>LWDU01037751.1_pt2 | contig 13646 bp, 10 predicted proteins | sample 727161 | NCBI WGS metagenome assembly LWDU01 (sample SAMN04566230, study PRJNA314399) | hydrothermal vent metagenome | isolation source: deep sea hydrothermal plume seawater | place: Mexico: Gulf of California, Guaymas Basin | collected 2004-07-11 | reverse complement strand
TCTTGGTGTGCACCTCGACGCAGGCGAAGTTCTTGAGCCGCTTGAAGGCGACGTAGTGCTTCAGCGTCTTTTCCTGCACGTCGTCACCGAGGGAAAGGCAAAAGGCGCGGAGGGCCTCGTAGCGGTCGGTGAGCTCCTCGTCGGCGTCGGCGATGTACTCGGTGACGCTCTTGTAGTACGTACCAGAAGTGACAGGGGAAGAGGTCGCCCCTACGGTCGAGGCCGTTCGCGTCTGGTTGACGAGATCGAGCAGAAGGAGGTCGTCGCCGTAGCGGCGGTAGCGGATGAGCTCGATGTTGCGGTTGATCTGCTGGACGGCGTGCTCGTCGTAGCGCGTAAAGTCTTGGGCGATGCAGAGCAGCCGCGGGCTCGACCACTCGATGGCCTCGGAGGCGTCCCGCCTCAGTTCGCGCATGACGAGGAGCTGGAATTCGGCCTTGTGATCGAGGAGCCAGTCGAGGTAGAAGAGGCCCTGGTTGATGACGTTCTCGTTCGAGGAGCGCTTGTACTCGATGATGACGGGACACCCGTTCTCGTCGAGGCCGAGGGTATCGATCCGCCCCGCGTGGCGAGCGCCCGTGGAGTACTCGGTGGCGAGGAATCGGACGCCAACGAAGGTCTCGAGGTGGCGTTCGATGAGCGCCTGTAGGCTCTTCTCAAGGTGGAATCCCTCGGGCTCCAACTCGGAGACGGTATCGCCAGAGGTGCGGAACAGCTTGATGTCGCTCATCGGTTTGACATGGCGAGTGGCGGTCGCTGGTAGCGGAAGGTGGGCTCGCTCACTCCGACTGAAGCGAGTCGAGTTGTGTACGTGCGCTAGACACCAGCGCCTCCATTTCAGCGAGTGCTTCCAGTGTTAGGAACGCTGAGACTCCGAAGGGCGCTCCGCTTTCGACCGACGCAAGAGTCGCGCCGTCGCTCGAGGTGAACACGGAGATCTCAAGCCTGCCTCTCGTGAGGAAGTTGGCCTCGAAGTCACCAAGCGGTCGGTCGGTGGGGTCAAGGGCGCGGAGGTACTGGATGCCTTCGGCTATAGCCCCGAGTTCGTCGGCGTCCACGAAGGAACGGCCTGATCGGTCGAGCCCACCTCTCCCCTCAGAAGTTCTGACGACCATCCCGTATTCGGCCTCCCCGCTCGCTACGTCCGTGAGTCTCATACTCTGGACTTCGACCGACGAACCGTACCGACCGCTGACTGTGCCGATCCTTTCGAAGTCCTTCACGATCACGACGCCAGACCGCGAGGAGAACGCTTCTAGGCTTGTAGAGGACGTGTCCGCTTCCACTTCTGGCTCTTGAGCTAGTGGAACGGGATCGTCGCTCGTGCAGGCAGCGAGTGCTCCGAAGGCAAGCGCGGCGACGAGGGCAATGAGCGTTCGTGACATAGGAGGAGCAAGGGTTCGGGTCAGGCGGAATCGGCGAACTCGCGGAGGAGGAGGTCGAAGAGCTGGCTCTTCAGGCGGTCCTTGACCCGCTTCTCGCTGAGGCGGCGGTAGAGGCCGATGCTGTGGTCGACCTGGGCGCGGACGCGGTCCTCGACGACGGCGTGGACCTTGTGCCGCTTGTTCGAGACGGAGTTGTTGCCCGACATGACGGCGCGGACGGCCTCGTCCTCGCGGACCTCGCGGACGATCTCCTCGACGCGGACGCGGTCCTTCTCGTCGAGGTCGAGGCCGAACGTGTCGTTGAGGGCGTCGACGATGACGGAGAGGTACTCGAACTCGGGGTCGGCGACGGTGGCGGCGCCCTCGGCGCGGATGCCAGGGAGGCGGGCGTCCTCGGCCTCCAGCTCCACGGCGCCCTCGTGGGTCATCTGGAGGCGGAAGGAGTCGAGGTCGACGGCGTCGGTGAGGCCCTGGGGGAGGCCGCCGCCCGTCCGCTTGTCGAGCTTGCGGTTGAGCGCCCGCGCGAACGCGTACTCCTTTTCGAGGTCGGTGTCGACGAAGGTGACGAGCTGGGAGACGTAGCCGTAGAGGCGTGCGAACGACTGGAGCGCGCTGCGGAAGGCCTCCCGCTCCTCCTCGTCGCGCTGGCGCCATCGGCCGACGACGCGGTCGAGGATCGGCTGCATCTCCTTCCCGTCCACGCGGGGGTCGAAGAAGACGGCCGCGAAGGCGTCGACGTCGGCGGGGGTGTAGAGGTCGAAGGCGGCGAGCCGCGCCGTGAGGTCGTAGAGCGCGTTCGGGTCGGTCTCCTCCTCGAGCGCGGTGTTCTGGTAGTACGGCTGGAAGGCGGCCTGGATGGCCTCGGCCTCGTTGACGAAGTCGAGGACGACGGTGTCCTCCTTCCCCCGCGTCGTGCGGTTGAGGCGGGAGAGGGTCTGGACGGCCTGGACCCCGCCGAGCCGCTTGTCCACGTACATCGTGTGGAGGAGGGGCTCGTCGAACCCCGTCTGGTACTTGTTGGCGACGACGAGGAGGCGGTACTCGGGGAGCTTGAACGCGTCGGGGACGCCCGTCCGCTTGGGGAGGCGGTTGAGCGAGGCCTCCGTGTGCTCGGCGCCCGTCTCGGGGTCCCGCACCGTGCCCGAGAACGCCACGAGCGGGCCGTAGGCGAGCCCCCGCTCCGCCATCAGCCGACGGAACGCGAGGAAGAAGCGGACGGCGTGGAGGCGGCTCCGCGTCACGAACATCGCCCGCCCCCTCCCCTGGACGGCGTGGAGCGTGACGCGCTCGAAGTGGTCGAGGCAGACGCGGGCCTTCTCGTCGACGGCGTGGTCGGTGAGGTCGACGTAGGAGGTCAGCGCGCGGACGGCCTTCCCCTTCTCGACCTCCTCGTCCTCGTCCGCGGCCGCCGCCAGCTTGAAGTAGCGGGCGTAGGTCGTGTAGTTGCGGAGGACGTCGAGGATGAACCGCTCCTCGATCGCCTGCCGCATGGTGTACGTGTGGAACGGGCGGAACTCGCCGTCGGGGCCGCGGCGGCCGAAGAGCTCGAGGGTCTTGTCCTTCGGGGTGGCGGTGAAGGCGAAGTACGAGAGGTGCGGCTGGCGGCCGCGCGTGCGGACCTCGGCGGCGACGGCGTCCTCGAGGTCGAACGGGGCGGCGTCCTCGGCCTCGGCGTCCTCCAGCCCCGCCGAGAGCGTGGCCTTGAGGTGCTTCGCGCCCTCGCCCGACTGCGAGGAGTGGGCCTCGTCGACGACGACGGCGAACCGCCTCCCCGCGAGCTCGGAGACGGCGGCGGAGATGACGGGGAACTTCTGGAGCGTCGTGACGACGATGTCCTTCCCCTGCTCGAGCGCCTTCCTCAGCTGCGCCGAGGTGCCGTCGATGGGGACGACCGTCCCCGCCGTGCGCTCGAACTGCTTGATGGTCCGCTGGAGCTGCTGGTCGAGGACGCGGCGGTCGGTGACGACGACGACGGTGTCGAACAGCCGCTCCCCGTCGGCGTCGTGGAGCTGGCGGAGGCCGTGGGCGAGCCACGCGATGGAGTTGCTCTTGCCCGAGCCCGCGCTGTGCTGGACGAGGTAGCGGTGGCCTGGGCCCTCGCGGGCGGCGGCGGCGAGCAGCCGCCGCACCACGTCGAGCTGGTGGTAGCGGGGGAAGATGAGGGCCTCGCTCGTCTTCTCCACGACGGCCCCCCTCTTCGGGTCGTACTCGCGGGAGGCCGTCGTCTGGACGTGGAGGTAGCCCGAGAGGAGGGCGAGGAGGGTGTCGGGCCGCCACGTGTCCTCCCAGAGGTACGCCGTGGCGTGGCCGTCGGGGTTGACGGGGTTGCCCGCGCCGCCGCCCTCGGCCCCGCGGTTGAAGGGGAGGAAGAACGTCTCGCCCTTCGCGAGGCGGGTGGTGTAGTACGCCTCCTCGTTGCCGACGGCGAAGTGGGCCACGCACCGCCCGAAGGCGAACAGCGGCTCGCGGGGGTCGCGGTCCTGGCGGTACTGCTTGACGGCCTCGGCGACGGTCTGTCCCGTGAGGCTGTTCTTGAGCTCGGCGGTGAGGACGGGGAGGCCGTTGAGGAAGAGGCCGAGGTCGAGGGAGTGCCCGCTCCGCCGCGAGTACCGCAGCTGGCGGACGGCGGCGAAGCGGTTGAGGCGGTAGCGCCGCTCGTGCTCGGGGTTGAGCCCCGAGGAGGGGCGGAAGTACGCGAGGCGGAGCGCGACGCCGCGGTCCTTGACGCCCTCGCGGAGGACGCTGAGCAGCCCCCGCCTGCCGACCTCGCGCGAGACGCGGCGGGCGATGGCGCGGTCCGCCTCCGCGCCGTACTGCGCCTCCAGCCGCTCCACCTCCTCGGGCTGGGTGGCGCGGAGGAAGGCGAGGAGCTCCTCGGGGAGGAGGCAGAGCTCGCGGTCGTACGCCGCGTGCGGGAGCGCGCGGTAGCCCGCGGCCTCCAGCCCCGCGACGACGTGGTCCTCGAAGCTCTCCTCGGTGTAGCGCTGCGTGCTCATGCGGCGGCGGGCTCGGCGCTGGCGGCGGCCTCCGCCAGCGGCTCCGAGCGGATGTCGACCTTGCCCGTGACGACCTCGGAGATCAGCGACGTGCGGAGCTCTTCGAGTCGTTGGATCAGCCGTCGCTCTCGCTCTTCGATCTCGTCGATGGCTCTCCCTCGCTCTTGGAGGTGCGAGACGATCCGTTCCTGCTCCTCAAGCGTCGGGAGCGGGAGGTCCAGATTCTTGACCTTGGTGAGATTGAGGTTCTCCTGGGTGTTAGAGGACGAGTAGTAGCCGATGAACGGCTCTAGCGCGACGAGGTAGAGCTTCAGGAAGTCGCGGTTCAGCGAGGCGGACGGTACCAATCCGAGGATGGCTTGGTTGATCGCAGCGTCGACCCCGAGGACAGAGGTCTTGCCGAGCGAAGCGAAGATGCTGATGAGGAGGGTCCCCGCGGGGAGCACCTCAAGCCGCCCTGCCTTCAAACCAGCGTCGGTCACGCACTTGGCGGTCCGTGTGATGACGGTCTGGGCGCTGATGTCAGAGATGGCCACCCACGGGGTGCCGCCCTCGTCAGCCCAGTAGGCCTCGTTCGAGGTGGAGGGGGTCCCTCCCGTGCCGATCTCGTCTAGCTCGTACTTGAGCTTGGTCATTGTCCAGTGCTCCGGGACCTCGCCCAGCCACTCCACGCCCGAGTCCTTCATCGGCGCGTCGGGGTCGAGCCCCTTCGTGACGGCGCGGTGGACGAGGGCGGCGCGGAGCTCGCCGAGGCGGGTGATGAGCGCCCGCTTCTTCGCGATGAGCGCGTCGACCTCGGCGGTCTTGCGGTCGAGGTAGGCCGCCAGCTGGCGCTGCTCGTCGAGTGGGGGGAGCGGGATGCCGAGGTTGCCGACGAAGTCCCAGTTTGCTCGCGGCATCTTCGCCCCGTACGTGGACCCGTCCACGACCGAGATGAAGTCAGCGGAGAGCATCCTGTAGAAGAGGAAGCGGCTGTCTACGCCATCCTGCGGTCGGAGCACGAGGAGTTCGCCGACGCTCACGCCGTCGCGGTCCGCCTCGTAGACCTTCGCGAGGTACGGCCTGAGCTTGTTGAACAGGACGTCCCCCGCGCGGAAGCCGCTCCCCGTCCCTGCGTACGTGCCGTCGGTCGCAACGTAGCGGCCCGTCTTGCTCTCGATGTTCTCTAGCGCGACCTGGAACGCCACCCGATCGCCGTCAGCTTCCTCGTTGGTGAGGTCGGCGGCGTACTTCACCTTCAGGGTGTCCCAGTGCTCGGGGATCTCGCCGATCCAGTCGAGCCCGCTGTCCTTGTAGTCGGGATACCGCCTCATGCCGCTAGCACCTCGTGGAGCATCCCCTCCGTCTCCGCGTCGAGCGCGAGGATCTCGGCCGTGATCTCCTCCACGCTCCGCAGCCGCTCGTAGCGGTAGAAGTACCGCGTGAAGTTGATCTCGTACCCCACCCTGTCCGCGTCGCGGTCCATCCACGCGTCGGGCACGTGGGGGGCCACCTCCCGCTCGAAGTACGCGCCCACGTCCTCCGCCAGCGGGACGCGCTCGTAGTCGCGGAGCTTGGTGTCGGGCTTGGGGCTCCCGTCCCGCTTCCGCTTCACCTTCCCCGCGGGCGTCCGCTGCGGCCGCTCCACGCGGACCTTCGTGTACCCGAAGTGCTCGTTGGGGAAGACCCGCACCCGCTCACCCTCCTCGAACGCGGTGTACAGCCCGACGACCTCCTCGATCTGGGCGTCCGTGAGGTAGTTCCGCTTGTTGCCGAGCGACTTCCGCATCTTCGTCGAGATCCCGCTCGCGTCCACGAGCTGGACCTTGCCGCGGCGCCGCTCGGGCTTGCGGTTCGTCAGCACCCACACGTACGTCGCGATGCCGGTGTTGTAGAACATCTCCGTCGGGAGCGCCACGATCGCCTCCAGCCAGTCGTTCTCGAGGATCCACCGTCGGATCTCGCTCTCGCCGCCGCCCGCGTCGCCCGTGAACAGCGGGCTCCCGTTGAACACGACGGCGAGGCGGCTCCCGCGCGCCTCCATCTTCGAGAGCATGTGCTGGAGGAAGAGGAGGGCCCCGTCGCTCACGCGGGGCGTGCCCGCGGAGAACCGCCCGTGCGGGCTCTGCGCCTCCTCCTCTATGAACGCCCGCTCCTTCTTCCAGCTCACGCCGAACGGGGGGTTCGAGAGCATGAAGTCGAACCGCTCCCCGCCGAAGCGGTCGCGCGAGAGGCTGGAGCCGAGGCGGATGCGGTCGGGGTCCTCGCCCGTGACGAGGAAGTCGGACTTCGCGATGGCGTAGGACTGGTCGTTGATCTCCTGCCCGAAGAGGAGCACGTCGGCGTCGGGGTTGACGGCCTCGATCTCCTCCTTCGCGAGCATGAGCATCCCGCCCGTCCCGCACGCGGGGTCGAACACGCTCCGCACCACGCCCTCGCCCCCGAGGTCGCCCGTGTGCTCCGCCAGCAGCAGCCGCACCATGAGGCGGATGACCTCGCGGGGGGTGTAGTGCTCGCCCGCGGTCTCGTTGCTCATCTCGGCGAACCGACGCAGCAGCTCCTCGAAGACGAGCCCCATCTCGTGGTTCGAGACGCGGTCGGGGTGGAGGTCCACCTCGGTGAACTTGTCCACCATGAGGAAGAGGAGGTTCTCCCGCGCCAGCTTCTCCACGATCGGCCCGAGGCGGTAGTGGCCGAGGATCTCGCGGACATTGGAGGAGAACCCGTCGAGGTAGGCCTGGACGTTGGCCTCGATGTTGTCCGCGTCCGAGGTCAGCCGCTCGAGGTCGAAGCGGGAGACGTTGAAGAACGCGGTCCCCCCCGTCTGCCCCAGCATGACCTCCTCGAGCTGGTCCTCGTCGAGCTCGCCGCGGAACCGCTCGTACGCCGCGAGCACGTCGTCCTTCTTCGCCTTGAGGACGAGGTCGAGGCGGCGGAGGACGACGAAGGGGAGCGTGACGTCGCCGTACTCGTGGGCCTTGAACGCGCCGCGGAGGAGGTCGTCGGCGACCTGCCAGATGAACTGGGCGCGGCCCTGCGTCGTGGCCGCCTGCGCGCGCTGCTTCGGCCCCGCCCGCGGCGCCCGCCAGCGGCTGGCGGGGGGGCTCGGGGGCGCTCCCCGCCCCGCCCGTGCGGCGGGGGACCTCGGAGGCGGGGACGACGGAGAAGTCGAAGGAGGATTGGGGGTCGGACATGCAGGCGTGTTCGTGGGGGGCGGGAAGCTACGGGGCCTCCGCCCAGCGCTTCGACCGAACGCCCGCCGCGGCCAGCGCCGCCGCCGCCGCGAGGTCGACGGCGGCCCATGCCCCGCGGCTGAGGTGCACGGGGATGATGGGGTTGAACGCGGCCGCGAGGAGCCCGAGCCCGATGGCCCACGCCACGTCCTCGCTCTCCCACGCGAGGACGGCCCCGTACCCCGCCGCCGCGGTGACCGCGATCCTCAGGAGGGTGTAGTACCCGTAGGGGAGGGGCGCCAGCGCGAGGGCGCAGAGCGCGGCCGCCACGAGCGCGATCGGTCGGAACCGCCCCCCGCTGCCAGCGGGGTCAGCTGGCGGCTCCACCGTCCAGGAACTGCTGGATGAGCGGGCGGGTGTTCGCGGGGAGGTCCGTCTTGAGGACCTCGTAGCGCGCGACCTCCATCTCCTCGAACATCTTCCCGAAGTACGCCCGCATGACGGCGAAGTCGCCAGGGTGCCCCTCGCTCGGGGCGACCTCGAGCACGAGCACCTCCAGGCTCGGGAGGTCCACGCCAGGGTCCACGAACCCGTAGTCCCCCTCACGGAACCGCTGCTCCCACCCCCCGACGTCGCGGAGCCCCTCGCCCTCGAGGAGCGAGCCCGTGAGGTAGGACGTGCGGTTCCCCTCGCGGTGGACGGTCGCCTCGTGGTAGGCGTACCCGTCGGTGAGGACGACGAGGACGTTGCGGACGGCGGGGTCGGGGTCGACGGCGAGGTTCGCCGCGTCGCCGTCGGCGAAGAACCGCCAGATGTCCGCGCCGACGTAGTTCCGCTCCGCGAGCACGGCGTCGTAGATCCGCGCGAGGCCCTCTTGGTACTCCGCCCCGAGGCCGTCGTGGACCCCCTTCTTGTCCGCGGGGCTCATCCCCCCGAGGTCGGTCGTGAGCCCCTGCGCCACCTCGTTCACGGCGGCGTCGGCTGGGGTGGGGCTGAAGAGGGTGCGGATGCGGCCCTCGGCGGCGAACGCCCCCTTCGCCCGCATCTCGGCGACGAACGCCTCCACGACGGCGGCGGCGGCGGCGAGGTCTCGGTCGCGGTGGCTCGGCGTCGCGGGGCTCACCTCGGGGTCGACGCGGTCGGAGAGGTCGAGGAGGAGGGAGCGGGTGAGGGCGCGCATACTAGAGGTCGAGGTGGGGGGCGGCGGAGGGGAGGGCGCCGTCGCCAGACTCTGGGGCTTGCGTGAGGGCGCGCGCGAGGAACGCGTCGCGGATGCCGACGGCCTCGTCGACGGCGGAGTCGGGGTGCTTGTTGGCCTTGAGGTAGTGGACCCACCCCTCCATGAACTGGCCGATGCGGTCCTTGAACGCCTTCGGGTTGTAGGAGACGATGAGGGGGGCCGCTTCGAGCGCGCCGATCTCGGTCGTGAGGTTGGCGACGGCCAGCTCCAGCGTGTCCGCCCGCTTCTCGTCTTCGGCGATGCGGCCCTCGATGTGGCGGACCTCGTCCTGCTTGGAGCGGATGGCGAGGCGGACGGCGTCGAGCTTCTCGTGCTCCTCGATCGTGAAGTCGAAGACGAACCCCCAGATGAGGTAGACGATGAACCCCGCGAAGATGATGAGCCAGAACTGCACGTTCTGAGCGGCGTCCGCCAGCGCGTACGGCTCGGGCGTCTGGAAGGCCATCTGGGCCTGGAGGTCGGCGATCTTGTGCGTGATCTCGTACGCGAGGATCGCGTCGAAGAGGAACGTCACCCCCACGAGCGCGCCCACTTTCAGGTACTTCCCGACCCCCTCCTGCTGCTGGAACTTGTGGATGAGGAAGCCGAGGCCGAGGAAGACGAACGGCATCATCGCGATCAGCACGAGCTCGGCGAGCCCGTGCTGGAACGCGTTCGCGAACGCCTGGGCGTCGAAGATCGCGTTGGCCACGCCGATCTCGCCCGCCCCGAACTCGCGGAAGAACGCGCTGTACGAGGCGGAGGAGTAGAAGACGAGGAGGTAGACGGTGAGGCAGGCGAGGATGAGGACGCCGATCCAGTACGACGCCTTGCTCGGGGCCTCTTCTCGGACGGCGGCGGGGTTCTCGCGGGTGGCGCGGATCTCGTCCCGCAGCCGCTCCACGCTCTCCCTCGCCTTCGGCACCTTCGTCTCGCGCAGGGCCTGCACCGTCGCCCTGTGCTTGTCCCGCTTCCCTCGGAGCTCGGCGAGCTGGGCGTCCCGTTCCGCCTGCGCTTGGAGGCGGGCGGCGTCGTCGGCGCTGACCTCGGAGAGGAACTCCTCGTAGAGCCGCCGCAGGCAGACGAGGAGGGCGGGCATCGAGCCCTGCATGTTCGAGGCGCGGGCGAACCCGAGGGCCTCGAAGTCCGCGCTCGCCTCGCCCTCAGGTGCGGGGGGCGGGGGCGCTGCGTCTGGGGGGGGCGCTGGCGGCGCGGCCGTTTTGAAGAGTCCTTTCTTGAGCATGGCGCTAGAGGGTGGCGGCGGCTTCGGCGCGGACCTCCGCCGCGGGGCGTCCCGAGGCCGCCTCCCCCAGGAGGTAGCCCGCGATCTCGGGCGCGTTCTCGTCCTCGAACCCGAACACGCCGCACAGCTTCTCGAGCATCCGCCGCTCCTCCTGCTGGACGACCCCGTCGGCCTGGACGATGAGGGCGAAGTCGTACAGGCACTCCACGCGGTCCAGCACGTCGTCGGGGACGGAGGGGCGCTGGGTGTGCGGGCTCAGGAGGACCTCGTCGATCTTCGCCTTGGAGACCCCCCTGCGCGTCCCGATCTCGTAGAGCGCTTGCAGCTCGCTGGGGTCGAGGTGGAAGTCGGCGAGGGCGACGGCGTAGAGGAAGAGGAAGTGGTCGTGGAGGGTGTCCACGACGGGGCCTGCGCTCATGTGGGTGAGGATGGGGCGGCCAAAGAGAGACACGACGTGTGGTCGAACGTAACAGGGAGAGTGCGAACGGCAATGCGAGCGGGGGCGCAAAGAAAAAAGGCGCCTCGGTCCGAAGACCGAGGCGCCAAGCGGGCGGGCGTCGTTGGGGAGGTCGAGCTCCGCCTCCGCGGCCTCGATCCCGCAGAGCGTGTGCTCCAGCCACCCCAGCGCCTCCCACGGCCCGACGCCGAGGCGCCGCGCCAGCCGAGCGACGCGGAGGGGGCGGCCCACGGCCTCGCGGGCCCTCTCAAGCAGCGAGGCGGGGGGCGTAGCGGTCGTCGGCTCCATGGGTCTCGGGGGCGGGGCGTGAGGGGAGGTCGGCGGCGTAGCGGACGAGCGCCGTCGTCGCCGCCTCGTTGTGGGCGAAGTCGGAGAGCGTGGGCTTGTCCGCGTGCCAGAGCACGGAGGTCACGGCGTTCGCCACGCCCCACCCCGTCGGCTCCTCGTTGGCGAGGTAGTGGTCGGCGACGCGCCCCCACGTCGAGACGGGGAGCCGCGCGAGGGGGCCGTGGCGGAGGCGGGCGAGCTCGGCGCTCCCGACGGGGTAGCGGGCGAGGCGCGCGGCGGCGCGGGCGAACGCGCGGAGCCGCTCGGGCGCGGCGCCGAGGGCGTCCATCGCGCGGCCGAGGTCGTCCTGCCACCCCGCGTTGGCGCGGTCGTGGCGGAAGCGGAGCCGCGCCATGAGGTCGGGCGCGAGCATCCCGTTCGCGCACGCGAGGCGGTGGACGAACAGGCTGCACCCGAGGCGGCGGCTCCCGTCGTACGAGTTCTCGAAGAGGAGGCCGACGCCGAGCACGTCGCCGACGGCGACCTCGGCGTAGACCTCCTCGGGGTCGGCCACGAGCGCGTAGAGGAACCGCTTCCCGTCGAAGAACACGCGGTCCTCCGACCACGCCATCCCGCTCGCGGCGGCGACGTCGGCGGCCATGCGGCGGACCTCGGCGTTGGGGACGAGGAGGTAGCTCGGGCTCACCACGCCGACCTCGCGCCACCCGCCCTCGGCGGAGGCGTCCTCGATGCGGACGGAGTGGCCGCGGCTCCGCATGGAGTCGGGGGCGAAGAGGGGCGCCTTCTCGATGGGCGCGTAGGGGTCGAGTAGGGTCTTCATGTCGGAGGGGGAGTGGGATCGGCCCCGCCACGCATGGGCGCGGGACACGGGGGCGATCGGGGAAGGGTCAGGCGGAGTGGAGGGGGAGGACGCCGACGGGGCGGGCGGGCGCCGGGGCGGGCGCGAACGTCGTCCGAGAGCCCGAGGTGGACGGCGGCCCCCGTCGAGACCGCCTCCCGCTCGACGACGTGGCTCCGCCCCGAGGCGCTCACGCGGACGCCGCCGCCGAGGCCGTACCGCCTCTCGAGGGCGTCGGCGAACGCCGCGGCGTAGGCGTCGGAGTACCCGTCGGGGCGCCCCTCCGAGCGTCGGGGGATGGTCACGAAGTCGGCGGTGGCGAGGGCCTCGCCCATCGCCTCGGGCGCCGTCGTCTCCTCGACGCGGCGGTCGAGCGGGAGGGAGGCGTCGGAGGAGAGCCGCCGCCACGTGCGGACGCCGAGGGTGGGGGTGCTGGCGCCCTCGGGGGCGCCGCTGGTGGTGCTGTGTCGCTCGGGGCGGAGCCACGTCGTCGAGCGGGAGGCGGTCTCGACGGGGGCCGCCGTCCACCTCGGGCTCTCGGACGACGTTCGCGCCCGCCCCACGCCGACCCCCACCCCGTCCCCCTCCGCTCAACGAGTTCGACCCCCACCACCCCCCGAAGGGCGGGGGTCGGGGTCGGCGTAGATCCCGCGCTCTCACGGCGCGGCTGGTTTTCGGCACCCGCCCGCGGTGTCGGGAGTCACGCGCACGCGCGCGCATGGCCTAGGCTAGAGCACTCGGCATGGGGGCGCGAGCGCACGAAGACGGGGCAGGCCGCTCCCGTTCTCGGCGCCTCTCGCCTCAGCTCCTCTGGCCCTTCTTCTATTCGCGGCTTCCTCGCGCCTCTGTGCGGCTTCTATCTGTCGTAGGCTGCGGGACACGGCCCGCGCCCGTAGTCCATCCAGAGGCGGTAGGAAGAGGGGTTTGCGGCGCGGGGCGTCCGCCCGCACGCTTTGAGAAGTGTAACAAGCCTTGCTCACGACGAACCCCGCCCTCGGCAGCAATCGGGCACCCGCTGAGCGGGTGGAACTGGCGCCTGCGCCGCTGATCGAGGCGGTCGGCGGCCTGTGTCCTGGGCTCGACCACGTGGGGGGAGGGCTCTCCCTCGTCCTCCACTTGCTGCTGACGGAGACGACCGAGCCCCCAGGCCGTACCGCCCCGTGCCCGTATCGCCTCCTCTGCGAGATCGAGGGCGCGAGCGCGAGTCAGGTCGAGCACGGGAACGCGAGAGCGAACGAGTTCCTCGAACGGGTTCAGGAGACGCTGGCGGGGGAGGGCCCGCTTTCCCTGGAGGTGACCGAGCACAAGTACCACGAGGGCGAAGCGCGGAGGAACCGAGCACGGAGGCTCCGACTGGTGGGGGTGCCCGCGGAGGTCGAGGCGCTGGCGGAGCGGGCGAGGTCGACGATCTCGCTCGACTCGATGGAATGGCGCCTCCTGGAGCCTGGGGGCACTTACGCCCTGAACGGGGCCGCGATGGCCCGAAGGACCCAGGACCTGCTCGCCACCCTCCCGCAGTACGAGGACACCCCTGGCCTCAGCCGCTCCCTCATCGGGTACCTCAACGAGCTCGACCCTCGAACGTTCACTGAGCTCAGGCGGATGGCGGGCGCCCCCGAGACCGTTGCCCTCGTGGAGAAGTCGTATCCAGAGAAAGCCGCGTACGAGCGGGTGGCGGCCGTCCTACGAAGCGTGCAGTGGAGCCAGAAGCCGATNNGTCCACGCCCGCGGTCGGAACGCGACCGCCCTCCCCTCCGCGATCCGACGGGACCTCACGCGGAGGCTGGGGTGGGCGGAGCTCGACCTCGCGCACGCGCAGCTCGCCTGCAACGCCCGTTTGTGGGGCGTCGACTCCGTCGTCGACGCTCTCGGGAGCGAGGGGTACGCGTTCTGGGACGACCTCGCGTCCCACCTCGGGGCGGACCCCTCGGCGCTCCGTCAGCGCGGGGAGTGGGAGAGGTTCAAGCGGCTGCTGAAGCCCCCTGTCCACGGCCTCTCCTTCGGGATGGGGTATGCTAGGATCGTTCAGTTCGGCGTTGCTAAGAGCGAGACGCCGCCTTCTCGGCTC
>LWDU01000527.1_pt1 | contig 13650 bp, 13 predicted proteins | sample 727161 | NCBI WGS metagenome assembly LWDU01 (sample SAMN04566230, study PRJNA314399) | hydrothermal vent metagenome | isolation source: deep sea hydrothermal plume seawater | place: Mexico: Gulf of California, Guaymas Basin | collected 2004-07-11 | reverse complement strand
GTTTGGATAGCAGTTTCTTTAAAACCCTCGATACGGCACACTTCACCGTAATCAGCAGAGCCGCCATATTGGTCACAAAGATCAGTAACCTCTTTATCAAATGCCTTTTCTATCTTTTTAATTATCCTAGCAATTAGCTGATTTCTGTAAAATTTATTAATTGGTGTCATATCTCGCTATCCGTAATACTTTTGTAGTTTATCTATAACATATTTTATATTGTTATCTATATAAGTCTCATTCATTGACCACATATCTTTAGGACTGCTAATTCGTTCATTTACAGTATTTTTAGTTACCCTGGTTTGATACACGTGTTTAAAACCTAAATACTCTTCATCTTCAGTAACAGTAAACATAGTTGACTTAGCTAAATCGTCAGATAAGGCAGATAAAGCTAATTTTTTAGTGGATATGACATTAGTAAAGAAACTTTCTATTCCTTGGTTCATTAATGATCCTTTTACTTTTACAAGGGTTTCATTGATCATTTCAGCTTCGTTTAGTATGTCAGATGTATGGGCTAAGAATATTATATTTTTAGTAGATGAAGCTACATATCGAGACATTAATACTTTCATGAATTGAGCGTAATCGCCCCAAGCTTTCATGGTATTGGCTGAAGTGAGAACATAGACGCTTTCATACATGTCCATTAAGTAGGTCAGTGTATCTATAACAATAGTGTGCACATCTTGTCTTGCTTCTGCTTGTTCTATCGCTTGATACACCTGTAAAGGGTCAGTAACAACTATGTAGTACTGAGAAGAGAATGCATGTTTAAATGGTAATTTTTTGCCATTCTCGCAGTTGAGATAGATAACTCCAGTGTCGTCTTTTAAACTTTCTAAGCTAGAAGATTTACCTGTTTTACTTTTGCCTGATATTAATATTAAATGATCATTTTGCATTATTACCTCTTTCTTGGTATTTTTTATTTAATGAGTACAGAATACTATTTTGTATCTGATTAAAATCTAGTGGAGACTCTAATGATTGATTCATTGAGGTTATACTAGATTTAATTACATCTAAAGCATACCCTGCATCTATCATGATCATACCGTATCGGTATAAATGATTAGCTCGGTTACCTTCGATAGTATATGTTAAGAACCACTTTTCAAGGTTACTTACTCCTTTTGCTGATAAGGAACTATTATTTATATCATTAGATTTTTTAGTTTCAGGTATAAATAAAGTTGCATCAATTAACTCTCCTTGGTTATACAGGTACTTACCAGGGTGAGATTCCCATTTTCTTGCAGCATCTTTAGTAGCTGTGTCTACAGGAAATGGTAACCATTTATAGACATTCGTCATATATTTAGCGTAATCAGTAGTTGATAATTTTAGTCTATGCGACATTGGGAAGATCAATCTAAACCGATTAACTTCTTGTGTACTTCTTTTTGTGGTAGATAGTAAAAATGTATATTTCTCCAAGAGTAAGTTAACAGCACTAATAGATATATCCCCATCACAATCACAAATTAATAAATCAAATCCTGGGATAGTATTTTCTGTTTTTCTATGTTCATTTATGAAGTTATGGGCCGCATAGTGATAACCAGTAGATGTTGTTATGTTGTGCAAATTACTAAACTTAACTGTATTAGCAGTAAATTTATATGTTTTATCTGTACTTGTGCTTACACGCAGTTCATCTATATTAGAGATTTCCAATGTTTCACCTGAGAAAAACTCTATATCGTCGTGGGTGTACTTACGAATAATAATATTGTTTTTATACCCATATGAACTAGCTAGCGTCATCATAGTTTTACGTTGCAGTTCGGAACCTTTATAGAAAGGTAGTTCTTGTATTAATTCATGTTGTGTTACCTTTTTTTCTGTAGTTGCTAAGTAATGGGCTAATCTTTTGTACGCACCTCGTTTTTTCATAATAGAAATAAATGCTTTACCTGAATCTTCTACTACATTTATAGCATAATCTATGTGATCAGAAGTAATCTCATGAGAAAGATCAGCAAATGCATATGCCCCAGCTAGTTTTAATGTCTTATAGTACCTATGCACCATTTCTACTTTATGTACAGGTAAATGTTCATGCATTTTATCTGCTAGGCGCTCACATTTCATTTGATAGTCTATTAAGTAAATAGAATTACCTTCAGACATAGTAATGACGGGATTAAATGGACTATCTGCATATGCGCTAAATAAAGATTGCACATCCTTTATACTATTATTTAAAGATGGATCTATCATTTGTAGATACCTGTCTTTAGCAGTTAAATGTTTTTTCCTCCCTACTTCAGTTACAAAGCTAAATAGTAATCTTCTAGCGTACCCTGTTTCTAAAAATTCTTTAAAGTGCTCTTCGACAGTATCACCGTCTAATAACTTAGAGGGAGTACCAAACATTAATAAATTAGTTGGAGTAGTTCCAGGTAATTCTTGGGAACGAATATTCTCAGAAGTGTTTTTAATTAGTTTTTGCTTAACTAAACCTATATCGTACAGTTCTAAAAAAGTTGTAAGAACATCTGTAGATGCAGATAAATTAGAACCAATTTCATCTAATTCTAAATTCATCGAGCCAGCAGAAGCTAACAGTAGTTTTTCTCTCATTTGTTTAACAGCAGGCACAGTAGCACTATCAAAACTAAATGCTAATTCACCTAATCGATTAAATTGCTGAGTAAATTTATCTACTTGTATATCTGTTTCTTCAGCCAAACTAATAATGCTATTACCGTTATTTGCCAGAGTAGTTGCTTTTTCTACAGCTAAAGTGTAAATATTCTCTTCAGCTTTTTGATGAAATATATTTTTTAAGAATTTGGATTTAAAATATTCCATAAATTCTCTATCAAAAAATGTAGTAGAATACCCTTTACCTGCGCCAGAAATCATCAGGTTAAGCACATAAGTATTAACTGGAATTACTCCTCTATCTTGAGTTTGAATGTTACACCGCATCATAGACGCTACTTTACTTAGGTAATATGCTGTTAGTACTCTGAAAGAGTGTCTAGTATCTGTATTTATTTTTCTACTAAGGATGTCTACTATTTTTTCAGATAATGGATGATATTTTTTCATTAGGTCATTTATGTGATGTTGTAGATTATACTAACAATCTTCCCTGCATAATAAGCTGTTTCGCTTGGTTACAAACATTTAAGGCATTACAATAAGTACATGCTTTCACTTGTCCCCTAACTTCATTAACTATGCCTACACTACCTTCGCTTGTTAATCTTGCATTAGCAGCACCTAGAGTATCAAAGTTTTTAGTTGATCTATCCAGTTTGTTGGGGTTCTTGTAATACTTAAATACAGTAGCTGTAGCCCATAATTCTTCATCAGTGCACTCAGGGAGAGTTTCTTGATCAACATTAAGGTATGTCTGTATTGCTTTTAATTTGGCAATTAACCACTGTTCAGTGGCTTCTAAGGACATAAGTGGGTATGTCTTAGTCATTACTCTATTTTGTGGGTAATCTCTTTGCTGTAGCGCTTTAGCTTTACTCCAATCAGTAAATATAAATTCAATATCCATATAATCATCAGTGATGATATTAGGAGATAGCCATCTATATATTGAACCTTGTAAAATGTATTTTTGGTCATTAGACCCAAATATTACACTATATACGCTTGTAGACTTGTAGTCTGACAATCTGCCATCTACAACAACATCATACTTACCAGTTATTGTATATTCACCTAATTTTTTTTCGTGACGTTGCTCAATATAAACAGGTATATCTTCTTTAGATAAAACTGGAGAATTAATTTTAATGCGGTTTTGCCAATCTTCTTTGCCAATGGCAGTAAGTGCTATTTTTAATGCTTCAGGATTTTTCCAGGCATTTTCACAAGCATCGTGGAAAGCAGTACCTAATTTACTCGCAGCAAGATCTATAATATCTACTTCTTTCTCTAAGGTATCGTGCTTCATACTTAGTATGATAGCCCGAATACTGCGCAGCATAGCAGTAGTGCTTATAGCTGTGTCTCTACTATCATAGTCATACGTGTCATTAACTAAAAATACTGCTAATGGCAGGCTAAGTTGTTTCTTATTTGTGAATTTATACATAGATTAATTTTGGGGAGAGAAGATTATTTGTAAAAGATGAAGTGTATATTTTATATGAAATTCACTAATTTAACAATACAATTTTTTCAATTTAATTATCATTTTCATTACAAGACTCGCATTTCCATTCGCCAGTCTCTTCATTATAAGTAAAGTTAGGTGCGTAGTCAGAATCAACTAACGAATCGCAACTGTCACAATAAAATATACTCATGTCCTTATGCTATGGAAAAGGTGAATATTAGGTTTTAGAGGTTGAAAACTGACCAAGCAGTTATGATCTAAGACTTCCCCCCAGCTAATCTACTCTAGCTATAAAGTCTTTATGAAGTGGATTCCGGATTATTGCTGATATGCCGCATTACCACTATCATTCCTTTTTTGTAAGTGCATATTACTGAGAAATATACACATTTGTTCTAGCTCTAGTCAGAGCGACATACATTAATCTATTTCTAATAGTGACTTGCTTGCATTTTAATATATTGGAATAGTCAATGAATATTTCGTCAAAAGTAGCTCCTTGAGCTTTATGTATAGTACCTGCAAAAGGTAACCTAATATCGGCAACGTAGTTCTTTACTCTATAATAAGTTGCCCATGATTTATTTTTTACTGCAGTTTCTTTTAAACCTTTCAGCACTGTATTAAGTGTACTTAGATTATTTGGTGTAAATATTTCTACAGAATCAAGAGTATTACTTCGTTTTACTAGTAATTTATACCCGTGCATACCTTCATACTCATGTGGTCGGTAGCTTATTATATTTATTTTTTCATTATTATCTAATATGACTTTTCCTTGTTCATTAATAACAGATGTATTACTGATAAACTCTTCATTTTCATAGTACTCTTGCGTTGTCCCTGATAGCAGGTATGTAGCTTTACGAATCATGTTATTATAATTTATAGCTGCAGCATTAGTATATGTGCACATAGGCACAGGTACTTTATCTCCTGCTTTAAAATTCATGTATTTATCTACAAATTTTTCAATAAACTTTTGGTGAGTTAATACATGAATACCTTTTCCATTACTATCTAACAATGTATCTATACTTGGTTCTACAGTAGTTTTTCCTGAAATAAAGTCTACATAGTCTAATGCTTTTTTTACTATAGGATTTCCTGCTAACTGGCGGTGTACTGTAGTTAAATGGAAAGTAGGTAGGGTAGTGTCAAATATACTGCATTGGCCCTTTACAGGGGGTAATTGAAAGTAATCTCCTACGAATAATACCTTTAAAGTGTACTTAGACACTATATTTGAGATAGCATATAGAAATCCATCATTAATCATAGAGGATTCATCAATAATGACTACTCCATTTGAAGAGAACAATGGTTGATTAGCCGTGATTAACTTTTCTTGGCCATTAATTAAATTAAACGATGGTTTTACTCCAAATAGTTTATGAGCAGTAAGACATGATTTAACATGGTGAGAAGGTAAAGTAGATTTGAGTATAGCCGCAGCAGTATGCGTAGTAGCGGCTAGATACACTTTTCTAGCATTCCCATGCTTATTAGCAATTATATCCATAATGGACGCTATACAGGAAGTTTTACCCGATCCTGCTACTCCTGTCAGTACAGCTAACGTATGGGTATAACTATCTAAATTTAGTGCGTCTACAGTCTGACTTACTATGTCAAGCTGATGCTGGGATAGTGTAATGCTCATATTTGGTTTAATTTTTCTAATAAAGATTAAGAATAATATTTCATTGTAAATAAAATACTATCAATTAAATTTTTTGTTTCTTGAATAACGTATGCATGATTTTTATAGTTTTTACATCCGTCCAAGAATATATTAAAGTTCCTAATTTTGTTATCTGGTGAAAAGTCATACATATGGTCAGTATCAAAGCCTATTATCCAATCATCATCTTTTGACCAAATATTGCCACCTGAATCAGTGTAAGTTACACCTCCATGCACTCGTAGATCTTCTATTTCTTTATCACCCATGTTTTTACCATGGAAAATATGTCCTTTGGGTAGGATTACGTATCCATTCCATACTCCCCAAGACATTCTTATTACTCTAAACTTTAAACCTGCATGTTCACGAATCTCTGAATCCCACAGGATTTCATTGAACCACGGTAATTGTGACTTATAATCTTTTGGTAAGTCGTATCCTGCCCATGTATCAGGGTTAAGATCACCTTCTAGTTCTGGATCATCTCTTAAAGACATGTTGCTCCTTATGAAATTTTATAACATCCATTAATGAACGATTGAAACTTCTTTCCATATAATCGTTATATGCAAATACTCCATATTCTTTGCAATAATTTAATATGTATATTACGGATTTTTCTAGTTCATCCTTTATGTTTACTTTTTCATTCTTCATATGTTCCTTATTAAATAGTAAAAGCTCTCTACTGGAATAGGCCTCAGATAAAAGGAACTCTTCCATAAGTAACCTAGCTTTTTCCAGCAGAGAGCGCTGTTGAAGAACTGGTTACACGATGTCACCTGAGTGATTTCCCCTCTACGCCTACCTCACCAGCTCTTTTCTCTCAATAGAGAGAACTGTTGTTTATAATGTAATTTCAGTGATTGAAGAAGATTGAAAAGGGTCTTCTAATTTTTTACACTGTTTTTTGTATGTATGCATTAAACAACTATTTGTATTGCATTTTCTATACTCTTCATCTAGTTGGAATACAATCCATCCTCTTTTCCTGAGTATACAGGCTAAGGTATGATCTGGTACTGATACCAGGTCAGCTACTGATGAAGCTAGGTCATTTACTATATTTTTAATTAACATGTTATATCCTCTTTAGAATTATAATGGTTCGTTATCATTTAGTAGTTGCTCAATTTCTTCACTACTTGCTTTATTTATAAAGTAATCACTCATCTGTTGTACAGCGTATTGAGTAAGTGCATTAAGATCCATGTTATCAATGGCACAAACAACTGCATCCTCTATGCGTTCAATGTGTTTAGAATATTGTTCTTTAGCTATGCTCATATATCCTTCCTAAATTGTTTTTTCAATTTCTACTAGTGTTGCGTTATTTTGCAATGGTTTCAGATTAGCCCATGATTTACCTATTTCCATCTCAGCAGTAATACGTATATCATTAGATGCAATAGCTAGATGTTCTTGCCATTCCATCTCTTCGATTAATACATCATTTAAAAATTTAATGTATTTAGGTTCATCTTTGAGCATAAAATATGCTGCATCATGGATCATGTTAATAGGGAGTATATACTCACCATACCCTGCTTCTTCTATGCGGGTATTAGTGGCTATGATAGCTCTATTTAATAACATGCCCCATGACTGAGTAATTGCATTATTTGCACTTCTTACTTCTGCCTGAGCTTCATATGGAGTTTTTGAATTATCTAGTACACACTGTGCTACTATTGGTGTTCTAAGTTGCAAACCGAATGCACAATTAACGTATCCATGCTTTTCCATGAATACTTTATTTTTATTATTGAATTTATCAGATTCTGCATATAACGAATGGAATGCTTTCTCTATCTGTATAGCTTGTTTCATAGGGAACCCTGTTCTTTTATGCAAAGTATACGCTGTACCCAAATACTGTAAAGCAAACGTAGGTGCTTTGGATTTAGTTCTTAATTCAGGATATAGTTTTGCTATACTATTAATAATAGTAACTCTATCTGATAATGTAGTAGTTTTTGCTAAAGCAGTTGTTATTTTAGGCATGTCTTCTGGGAAGTAAGCATACGCTCTAACTGAATGCCCATCATATCCTTGAGTGTATATTTTCTTTCTTTCTGGATCTTTAGAGAGTATTGTTCCTATTTTCTCCTCAAGAGCAGTAAAATCAGCTCCTGCAAATAACCAACCAGGTTTTGCTTTAAAACAGCTTTTAACTAGTTTACCCATTCTACCTTTACTCGGTAGATTAGTTAAATTAGGAGAATTACTTGATAGTCTACCTGATTGAGTTCCACCTAATCTAAGATTTCCATGCAGAAAATCCTTTTCTTTCATAAACGCTTTAATAAATGTATTATTTATTTTGTTTACGTCAATTAGGTTACTAATACTATCTAGCAGCTCTAGTACACTACTATCTGATATATGTGCTTTAAGTAACTTAAGTGTTTCTGCATCTGTTTTAGGGAATCCTTTTTTAGTTCTGTCTAGTACAGGAAACTCTAATCTTGTATAAAGTAGAGTACTTAGTTGGGTATTGCTGAATGGATTAAATTTTACATGAGCAAATTCATCTATAGTTTTTTTCAATTTCTTTAATTCTGAGTTTCGTTTAGTGCACGTTTCATGCTGTAATTGTTCATTAAATTCTTGAATTATAGCAGTATTCTGAATAGTCACTTTAAGTTTAGCTTCTTCTTCTTTTAATAAGCTATGTACTTCAGAAACTCTCTCATTGTCCAGAGGAAGCCCTATAAGCATCATTTTGATGATAGGGTATATGCTAGGTCGGAATATTGCTGTGTAGGGCTCAGAGAGCGTTTGTAATTTGTATTTTTTCCATAAATAGTAAGTAGCCAGGGTATCTATTAGATTATACTTAAGAATATCTTCTTTATTACAATCAGTAATATTATTTACATCTATTGTGTAATTCCCTGTATGAGCTAAGGCTATATCTTTTAATTTAAGTGATATTGGTGTGGTAGCATTTTTTTGTAAATAGGCTAATAGCATAGTATCATGTACATTTTTAAAGTAACTTAACCCTTTTAACATGCCTAAGTAATCAGTGGGGTGTTCCATCCACCAATCCCTAACTAATAGCTTCACGTCAAATAAACTATTATGAAATATTAGGTTGCCTGTATATGTTTCAAAGAATTTTTTAGTGTAATGGATACCATTAGCGGGGAAGTAAATAGCGCTTCCTTCATTATTTAAGGATAAGCCAGTAGTTTCTATGTCTACGGCTAATGTGTCATGTGTGTAGAGAGAGTCTAATAACTCTCTATCTGAACTATAAGTAAGGGCATAGGTGCTATCATGAATGATATCAGTTTGGTTGCACACAGCTGCGTTTAAACCAGCATCAATAAGGCTTTTATTCTCAGGAGATTTAAACAAACTTTTAAAGTGGGGAACATATACACATGTAAATCGTGTATACCCAGCATATTTACCAGGGACTAGTGCTCCATACTTGTTAGATATTTTTTGTACTTTAGTTATGAATTTAAAATAGTTATTATCTGCAATAATTAATTTATCTATATGAGAAGGGATTTTAGTTATGAGTATATCTAAATAAGCTTTTGCAGTTTTAGCTGTGACTGTAGATAACTTATTATACAACAGGTTGTATACTAGTGTTTCTTTACCTAAGACGTTTAAATAATGTTCATGCAGCTCAAAAGAGAATTTATCACTGTTCTTAATTAGTAAAGCTATATTATTACTCATATGTTGTGTCTCATGCTAATAATTGACATTTAATTAAAGTATACAGTTTTACCAAAAGGCATTTGTTTAGCGTCTGAGGTGCAGATCCAAAGTACAGGTATTTTGGGGTCAATAGGTACGTTAGCGTGTAAATCTGTAAAATAAATTAATGCTTGAGTAGGGTTTTTCTTAACATATTCCATAACTGGTTCAAAACTAGTGCCACCGCCTCCAGAGAAATCTAAGGATAGAATATCTGTAGTGTAGTTTATATCGTATACATTGTGTATTTCAGCGTCACAATCAATTATTTTCATATGCTTAGGATGGAAAGTATTTTGTATTCCCCTAATCTCTGAAAGCATAGTGCGTAGTTCTTCTGAAGTAACAGAACCACTTGTATCAATAGCAAAAGTGAGTGACGATAATCCGTAACTATGCAAACTAGGTAAGTATACTGATTTATACCGTCTATTTCTTCTAGCCCAGCTATAGTTAATTTTAACTGTAGTACTTATAAATTTATTAAGTAAAGTATGCCAAGGTAGTCTAGGATTAATTAGTTCATCTATATCACGTAGGATACTATCAGGTATTTCCCCTGCAGCTTTACCTGCAATTTTAGATTGTGTGACAGCTTTAACTAATATATTTTTTATTTCCTCCGTAGCTTCTTCTGCATTTCCTTCTGTGTCTAGTAAATCTAGTAATTCGTATTCTTCCTGGCTTTCATTATTGGCTAGCAGATCATCGTATACTTGCTCTGTAGACATGTCTATATAAGCTTTATCTGCTAATCCTCCTGGAGGTAAAGTGTACCCACTGTCTAACAACATATTATTTATTACATAATCTGCTGCTTTATTCCAAAGCACATGGTTACGGTTACCTTGTCTAGGTTTATGCATGAAAGCTATGTGCCAACATTCATGCGCCATTAACCCTGTCAATTCAATGATTGTTAAATTTTTGCAAAAGTCAGGATTATACATTATTTGTTTACAATCAGTACCTGCTGTGGCCACCATATCAGTTATTATATGCTTGATGCTTAAATTAATAGTAGATAGAAATACTGATCTAGTCATTAACTCTATCTTAGCTTTTAATAATTTTTTATCTAGCATTAGAACATCTCAGATGCATGTTTGCTTACCCATTTTTGAATGCGTAAATGGTCTTTTAGATCAGGTTGTCTGCTGTATATATCTTTTAAAGTTATTACTTGGAATTCTATAGGCAGTCGCTCTATAGCAGTCATAATTATATCTACATTTGTTTTAGTTATATTGTGGGATAACATTGTAGTAATAGCGTATTGTTCACTTATTTCAGTGGGAACTTTCCATCCAGTTTTAGGATCATTAAGTATCTGTTCTATAGTAGGTAATGATTGATATATTTCACAATAGGTAACAAGCTCTATTGATGTACCTTCACCAATAGTACCTGCTAATCTGATTTTATCTATAGTATCTATAGTTTCAGAACCAGAAATAACTTTGCTAGCAAATTCAAATGTTCTAGGGCAAGGGAATGTTAATTCATCTGTATCTGGGTTAAACTTATGTAAAACAGATGGTTTAAATTTAATAAAAGAAATTATTCTATGATCTATATTATGTAGGTTAGCCCATTCAACCCAAATGTTGCAATCTACAACTAGTCTGTAATGACTAAGCCTAGAGGTAGTAGCAGTACTAGCTACATTTACTATGGCTCTATCACTTACTAAGTTTCCTGCTGCGGCAATGACACATTTAGGATGCAGGGAATGTTCTTCTATAGTTCTGTCTAAAATAAGTCTATACGCAGCACCTTCTACTTCACGGGAAGCTGAATTGAACTCATCTAAGAAAAGTAACCAACCAGAATACCCAGTAGGAATGGGGTCTGTACTTAAAGGAAAGTATTTAGGTGGAAGAAAAGCCATACGATCATCTTTTGTATCAGGGAACCCTTTCATATCTACGGGCTCACATTGACTTACTCGTAAATCAATTAATTTTAGTTTAAACTCTTCTGCAATATTTTTAACTACATCTGATTTACCCATTCCTGGACTAGAGGCTACCATAGGAACTAATCCTACTTTAAAATCCCTAATCATAGCTTCTTTTAATTGCTTTGTATTCACTTCAAACATATTATTTTTCTAGTAAATTGTTAACTAACCTTGTCTTCAGTTGCGAAGGCGCAGTTATAGTGGGTAAGACAAGTTTACCTTTAGAGTTTCTCTCTCTTTTAACAAGAATAGGTTCTGCAGGTAAATACTTGTGAAGACTCTCTGGCCACATTCGCCTTATTTGCTTAGAGCCTGTAGTTACACTAAACGTGTTTGATATAAATGCGTCCATTTCCCCTTTTTCTTTCTTTATTTCCTGCTCTCTTTCTATAATAGCTGCTACTTCAGTGTACAGACTAGGATATACAATGTAGTCTTTTTCAGTGATTGGAGCTGCTTCACTATCTTTTAATGATACTGACCATGTTTGGCTGTAACGATTTATAGGATCATCCTTTTTATAGATAACTTTTACTGAATACTTGTATCCATAATTCAGTAAGTGATCAGGTATTTTAGCTATATATTCTGTGTATGGTGCATACTCTAAAGCAAGATTCTTTCTCAAGAAAACTTCTTTTTTGTTATTTATTTTATCAAGATGTAAGCCATATAGATCAGACAATATATTCTTTCTTATGTTCCATCTGTTGTGCTCGGATATTCGCATAGTTATCCTTCTAATAGTTCATTAAGTTTGTGTTTATTTATTTGGTTGGTTACTTCGCAATATTTACTATCTGGAAGTAATTTTGCAAACCTGGCTACTGCGCTAATACTCATTGAATTCTTTATGCACGTGTTGTTTACTCGCCAATTGGCACAACCTTTGTACACACATTCATTTATGACAAAATATTGCATTAAACTATCTCAGTATGTTTATAGGTATTATGTCAAACAAATACCTAGTTCTTAAGTCTCTACGTTATTAAAAAAAATAACTCCCTTAAATAAAGGGAGCTATTTATGTGGTTAAGATAGCATATAATTGCTATTTAATATCTCATATTTAAGGGATGGAAATATAGGAAACCACGACTTACCCATACTTAACTCTTTAACTATAGAATTAAGTAAAGTAGAGTCACTTATCTCAGCTAATATCTCTCGATAACACTGAGCGATTACACCCATGTTATTAGGGTGACTACCGAAGCAATCATGTATATGGATTACTTCAAAGTCACACCTTCTAATCATTTCTCTAGCAATGTACCCATCAATAGAATGGATAACATTAGGAAGCAGTGATCTATAGTTAGGACTAGTTACTAGCTCTGTTCTATAAATACTACCATACGGAGTATTATATTTAACTGCATCAAGTACAGGAACATAAGCTACGTGCCCGTCAGGTAACGTCCACCTATGGTGAGATCCATTAGTATTCCAAAGATTATTAACTATGTCCATAACCTTGTAAGCCCCAGGAAACAACTGCTGTATTACCTGATAGAATGCTGCCAGCTGATCTTTAGTCAGCATTCTTTCTGGAGTTTTTATGCTATTATAGAAGAAAGTCATAACTACTTTCTTTACAACTTTCCTTGTAGTAGGAATAGCACATAAACTATTTATTGCAGTAGTAACTTCCTGGTATAGATCTCTTCTTACTGCAGGGTCTACCATATTAGTAGCAGATGCTGTTTCTGTGCATCCACTTAGGGCAGCCATTATCTGAATACCTGATGCGGTTGCATCAAGAGTCATCCAGTATCCCGTAGGTTGATCATCTATGGTGTCTAGGAGAGCCTTAACAGCTTTCCTGCCTAGATGGGGTTCATCCCACCTGATCTTTCCATCTATGATAGTGTTTAAGGATGATTTAGACCATTCTATCCTATCTTCCCATGAGAGCTTATCCTTACCTGCATGGTTAGCTATAGCTATGTATAGATTATCATAGTCATTTATTATCTCTTTATTTACTAGAGATAATGTAGACTTAACTCGTTGACTACTCTGAATGTTTAAAGGCCAACCAGTAGAGTAACCTCTACCTCTACTATCATATTTCCATACGAAGTAAAGCTTAGCTTGATTAAACATTGTCAGCTTAGAATTAACAGCTGATGTAGTCCACGGGATTGCCTGCAGCTTGTTTAATACGTCAGTGGA
>LWDU01039054.1_pt2 | contig 13652 bp, 10 predicted proteins | sample 727161 | NCBI WGS metagenome assembly LWDU01 (sample SAMN04566230, study PRJNA314399) | hydrothermal vent metagenome | isolation source: deep sea hydrothermal plume seawater | place: Mexico: Gulf of California, Guaymas Basin | collected 2004-07-11 | reverse complement strand
CGGGACGACGGGGCAGGGTAGAAGACGTCTCCCTTGGCCCAGGGCTCATTCTGTCATGGGCGGGGACTTTGCTGTGCCCAAGTGGACGCCGGACATTCGCGATGCTTCGACTATCGTATTCCTGAATGTGCCTTTGGAGCGGCCCCCCCGCCGGCTTTCGCGAGTGCGAAGTGAACAGGTCCTATTTGTTGGGGCTAGGTCCCGAAGCTGGCCAAGCCGAACGCTGCGCCAAACATGTTGAGGGCTCCAAGGGCGGCGATCCAAGCATGGACCTTTTCATTTTCGGAGATCATGGCGATTCCGGATAAAACCGCCGTACCGATCTGGATGAGCGTGATTAGGCTGAAAAACGAGCTACCAAACAAAAGCTGACCCGCGACGATCACTTGAATAAGCAGAGCGATGTTTGCACCGAAAAAGATTTTACGCTTCGCGTAGTAGTGAATTCGCCAATTCGAGACGCCACCGGGATCCGAAGTCACCAGGGTGATTATTTGAAGGTAGAGTGTGCCGGCGATCAGCAACATTCCCAGAAATGATAGAAAAGTATATTGTTCTTGCCCGCGGAGATCCCATAGGGACCACCAAAGGACGGCGGGGTTCACCAGTTTCACACAGAGCCAAGTGAAGTGGACCCAGTATCGGCGACTCGGTTCAAATGCCGCGGAAAATGCGTCGAGACACCTTGCGATCGACAGTGCGTACACGATCGAGAGGGATACGCTGATGAACTCGAAGTGAGTCACTCTATATCACCGTAGGGCCGCGGACTCGCCACCCGCCGCATGCGGGTGGCGGCGGAAGAATATCCCAGGCGACAGAGAACTGCCCACGCTATTGGCCGAAGTGAACCGTTCCCCTACACCTTGAATTGCGAACGAATCAATGCAAAATCACAATAAGGTCGCCGCGTCAGTCAAACAGGAGAATTGAAATGAAATGGATTCGGCGATTGCTCGGAGTGGTCGTGTCCATAGTCACTTTGGTCGCTTGCTTCGCAATCTGGGTTGCCGAACCCTGGTCGGATCAGCGACCCATGCGAACGTGGCCGGAGACACTGTCCACCCAGATACTTGGCGGAGAAGACCGCGCGAGCCTGGCCACAACGTTTCGAAATTGGGACAAGGACGTGCCCTTCGACCGGTTGGCTGCAGCTCCACGACCCCACGCATTCGAGCGCGCGCTGCAGCCTCTGGACGTGCAATCCATTCGGTACGAATTCCAAGGGGCAAACCGCTCGATCTCGGAATATCTCACGAGGGCCAAGGCCCAGGGAATCCTCGCTCTCCACGGTGGCCAGGTCGTACTCGAGGACTACCGCGGAGAAACAACCTCCGAGAGCCGGTACCATCTGTGGTCCGCATCGAAGAGCTTCACGGGCACGATCATCGGAATGGCGCTTCACGAAGGCGTGATCCATAGCCTCGACGACCCGGTGGAAAAGTACGCGAAACAATTCGAAGGCACCGCTTACGGCGAAGCCTCGATCCGGCACGTCATGATGATGTCGTCCGGCGTCGACTTCTTTCATTTTAAGGGATTCCCCGAGCGCAACTGGATGTATTTTCGAATCTTTCGGCTGCATCAGAACCTCGATGATTTCGCAGGCGAGTTGGGCCGCCGCGTGCCCGACGGAACAGACTTCAACTATCTCGCGACCGATACCCACGTATTGTCGGGGGTACTGCGAGGTGCCTACGGCCTACGCTTCGTGGACATCGTCCAGGACCGATTATGGGATCGACTTGGGATCGGTGGCGATGCGACCTGGTCTCAGAACGTCCCGGGATCCTCCGGAGTCGCCTTCGGACACTGCTGCCTCGCGGCGCGCCTGATCGACTTCGCTCATCTCGGTGAGTTCTACTTGCAAAACGGCATCTGGAACGGGCACCAACTCGTTCCCGACGGTTGGGTCGAGTTGGCGGGATCGCCTAACGCGGATTTCCAAGAGCCGACGCCTGATTCATCCGGCTACGCGATGCAGTTCTGGGTTCCTCGGGGATACGATGGAGAGTTCTATGGTGCCGGCGCGTTCGGCCAATACCTCTGGATCGATATGAAGCGTAAAGTCGTTGTTGCGCAGCTCGCCGCGCAAGCACCGCAAGATCTCGACGAGCGCGAACGCGACGCGGCTTTCCGCGCGATCGCCTCGGCGGCGCAAAGTCGGTAGCGGAACGCGCAACAAGAACGCGACAAGGACGAGACGTTGGCATCCCGTGGCCGATCTTCGCCGCGCTTCTCATCGCAAACGGCGGGTTCGTGAATGCACGCGGATTCAACTCGCCGAAGCGAGTCGCCTATGCGGGTGTTCGGCTCCTCGGATTCTTCGGGGTCTGGATCGCTGCGTTCACATGGCTCCCCGGCCTTCCGGTTGGGGCGGCACTCATCGCTTGGATCGTGTGCATCACGCCCAAAGTGCGCGGGGTCAGCGAAGAGTTCCAGAATATCGATGCGCCCCCGGTTCCGCCCAGTCCTTGAGCCATGCGTTGATCGCGGCGGCTCCATTGCCATGCACCCCTGACACGGGATCGAAGGCGGTGGCCAGGGCGACATGGGACGCTCATTTTTCCTATGCTCTTGCCGAAACTCCTGCGATCACGACTCGTGCGATCACGACTCCCTGGCTCGACGTATTCTGCGTCGGCGGATTTTCCTTTCTGCTTGTTCCCGTTTTCTTCGCTGTCGGCCCGGAGGTGTTCTTCGAGAGGCTGTTGATTTTGACGATCGCGATCAACATGCCGCACTTCATCGCTTCGTATCGTCTCCTCTATCAGCGCCGAGAGATGGTCGAACGTTACCGATGGGCGGCTATCTACGTGCCTGTCGGGCTATTGACCTACGCGGCGATGAGCATGGCGCTGTTGCCGATGACGGTGCTTCCGGTTTATTTGCTGCTTGTTGCATCGGGGGTCTACCTCGCCTGGCACTACACGGGCCAGGCGTGGGGGATGATGGCATCCTTCGCTTACCTCGCGCACCGGCCCTTCGAGGATTTGGAGCGGACTCTCATTCGGAGAGGACTGGTCGCGATGTTGGTCTTTCACGTGGTTGCCTTTCTGCGCTTCAGTCGGGTTACCCGGGTTGTCTTCCGCGAACTGGGGCTTGAAGCGAAGTTCGTGGATACGATCACGGCGATCTATCCTGTGATTGCGGTAGGGGCCTTTGCGGTCTGTCTCATAGGCGTCGACGGAATGCGGCGCTACGTGAAGCGGACAAGCGCTTGGCCTCCACTTCGCGTGGCGTTACCGTGGCTCGCAATACACCTCTGGTACGTCGCAATCGCGTACGATATGCGGGCAATTTTTTGGGTTCAGATCAGTCACGCGCTGCAATATCTAATGTTTCCGGTTCGGGTGGAAATAAACCGACGCTTTGAGGGGCAGAATCCGAACCCACGGCGTATCGCGGTCCACATGTTGGGTTACGCGGCCGCGCTGATCGCTTTGGGGGCTGTGTGGAATCCGCTTATTCCCTGGCTGCTAACCGGCCCCGCGAACTCCGCGCTCGGACCTCAGGGTGGCTTTCTCCTCCCGGCGGTGATGATTGCAATTCTGAATGTCCACCACTACTTCGCCGACGGTTGTGTCTGGAAGATCAGCAATCCGACAGTCCGACAAGATCTCTTTCGGCATATCCGGAGTTGATCGACCCGACGCGGATGCGGCGCTCCGCGGGCACGGATTTTTGAGCACTGCGCGATCTTTCGGCTTTTGCGGGCTTTCGGATAAGCTTCGTGCGATTCTCCTCAAAGGAACCGAGTTGGGGCAGCAGCGCCCGAGAAAAATCCAATTCAGGCACTTTCGGACTGGTCGATTCATGCGAACAGGCGGCACCCCTTCCAGCGAAAAATCCGCGCGGCCAATGGAAGGTTCCTTTGGCGGGCTGCACTGGTTGCTTGGCGCAATCGTTTCGGCGATTCCCGCGATTGTGGCCGGGTTGCTGATTTACACCACCCCCGGAGCAGAAATCGCCAACTACATGCCACAGTGGTCCGACGAGGTCTATAACTGGCACCAAGCGGCGACTTTTGGCGCAGTCGGTTTCGATGGGGGTTACTACACGGCCAACGAGAGGCCGGCGCCGATTTCGTTTATCCATTTCTACGCGCACGGTCCTGTCTACCCGATGCTCCTCGGGGCGATAAGCGGGGCAATCGGATGGAATTACTACACCGCCCCAATCGTAAATGTCGTGATCGTCACCCTGGCGATTGTTTTCTTCGTAGTGATCGCTCGACCGGGATTTGTTCAGCTTTCACTGCTCGGTCTTATTCTGGCTACCTGCTGGCCTCTGCACCTCTACATGATCACCGATATGCGGCTCGCTTTTTTTATGGCCCTAGCGATTCTGCTGGCCGGTTGTTTCAGTCGAACCATCGCCGACCCCGATCGCCCTTCTCCGCTGTTTCTTGGGCTCTTTGCCGTGGGGATCGCTCTGGCGGCTGTTTCCAAGCTCACTTTTTCGTTCCTCTTCTTTCCCTACTTCCTGCACCTTCGCCGCAGGCTCGGCTTGAATCTCCTCCAGGCCTTGGGGGCTTCTTGCCTTCTGGTGGTGACGAGCTTCGTTTTCTACAACCAGGTCGCGGCTCCCTATTCCAACGTGGCGAGCGATCTCCTCATGCGGTTCGAACGGTCGCTGGTGGACGGCATCGCTGGATTGGCCGAGCACGCCTGGTTCAGCCTGGGGCATTTCTTCGGAAGTGACAATCGAGCGTTGTGGCTGATGCTCCGACTTCAGATGGTCGTCACGGTTTTGTGGGCGGTTTTTCTTTTTTGGCGTCGGAGCGATCGCGAGCAGGAATTGAGAGAATCGTACGTGATTCTGGCTGGCTCGGGATCGTTGATCGTATTGACGATTCTTCTTTATGACGTTTTTGCGTGGAGGGACTACAGACTCTTCGGCCCCGCTCTCCTTCTCTGTACTCTCGTTCTCATCGATCGAAAGCGATGGGTTCTCGTGGGTCTCCTCATCGCGGGCAATCTCGCTGTTCTTCCAGATTTCACGGCCGCTCATGAGCAGGTCTTCTTCAAGGACCGGTTTTCCTTCGAAAACCGGCGACTCGAAGAATTTATTCGACAGATTTCTCCCATCATCCAATATAATGCCGAGAAGAACGGCTGGGAGAATACAATCTTGGTGCCCCAGTTTGTCGCCGAGAATCCATTGCTCATAGGAATTCCAGAAGGCATCGGTATTTCCTGGTTCAACTCGGCGAGTCGCTTGCCGCGAGTCAAATCCCGCTATGCGATTCTTGATCTACCGAGCTACAGAGTGCTGAGGCAGCGGTCGCATCTGAAATTCGTTAGGAAGACGATCTTGGGGGATCTCTACATTAACCTGACGCCGGACCGCGGGGACTAAAGCGCGTCGCGGGAAGCCGTGGGGTGCCTATAGAGAAGCGAGCTACAGGAAGAGAGCTACAGCGAGAGAGCTACAGCAGGAAAGGCGCACCGAGTGGATCAGCGAACCAATTTCCCTGTAGTTCTCTTTGCAGCGGCCGTTTTTTCGGGTGCTTTCCTGCTCTTTCTCGTCCAACCGATGTTGGGCAAGCTGATTCTGCCGTGGTTTGGCGGTGGGCCCGGTGTCTGGACGGCCTGCTTGATGTTCTACCAGGTGGCGCTCTTCTTTGGGTATCTCTATGCCTACGGATTGGTGCGCTTTCTCGAGCCTCGCTATCAGTGGTTCGCTCACGCAATTGCGTTTGGAGGCGCGCTTTTCCTTCTTCCCGTGACGCCCGGTGAACAGTGGCGACCTGAGGGATTTGAAGCGGACCCATCGATCGCGATCGTGATGATGCTGGTCTCTACGGTGGGTCTTCCATTTATCGTGCTCTCGGCGACGGGCCCGCTCCTCCAGTCGTGGTTCGCCGTTCGTTACTCGGATCGCTCGCCCTATCCCCTCTACGCGGTGTCCAATTTGGGCTCTCTGGTTGCGTTGTTCAGTTTCCCCCTTCTGATCGAGCCCTTTTTTCCGATGCGCGATGCGGGGTGGCTATGGTCGCTGGGGTTTGGCGCAGCCACGATATTGATTCTCGCGGCGGGCCTGATGGCGGTCGTGAGAGCGCCGGGAGGACCGCGAGTCGGAATCGGGCAGGGCGAGAAAAAACCGGGGAATCTGTCCGTCGGCCGGTATTTCCTATGGATGTTGCTTTCGGCTTGCGCGGTGATTGTCTTGATGGCGGTTACGAACAAGCTCTGTCTCGATGTGGCGAGCTTTCCCTTTCTATGGATTTTGCCCCTCGGCCTATATCTGGGCAGCTACATCATCTGCTTTTCATCGGAGCGTTTTTACCGTCGGCCCCTGTGGCTCGGGGTGCTCCTGGTAGCGCTGGCTCTCAAATACCTAGTGGTTCTCTGGATTCCTCAAGCGGGAATCGCATCAAGATTTTTCTGGTCGATTTTCGTGCAGATTCCCCTCTTCGCGACAATTCTCTTTTCGTTCTGCATGCTGATTCATGGAGAACTCTACCGGCTGCGTCCCTCCGCGGGTTCGTTGACCTCCTTCTATCTCGGACTGTCGGGGGGCGGCGCCCTGGGAGGTCTCTTCGTCGGTCTGATCGCGCCGCGAATCTTCGACGAATACATCGAGTTGCAACTGGCCTACGGAGTGGCCTGGGGGGTGCTCGTCTATCTCTTCGCGAGAGACCCTGAAAGCGGATTGTCCCTGACGCGGGGCTACTGGCGTGTTTGGGGAGTGGGCGCGATCAGTGTGGCGGTTTTTGGCGTGACGATTGCGGGCATGCGGGTCGACCCAGTGGGCCTGATCCACACGGAGCGTAACTTTTTCGGGGTGCTCCGGATTATGGACTGGGAAAAGGATTCTCCAGAGAACAGACGCCGGATTCTCAAGCATGGGTCGACCATTCATGGGGCCCAACTGCTGGGCACCGGGTATCGACGACGGCCGATTTCCTACTACGGGGTTTCGACGGGGATTGGCCTGGCCCTGGCCCAACGGGTTGGCAGTGGGTTCCTCAACGTGGGCATCATTGGGATGGGGGCCGGAAGTCTTGCGGCCTATGGCCAGGCTGGCGATGCGATTCGCTTCTACGAAATCGATCCTGCGGTCGTACGGTTCGCCAGTGGGGGGGGCTACTTTACCTTCCTAGAAGATAGCCCTGCATCGATCGAGGTCGTCCCGGGTGACGGTCGCCTTTCCCTTCAGCAGGAACTCGACCGAGGTCAGCGGAATAATTTCGACATTCTCGTCATCGACGCCTTCTCGAGCGACGCGATTCCCTTTCACCTGCTGACCCGAGAAGCCTACGGGCTTTTTCTCGAGCACCTCAAACCATCGGGCCTGATCGCGGCTCACGTTTCGAATCGTCATTTCAATCTTGCGCCGATCCTCTACCGAATTGGGCAAAGCTACGGGCTCGAAGTGATGAGTGTGAACAACCCGGAGTTTGGACTTAAAATTGCCGGCCCCGCGCGATGGATTTTCTTGAGTCGCGATCCCGCCCGAATGCGGACCCTGCAAATATTGGCGGAAAAGCGCATGAGGGAGTTGCGGCTGGACGGGTCCAAAGTTGCATTTGGCCAGTTGAGTCCCACCGCCTATATGGGCGAGCCCCTGTGGACCGACGATTTCAATAGTCTTCTGGGTGTTCTCAATTCGGCGAAGTGACTATGATGGGTCGCGGGGGTCGGTGGGATGAATCGAATGCGATCACGGTGGCGGCGCTCTGTCGCGAAGGGATCGCTGGTGCTGGCCGGCCTGGCCCTGGGCCTGCTCATCGCCGAGGGAATCGCTCGTTTGGCCGGGATCGATCCCGGGATCCATGTCATCTACCGAGAAAACTTTCGGCTCAGCGACAACCCTCGGCTGCGGTACGAACTTCAGCCTCTTTCGAGGGACGGAACGGCTCAGATCAACAGCTCCGGGATGCGAGATCGTGAGCGCGCCCTCGCCAAACCTGCGGAGGTGTATCGCATCGCGATCGTCGGAGACTCGATCGCCTACGGGCTCACGGTGGATCAGAGAATTGCCTTTCCCCAGCAACTGGAGAGGATGTTGAACGACCGAAGTCAGTCGGGGCCCCGTTTCGAAGTCCTGAATCTTGGGGTCAGCGGGTACAATAGCGATCAGATCGTCGAACGATTGCGCACCCTGGGTCTCGCCCACTCGCCCGATCTGATCATCTACGCATATTCGCTCAACGATCCGCAGACCTTCAGTCTCGAGTTGCAGGGATTGACGGCCATGTCCCGAGAGGCCGAGACAAAATTGCGTCCGAGCCAGGCTGTCCTCAAATGGCTGTCGAATTCCCGCGTATTCTTGTTGCTCTGGCGCTCATTCCAAGAGCCGTGGACCCGGCCGGTTCGACCGGCCCGTCAATCGCCCGACTACCTGGCGGTCGTGTCGGGTCGCCACGTCGAGTACTTCGAATCCCTCCATGCAGGCGAGTCTTGGCAACGGCTCCAGCGCGGTTTTGCCGAGATGGCGGGGCTCGGGCGCGACCCCGATGGGAGCCCCCGAATGCTGGTGGCGGTGGTTCCGATTTACCTGGGCGAGGAGGGCCCCTATCCGCTGTCGGGGCTGCATCGTCGGATCTTGGCGGAAGCGGAGCGCCATGCGCTCGAGGCCTTGGACCTTGCTCCTTTTCTGATGGGCAGTCGGGATACGACGCACGGGGCCTTCTTCAACGATCCCTTTCACCCCTCCGCAGAGGGGCATCGCCGGGTGGCCGCCGGCCTCCTGGGCTGGTTGGAGGATGCCGGTGTCTTGTCGCCCCCGCCCCCGCCCCCGTCCCAGCCCTGAGGTATCTGCGCCTCCCGGGTCCTCTTTCTCGGCTATTCTGGGTGGAAGATGACGAATGACGGGGAAAGCGGTGGAGCCTCCACTGANNNNCCGGAAGCGCCCGCGTTCCCAGTCCCCATCGACCCGGCGGAAAAAAGGATTCATTTTCCGGGCCTGAATGGACTGCGGTTTTTCGCGGCGTTTTCGGTTCTCCTCTATCACATAGAGGCGCTCAAGTCTTTTTCCCAGATGCCCAATTGGATCTCAATTCCCGTTCTGCATAGCCTGGGTCCCTATGGGGTTGTCTGTTTTTTTTCGCTCAGTGGCTTCCTGATCACCTACCTCCTGCTTGAGGAATCGGCACGCACAGGAAATATTCGAGTTCGTCGCTTTTATATGCGCCGAATCCTCAGGATCTGGCCCCTCTACTACTTGATTGTAGTTCTGGGTTTCTTGATCCTGCCCTTGACCGCGGATCTGCTCGTCCACCCCCAGGTGGTTACGAAAGGCGATCTGCTGCCGAAACTGGCGCTCTTCCTCGCTTTTCTTCCCAACCTGGCCTGGGTCACGTTTGGCATTACTCCTCTTGCCGGGCCGCTCTGGTCCGTGGGCGTCGAAGAGCAGTTCTATCTTCTGTGGCCGGTCCTTCTGCGTGGACTCCGGAGCCACGCGCTGCTCGGAATCGTGGCCGTCATTTTCGTGATGGTGGGTTTACGGTTCGCGTTGCCCCGAATCGCCGTGGCGCTTGGGTCCGCGGGTTCAGACTACTCTTCCTGGCGGATCGCTATCAATTTCCTGTGGACGCTGAAGCTGGAATGCATGGCGATGGGGGCTCTGGCGGCCTACTGGCTCCACGGCGGCTTTGATCGGGTTCTCCGGGTTCTCTACTTCCCCTTGACCCAGCTGGCCGCCCTAGGGCTGATTTTTTTCTCCCTGTGGACGAACCAGAACTACCAACAATTCGACAATGTGGTTTGGGGTTCGGCCTTCGCGGTGCTGATCGTCAATTTGGCCGCCAACCCGCGTAGCTTGCTGAAGCTCGAGAACCGGCCGCTCGACTATCTAGGAAAAATTTCTTTCGGGATCTACGTCTATCACTCGTTCACGATCGTTGGCGTTCTGCTGTTTCTCCGGAGTTGGATGCCCACCCAGGGCCTCCTCTTTAACGGGCTTCTCTATAGTCTGGTGATCGCGCTGACTATTGGGCTCGCTGCGCTGTCCCATCGCTATTATGAGAGCCCGTTTCTACGGCTGAAAATTCGGTATATGGTGGTTCGAAGCTCCGGCGAAGCCGGCGAGGTGGGTTTGGGGCGCGGGGTTTCCCGAAAAGTCCGAGGGAGAGAGATAAGATGAATTTTGTAAGGCCTGGAATTTTGGTTGCCTGCGTCGCCGGGGTTGCTCTGAGTGGGTTTCTGCTCTGGATGTCCCAGTCGGATGAGCCCGCACCCGAGTTGTCCGAGGGGGGGGGGCGGCCGATAGCGGTCAACGAGGCTCTGGGCGCTCCATCAAGCGCTTCATCAAACGCTTCACCAGGTGCTCCATCAAGCGCTCCGCAGGTGCCCTCGGAGGCCGCGACTGCTGCGGCTGTGCGCGAAGCCGCCGAGGAGGAAGCCGAGACCGCCGCCGCCGCCAAGCAAGAGGCCGAGGTCAAGATGAAGGCCCGGGCGAGCTACACGGAGAAACTGCGACGCGAGAAGCTCGAAAAGCGCCGAGTCGCGCTGGATCGCCTCGACGAGTTGAAGTACCCCAGCTCCGAGGCCGAACGGATCCGAGAAACCTGGGAGAGCGCCATAGATGAGGCCGAAGCCCGACTCGCCGAGTTGCGGCTCGCCCGGGCCCAGGTGGGAGCGAGGGAGATTCGGGGCGCGTACCGCGATGCCTACAACGGTCTACGGGAGGAGCTTGGGGAGACCGATTATGGCTCCGCGAGGTATGGGGACCAGCTACAGACCTGGATCGGCGTCAGGCCCGGACTGGCTGGAAATCGGTCCGGCCAGATCGGACTCGAGCCCATGGACCAAATCTACTCCTACAATGGATTTCGACTCTTCGAGGTGGAAGAGTTCGGGAAGCTGAGAGCCCAGGAGGCTCCGGGCGGCGTCGCGACTCTCGGTATCGTTCGAGACAACAAGCTCTTTTTCCTTGACGTCGACTTGGGTGATCTGGGATTCCCGGTGATGGGGCGATCGGTCCCGCCCGATAACTACTGAGCGCGAAGTTTACGGATCCCTGCACGGAGCCTGTGACCCGCCGAGGACGGGGCGCGGGGCGGACAGTTCGCGGGAAGGACAGTTCGCTGGAAGGACAGAGTGTGGGGAGAACAGAAGGTGTGGGGAGAGCAGAAGCGAACACGCGAATCAGAGATTTCTCCGGCGGTTCGGCGTCGAGGGTTGTCCTCGCTTTGCTGGCGATGGCCATTGTCAGCCTCCGGATTTTCGGCGATTTCGGCGGCGACTGGCGGCCGAGTCACTTCGATGAATGGCGAAGCCTGGCCTGGGCCCAACGCACCGTCGATAGCGGCGTGCTGGCTCCGGAGGAGCCTGTGGGCAGCCCCAACGGCCTGGCGAGAGATATCCGGGATCGAAACCGGTCCCTGGGCTTCGTGGCGCTGGTCGCAGCGTGGCTCGAGCTGGCCCCGCAACCCGTCGATGGTTTCAAAGCGCTCGCCCTGGCGTTTTTTCTGCTCTATGCGGCGGGGATTTACAGCTTGTCCCGGGCCCTTGGATTCCGGCCCTGGGCGGCGGTTCTTGGCGTGCTCAGCCTCGGGAGCCTGCCAACCGATTCGATGATCCTGGGTCCTGGGTTGGCCGTACCGAGCAGCCTGAGCCTCGGTCTGCTCGCCTTCGGGCTGCTCGCGCACCTGCGATTGGCCTCGCCAGTCGCAACGGGCTCGCGTGTTCGCTGGGGGCTGGTTCTGCTTGGCGTGTGTGTGGCTCTCGCGGCCGTGTACCCGCTCACGTTGATCTTCTTTGGAGGACTCGTCATTACCGACATGGTTGTGCGGTCTGGGTCCCGGAGCGCCCCATACACTTTGTCGCTGGTGGTTCTGGCCGGCCTTGGAACCGTCATTTTTCTGATCGCCGAATGGCAGGGTGACGTCCCCGCCACTGCGATTCATCTGGGAGGTCTCCTAGTACTCGACCAGAGGTGGCACTTGGTGAGCCTGATCGTCTACACGCTGGACGGCATGGTGGCGCTTCCCGTTCTGATCCTAGCCTTCGCGGGTGCGACGCTCGCCTTGGTGCGGCGATCGCGTTTTTGGCTGGCTGCGGCTTTTCTTGGCCCCCTGCTCGCCTTGGCGGGATACCACTTTGGGGGGGTGGGGTTGGTGCTCCCCTACCAGCGGGTGGGGCTCTTCCTCGCCTTTGGAGCCGCCCTTTGCACCGGATTCGCGGCGGATCGCATGCTCGCGGCCCTCGAAGGCCGTCTGGGCCCGCGTTCCTGGGTCTCCGGAACCCTCGTGGGCGTTGCCGGATTGGTCCTCGCTCTCGCTCCTAGCCCCGCGCCTCCCTTTCGGCGACTGGTTCGGGTGGAGCGGCCGACCCCCGCCCTGGAGGCCATCGCTCGTCACATCAAGCATGCCCATCGCCCGCCCGAGCGGGTTCACGCACAGCCAAGGGAAGCCATGTTCCTCGAGGCCCTTACGGGTCTGCGTGCCCCGGTGGCGGTTCTCGATTCGCTGTTGACGGGTTACCCCCCTCCGCTCTTGGACTGCAGGGCGGGCTGGGAGCTCGTCGTGGGCGACTCCCCCTGCCCCGGGTACCAAAAGGTTTTCGAATCGGAGGGCATTCCGGTGCTGCAGATCCAATCTCCGCGCCCCGGAGACGGAGCGTAGAACGCCGGCCGCGCGCCGGCCGAATCGCGGCGGGTGGGGCGAGCGGAGCGCCGGGTGTGGGGCACTGGTTGTAGACGGCTGGGTTGTTGTAGTGGGCTGGTTGAAGAGCGCCGGGCCGCTGGCGAGCCGTGGATTTCAGTGGCCGCTCCGGCTTACCCCCCTTTTCCCTTCTTAGCCCTCTTACCAGAGAAAGAAGGGGCGCAGAGAAAGAAGGGGCGCAAAGAAAGAAGGGGCGCAAAGAAAGAAGGGGCGCAAGAAAGAAGCGGCGCAAGAAAGAAGCAGCGCAAGAAAGAAGCAGCGAAAAAGAGAAGGGGCGACAGACCCTTGGGTCTGCCGCCCCTTCGTGGAGCATTTTCGTGCTAGATGGATCTCGTTCCCGGGTCTAGCTCCGGCGTCCCCGCGCCCGCTTGAGGGCGAAGAGGGCAGCCGCGCCAAAGCCCAAGGCCAGCATGGAACCCGGTTCGGGTACGGGCTTGATGGCCAGTTCATTCTGTCCCAAACCGCCAAAGCCCAGGGTCAGACCCGGGGTGTCCTTGATCGGGAAGGGCCCGATGCCGCGGATAACCGCCGAAAACGGCGATACGTGCTGGAGTCGGCGAGTCGTCCCGTTGGTCGCGGTCGAAAGTACAGCGCCCATGTTCGTGACGTCGAAACCCGTAGCCNNNNTGCCCGTCGTCCCTTGCTGGATCGCAATGCGGATATGGAACGTCGAGTTGACGGGAATGCCAGGAGCGGGACAAGTCGGAGAGGGTGCACACGGCGCAGCGGTGTTTCCGCCGTAGACCGTGCCGAAAGCGCCCGGCTGGCCAACCGAGGTTCCGCCCGGCGTGTGGAAACCGAACATACCCGTGAAGGTTGTTTGTTTGCCGGGTGCGATGCCTTGCGAGGCAGCCGTGGAGGTCATCGTGCCGGTACCGACTCGGTGCGTTCCGCCCGCGAGACCAACGCCGTTCGGTCCGGTGGGGAGGTACCCGCCGATGTAGTTCACCTGACCAAATGTGGACACCAACGCCGCCGCCGAACCGTAGGTCTTGGTTACGGTGTTGAGCCCCAGCTGAACCCCATTGCCCAGGCCGTG
>LWDU01040359.1_pt1 | contig 13660 bp, 8 predicted proteins | sample 727161 | NCBI WGS metagenome assembly LWDU01 (sample SAMN04566230, study PRJNA314399) | hydrothermal vent metagenome | isolation source: deep sea hydrothermal plume seawater | place: Mexico: Gulf of California, Guaymas Basin | collected 2004-07-11 | reverse complement strand
ATAATTTTGGATTCTCGGTATCGATCAGCGGCGACACGGTGATCGTCGGTGCGGCTGGCGATGACGATGCCGGGGTCTATTCCGGCTCGGCCTACATATACCAGCGCAACGCGGGCGGATCGGGCAACTGGGGCGAGGTCAAAAAGATCACCGCCTCTGACGCCGGCGCGTTGGATAATTTTGGATTCTCGGTATCGATCAGTGGCGACACGGCGATTGTCGGGGCGCAGAGTAACGACAATTGGGGATTCGGGTTCTATGATTCCGGCTCGGCCTACATATACCAGCGCGACGAGGGCGGCGTGAACAACTGGGGCGAGGTCAAAAAGATCACCGCTTATGATGCCGCCGCGGGCGACATCTTCGGATCCTCGGTAGCCATAAGCTGCGGCTGCCTGACGGCGATAGTAGGCGCGCCTTACGACGACGACGCGGGTTCGATATCTGGGTCGGCCTACGTATACTTCGATGCCTGTACCGACCACCTTGAGTGCTACAAGATGAAGGACAGCAAGTTCATGAAAACCTTCAGGGCCCTCGTTGACATGGACTCGCCGCAGTTTGGGCTCGCTCCGAACTGCAAAATCAAAAAAGGCGGAAAAAAGTTCTGTGTCCCGGTGGCGAAAACTGTCATAACGCCCCCATCCGTCGACGGCGTTCCTCTTACCCATTGGGACATATGGGGCCCCAGCCTGACTACCGACTTCATCTGTTACAAAGTCGCTTGTTTAAACGAACAGTCATCTCAACAAACAGTGGTCGATCAATTCGACTACCGCGACATCAAGGTGGGCAGGACAAAGGAGTTGTGTGTGCCGGCGCTCAAGAAAACTGCCTGCCAGGATTCCGGTGCGCCGCAATGCTACGGGATATGCCCGGAACCCCAGGTTTGCGTGAAATTGGCAAATGAAAACTATTGTGATTGCGTGACGGTTGATACTACTACCACGACGACCACGACGACCACGACGACCACGACCACCACGACGACCACGACCACGGTACCACCCTGCGATCAGTCCGCACCCGCGTGCAACGGAACATGTCCGGCTGACAAGGCCTGTGTCTACTTACCTAAAATCTTCAGCTGCGGCTGCATCTAGCACGGCGATATCGAACATGACCGTCGAATAAACAGCCTGCCGCGCGGAGGGTTCATCATGGGCCGCGGCCGCGGCGGTCACGCTGTCAGCGAAGTTCGTAGTCGGAAAAGTCCGGCTGCATGGTCCAGCGCCAGTAGTCCAGCAACAGCCACGGCGAGGTCGTGGTCACCCTGCCGCGGCTGTTCTTGTACCAGCTGTTCATGCCCGGGTGCGCCCACACCTTGCGCTCGTGCTCGGCGTCGAAGCGGGCCACGTAGTCATCGTGTACCTCGCGTCTCACGTCCATGGTCGACAGCCCTTTCTCGACCATCTCCCTGATACAACCCATGATGTAACGCACCTGGCACTCGGAGTGGAAGATTATGCTGCCGGCGTGGGCCAGGTTGGTGCCAGGGCCGTAGAGGCAGAACATGTTCGGAAAACCCGGGACCGTGATGCCGAGATAAGCCGACGGGTCGTCACCCCAGGCCTCGGACAGCTCGACACCGTCGCGACCGATTATATCCATGGGCCACAAAAAGCGATTGGCGTGAAAGCCCGTGGCGAACACTATTACGTCGAGTTCGTGCTGGCTGCCGTCCTCACACTCGATGCCCGTGGCCGTAACCCGCTTTATGCCGTCGGTCACCAGGTCGACGTTGTCTTGCTTGAGGGCCCCGAACCAACTGCCGTTGTCCTGCAGCATGCGCTTACCGAAAGGCGGATAGTCGGGGATAACCTTGGCCAGGAGTTCCGGGTCCTCGCCCACTTGGCCGCGTATGTACTCGGTGAACACCTCGCGCAGCATATCGTTGGACTCGCTCACCGAGCGTTCCGGGTGTTCCCACTCGGGGTCCACGACCAGCATCGGCATAAGTCCGTCCGACCCGGGCCAGAACAACAGGAACCGATACCAGCGACCGTAAAAAGGTACGTGCCTGAGCAACCACTTCTTGCCTTCGCTGGTCTCACGGTGGTAGTCCGCGTTCCAGGTCATCCAGCAGGGAGATCGCTGAAAAACCTCCAGCTTACCCGCGACCTTGGCCAGTTCGGGGACCAATTGAAGACTACTCGCGCCGGTGCCTACCACGGCAACGCGCTTGCCCTCCAGTTCGACGTCGTGTCGCCAGCGGGCCGAGTGAAAGCCGACGCCCTCGAAGTCGTCGAGCCCTTCGAAGGCCGGTATCCTTGGCCGGCTCAATTGGCCAACCGCGCTCACGACGACAGCAGCGTCGAGCTCATCCTCGCTGCCGTCGACACGGCGCAAGCCCACCCTCCAGCGGCCGGTATCTTCGTCGAAAACCGCGCGGGTCACCTCCGTGTTAAAGCGCACGTGCTCGCGCAGGTCGTGGCGGTCGGTAAATTGTTCGAAGTAATCGAGCAATTCGTCACGCTCAGCGAAGTAACGGGTCCACTCGCTGTTGGGCTCAAATGAGTAGCAGTAAAAGTGGTTCGGAATGTCGACCCGACAGCCCGGGTAGCTGTTCTCAAGCCAGGTGCCGCCCACTGTAGCGTTCTTCTCGACCACCGTGAACGGGATACCGGCCTCCTGCAGCCTGTACGCGGTAAGCAAGCCCGACATTCCTGCACCGATGATCACCACCGGAAAATCCTGCTTCAACTTGTCCGGCAGCGGCCGTGTCCATCCAACGCGTCGCGGGTCGCCGCCGTCGAGCGCCAGCTCCTCGGTCATCATGGCCACGTAGTCGACAGGGACTTCCTCGCCCACCATCAGGTTCATCATCTCGTGAATGGTCTCCGTCGAAGGCGACGACGGCAGCGTACAACCCCTGTCACGATACGCTCGCAGGGCGTCAAGAGCCGCGGTCCGGACGCGGGCCTTGTCCTCGTCGGCCATTCCGCCCTGCTGCTCGCCCAACACGGCGGGGCCCGGGCGCGCGAGGTCGGCCACCGCCTGCAGGCTCCCCTCAAGGTGCACGATGGACATCAGGATGGCGGGAATACTGGCGCTGGCCAGCGCCTCGGCGATCTGCTCGTCGCTCTCGGTGATGGGGTCCACCGGCTGTTGAGGGATTCTATCGGTCATGGATGTCCAGTGTCGCCAGGCTTGCCCGCCGCTTCTATTCAGTCGGCCGCGGGCGCTGCGGTGCCTATTACCCCGCAGGCCACGCGCGCGCCGGCCGCGCCGGTGGGCTGGCTGGCAAGATCGTCGGCCCCTGCGTGAACAATTACTGCGCGCCCCACTATCGAATTGGCACCCGACAGCGCGATGACGCTGTCCACGCGGTCATAAGAAGCGTTACCTTCTGCATCGGCGCCGAGGTTGCCAAGGTCACCAACGTGCCGGCTCTCGGCCAGGGGACCCGCGTGGTCAACCGAGGCGGGATTGAAATGCCCCCCCGCCGACTTGCCGTCGCCCGAACTGCAATCGCCCCACTGGTGGATGTGAAAACCGTGTCCACCAGCGGCGAGGCCCGACAACTGGGCCTGCACCCTGACGCCGCCCTCTGCGGGCGTAAAGCTGACGCTGCCGGACGCGCTGTTACCCGCGGTAGCCACGAGTGTGGCCAGCGCCGGGCCCTGCTGCGAAGCTGCCTGGTCGGCCGCCGCCAGCGATACCACCGGCGCTTGAACGCCCGGGGTCGCTGGAAAATCCAGTGTCGAAAATGCCGTCGCAAGCAGTACCACCGCTATCATCTTTGCTATATTCACCCTGTGCTCCTTCGTCGGCACTGAATGCAGGCCGGGCAGGCAGCTTGCCCCGCGCCTGCGCTAGCTGCAAGCTGTGGGCATAAAACCATGAGCACAGACAGCAACAACACTGACCGCGCCGACTACACGGTGGCCGTCATAGGCTCGGGATTTGGCGGCATCGGCGCGGCCATCAAGCTCAAGCAGGCGGGGATCAACTCCTTTGTCATGATCGAGCGGGCTTCTGAGCCGGGTGGCACCTGGCGCGACAATACTTACCCCGGCTGTGCCTGCGACGTGCCGGCCAACGCCTACTCGCTCTCCTTCGACCCCAACCCCGACTGGAAACACAAGTTTGCCCACGCCGACGAAATCCAGGCCTACCTGCTGCGCACCGTCGACAAGCACGGTCTCGGCGAGCACCTGCGCTTTGAAACCGAGGTTAGCTCGGCGGTCTTTGATGACCAGCGCCAACAATGGGTGCTGCATCTGGATAACGACAAGCAGATCACCGCGCAGGTGGTGATCGCGGCCGTCGGCGGGCTGGTCAACCCCGCGCCCCCCGACATCGAGGGCCTGGCCGACTTCGAGGGCCAGCTTTTTCACACCGCCCGCTGGAACCACGACTACGACCTTGCCGGCAAGCGCGTCGCGGTGATCGGCACCGGCGCCAGCGCGGTGCAGGTGGTTCCCGCCATAGCCCCCTCTGTTGAACACATGAGCGTCTTTCAGCGCACGCCCGCGTGGGTGGTGCCCAAGGGTGACCTCGAGGTAAGCGAAACAACCAAGCAACGCTTCCGGCGTTTTCCGTTCATGCAGAAAGCCGTGCGGTGGTTCACCTTCTGCTTCAGCGAAGCCATGGGGCCGATGATAGTGCTCGACTCACCGCGGCTGTCGGGCATAGCCGAGCGCGCTTCGATCAGGCACCTCGAGCACTGTGTGTCCGACCCCGTACTCCGGGAAAAGCTCACCCCGCACTTTCAGTTCGGCTGCAAGCGTATGCTCATCTCCGACGACTTCTGGCCCAGCTTCGAACGCGACAACGTCGACCTGGTGACCGACAGCATCACCCGGATAACTGCCAAGGGGCTTGTTACCCACGATGCCGACGGTAACGAGCAATCCCACCCCGTTGACGCCCTGCTGCTCGCCACCGGCTTTGAGACCGGGCTTTCGTCAGCGCCGTTTCCCATCACCGGGCGCGCGGGCAAGTCGCTGGCCGATACCTGGAAGGACGGCGCGGTGGCCTACAAGGGAATGACGGTGTCGGGTTTCCCTAACTGGTTTACCATCATGGGCCCGAACACCGGCCCGGGCCACACATCGGTGCTGGTCTTCACCGAGGCGCAGATCAGGTACATCGTGCAGGCCGTGCGCAGGATCGCCAGTGGGCGAGCGCGCAGCTTCGAGGTAAAACAGCAGGTGCAGGACCGCTACAACGAGCGCATACAGGGGCGCATGAAATACACGGCCTGGTCATCGGGCTGCAACAGCTGGTACCTGGGAGAAGACGGTAAGAACCGCGCCCTGTTTCCGGGCTTCGCCAGCGAGTACTACCTGCGCACGCGACGCTTCAAGCGCTCGGACTACACCGTCAGATAGCCCGCCCCCCGGCGGGCAGCCGGCTCAGTAACGCTCTGCCTTGGAGATAATCTCGTTCATGATCTCGCGGGTGCCGCCGCCTATGGGGTAGAGCCGAGCGTCGCGATACAGGCGCTCGACCACGTACTCGCGCATGTAACCGTAGCCACCGTGGATCTGCACGGCCTGGTCACAGACAGCCGAGCACATGTCGGTGGCCACGTTCTTGGCCTTGGCGGCCAGCACGTTGGCGTCTTCGCCGCGCAGGTGGCGGGCAACAACTTCGCCGGTTATCGCGCGGCCGGCAGCTATGCGCGTGGTCATGTCGGCCAGCTTGTGGCGGGTGACCTGGAAGCCCGACAGTGCCTGCCCGAAGGCTTCTCGCTCCCGGGCATAAGACACCGACTCCCTGTAGGCCAACTCGGCTATGGCCACGCACTGGGCGGCCAGCCCTACCCTCTCGGAAACAAAGTTGTGCATGATCGCGAGGAAGCCCTCGTTCTCCACCCCGACCAGGTTTTCTGCCGGTACCTGATCTCGGCCGTGTCGCTGGCCCACCAGCCGGTCTTGCGCAACTTGCGCGACACGCTGAAGCCGGGCGTGCTCTTCTCGATGATGAGCAGCGAGATTCCACCGTGACGATCTTCGCCCGTGCGCACCGCGGTAGTGACGAAGTCGGCCCGGCAGCCCGACGTTATAAAAGTCTTCGAACCGTTGACCACGTAACAATCGCCGTCGCGCACGGCCCGGGTACGAAGCGAGGCAACGTCGCTGCCACCGCCGGGCTCGGTGATCCCCAGCGCCGACACCATGCGTCCTTCGAGTACCGGTCGCACGAAGCGTTCCTTCTGCTCATCAGTGCCCAGGCGAATTATAGGAGGAATTGCGATGTTGTGACTCCACAAGCCCACCACCGTTCCAACCGACTTACCCGCCAGCACCATTTCATCGCCCGCGACCGTGCCGTGCGACAGGTCTCCACCCAGCCCTCCGAGCTCCTCGGGGTATCCCACGCCCATCAGGCCGGCCTCCGCCGCGCGCCGGTAGAGTTCTATGGGGAACTCTTCGTCCTCTTCCCATTCGTGGGCGTTCGGCTCTATCTCGGTAGCGGCAAAACGCCTTATCTGCTCGCGCAGCTTGCTGTGTTCCTCGTTCTCAAAAAGGTATGTAGACACGTCGCTTGTTCTCCCGCGGGGTTATCCGCGCGTGGCCGCAAGGCTGATACACTCGCGCAGACTGCCCTTGTATGGCAGGTCAACGCAACTCTTCTGCGGGCCGGAACGGCAAAAGCTGCTGGCAGTAGCCATCACCAACGCGTACTGTTGCCAGCGGTAGCGCGATCAAGGGACGCGCAGCGACGGGAGAAGCCACAGAATGACCGACGATATTTTCTCAAGCCAGGAGCACAACCTTTTTCGCGACACGATGCGACGCTTCGTTGAGACCGAGCTGGCCCCACGCGCGCGCGAGTTCGACGAGATGGGCCAGGTGGACAAGAGCATTTACCCGAAGATGGGCGAGCTGGGTCTGCTCGGCCTGCGATACGACCCCAAGTGGGGTGGCGCGGGCCTGGACTGGTCCTACTCGGCTATCTTTTACGAAGAGCTCGCCCGCTGTGACAACGCGGGAGTCGGCATGGGCATCTCGGTGCACACCGACATGGCCACCCCTTCGTTGCACCAGTTCGGAAGTGATGAACTCAAGGAGAAATACCTCGTCCCGTCGATCAAGGGAGAGATGCTGTCTGCCATCGGAGTCACAGAACCCGACGCCGGTTCGGACGTGTCGGGTATCAAGACCCGGGCCGTGCGCGACGGCGACGACTGGGTAATAAACGGCTCAAAGACCTTCATTACCAACGCGGCCACGGCCGACTGGATCTGCCTGCTGACAGTGACCGACCCCGACGCGGGCTACGGCGGGTTTTCGCAGATCCTGGTGCCCACCGACCTGCCCGGCTACCGCTACGACCTGCTCGACAAGATAGGCAACCGCGGCTCGGACACCGGCCTGTTGTTTTTTGAGGACCTGCGCGTACCCGTGTCCAACACCATCGGCGACCCCGGGCGCGGATTCCAGCAACAGATGATGCAGTTCCAGGACGAGCGCCTGCTGGCCTGCGTATCGAGCTACGCGGGCGCGCTCAGGCTGTGGGAAATCACCCGCGAGTACGCTGAAAACCGGGTGCTGTTCGGCAAGCCCCTGTCAAAAATGCAGGTCTCGCAGTTCAAGTTCGTAGAAATGCTCACGCAGATAACCGCAGCGAAGGAGCTGACGCTGTCCTGCGTACGCAAGTGCATAGCCGGCGAAGACGCCACCAAGGAAATCAGCATGGCCAAGATCTTCTGCGGTCGCATGGGACGCTCGGTGGCCGACGAGTGCATGCAACTGCACGGCGGCTTCGGCTACATGCGCGAGTCGGCCGCCGGCCGCGCCTTCGTGGACACCCGGCTGATAAGCATAGGCGGGGGATCGGACGAAACCATGATCCACTACCTGGCAAAGATGCTGGGCTTCTAGGAGAACGACACGACATGGCGCAAGACGATAAGAGCAGGCAAGACACGGTTCTCTACGAGCAGCGTGGACGAGCGGCCTGGATAACCCTCAACAACCCCGACAGCCGCAACGCGCTTTCGGCCGACATGGTCGAACAGCTGACGGCCGGTGTGAAGCGCGCCAACGACGACGACGAGACGAGGGTCATCGTACTCACGGGTGAGGGCAAGGCGTTCTGCGCGGGAGCCGACCTCAAGAAGAGCGGCCGCATGGGCGAGACAGAAGGTAGCCGAAACCCGTTCATCGACCTGATGTTGCACATACGCGACGGCGACAAGCCGGTCATCTGCGCGGTCAACGGCGCGGCCTTTGGCGGCGGGCTGGGCCTGGTGGCCGCCTGCGACATAACCCTGGCCGTGGACACGGCGCGTTTCAGCTTCAGCGAGGTGCGCATAGGCGTGATCCCAGCCATGATCTCCGTGGTGGTGTTGCCCAAGCTGGGCGAGCACAACACCATGCGGCTTTTCCTGACCGGCGAACGCTTCGACGCCGCGCGCGCGCTCGAGTACGGCCTGCTGCACCGGGTGGTAGCTGCCGATGAGTTGGAAAACGAAGTGCAGAAAGAAATCGACGCAGTGGCCAAGGGTGGACCGGTAGCGATACGCGAAGCCAAAAAACTCGTGCGCACCGTTGCCCGCCTCGACGAGGACGCGGCCTTTGCCTACGCCGAAGAGCGCATAGCCGAGCTCTTTGCCTCGCCTGAAGCCGCCGAGGGCATGTCCGCGTTCGCCGAAAAGCGCGACCCGGCCTGGGTTGCCGACAGCAACGACGACTGACCGCCGCCGATCAAGCGGGGGCTAGAGCCGGGACATCACCTTGTCGTCAAAAATGGCAAGCCCCTTTTCCAACGAGCCGCTATCAAATCCGCGGGGCGCTATAACCGCGCGCGACACGCCCATATCCTGCAGACGCAGGGCCGTGTCGAGATCGCAGTCTCCCATGCCGACGCTGATTTCTACTTCGCCGGCGTCGCGACCCAGCTTGTCGCACTCCTCCTTGAGCACGAGCAGCAGGGGTTCAAGCTGCTCCGGACCACCCACGGCCGGAAAGAACCCGTCGCCATAACGAGCCGCCCGCTTGGCGGCTATGGGCGTGTGCCCGCCGACCACCACCGGCACGCCCGCCGCCTGCACCGGCCCGGGGCTGGAGTGCATGGGGCCCCAGTTAAAAAACTTGCCGTCAAAGGCCTCGGGCTCGGCCTTCCACAGCGACCGTATCGCGGCCACGGCCTCGCGGGTACGAGACGCACGGTCGGCAAAGGAAATTCCCAGCGCGTCGAACTCTTCTTCGAGCCACCCGACGCCTATGCCGAGGATGGCACGTCCCCGCGACAGCACGTCCAGGGTGGCGATTTCCTTGGCCACGTAGAACGGGTGGCGCTGCGGCAGTATGAGCACGCCGGTGGCCAGCTTGATCTTCTCGGTAACCGCAGCCGCGTAGACCAGGGGCAGTATCGGGTCGGGAATCGGTGACTCCTCGGCACCGGGCATGCGCCCATCGCCGCTGTATGGGTAGGTCGACTTGTAGCCGGACGGAACGACGACGTGCTCCACGGTCCACAGTGACTCCATGCCCGCCGCCTCGTTCAGGCGGGCAAAATCAGGCAGAAAGTCGGGGGTACCCATCGGTCCCACGTTGCTGAACATAACTCCAAATTTCATGATCTGTTCCCTCTTCGTCCGCGGCCGGGTCACGAAACAGGACCCGTGTCAGCCAAGCAACCGTTCAGCTATCCCTTTCTGCAAGGCCAGGCAATTCGTGGCAGGCCGCGTCATGCCCCCCCCCGCCCCCGGGAAACAGACCCACCCCCACATGAGTAACATACGCTTGCCCACCCAGTCGAGGTTCCCCTCACGCAAACCGCATAGAGTGTGCTCAAGGAAAGCCCCCAAGCAGGGGGCATAACGGGAATAATCAGCAGATAAACGGCCACACACTCGAGAATCCGTCGTACACTGCGGCAACTGTCATGGGGGTCATGAGTTACGAGTCGCCATCGCGTAGACAGCAAATCAAGCGCGACGGGGGCAAGGGGATGAGAGGAATGTTCAATACCATACAGTTCAAGACCATACAGTCTGCTACTAAAATATCTGTGACGGGAGGCCGTTCTTTTTGCGTCGCCGTCGCGTTTGTTGTTGCGGGAGTAATAGCTGCTCCAGTATCAGTCTATGCCCAGGCCCAGGAGCCCACGGCCAGGGCCGGCTGCGTGGTTGGTGATCCGGATGACTACGTGGCTCTTAAAAGCTTTTCGCCTGAACTCAACGAGTTTGGATACCCGGCCTACTACATTGACCAGAACAACCTGGGCCTGGATCTCTGCGATGAAACTACCGACATAGATCCGCTTTGCGGCAACCCCCCGTTCGGAGATCCGTTGGGCGAGGGGCTTCCCTTGGACCTTGCCCCGGCTATCGACAACGGCAACTTCTGGCACGAGACCTTCTACTCGCTCGCCAACACCAATATGACGTGGGGAACCGGAGCAGACTCTGGTAATGCCCTGCTGGTGCTCGCAGTAGAGGGTGTATGGGACAACGCGGCCGAGGCCATCCTCGACGGCGACCAGCTGGTTTTCAGCCGCATCCGCGCCCGGGTTTCCCTGCCCAACGACGCGGCCTGTGCCGGCACCTACACGATAACCCACCCCTATGGTACCGATACTTTAGAAGTAACCGCAGCCGATATCGCGATTACCGCCGGGACCCGGGCCATCAACATGACCGACGACTGCCTGCACGGGGTCATTGATGGCGTGATCACTCCTAACTGCGGCGTACTGCCAGGACCCGGTATCGTGGGTGGCGACCAGTTCAGCAACATTATAGACCCCACTCGCTCGCGCATAAGTCACTATCTCCAGTGGGATGTGGACGCTCCCCCTGGCTACATTGGCGACCCGCTTGTTCCCCACGCGGTAACGGGTAGCCCGTGCAACACAAACTTTTACCGGATCGAAGGCCCCTGTGCCGGCGACATTGATCCCAGTACCGGGCTACATTCCGGCACGGTGGAAACTTCCCTTTTCAGCGTGCAAGGACGCAGTGCCCAGTTGTGTGGCGACGGTATTCTTGACGAGTCGGTAGGAGAGGAGTGCGACGACGGCAACACCGTTGACGGCGATTGCTGCTCGTCAACCTGCCAGAACTCAGGTCCGGCCGCCATAGGCCCGGCTGCTTGCGCTGAAGGCGGGGCACAAGACGACGCCAACGTCTGCACGACCAATAGCTGCACGGATGTTGACGGGTGTGTATTCACCGACATTTCCGCCACCTGCGACGATCTCAACGGCTGTACCAACGACAGCTGCGACGTTACGCTGGGTTGCCTCAACGACGCGAATACGGATCCGTGTGACGACGGCAACGCCTGCACGCAGACCGATACCTGCGCCAACAGCGAATGCGTCGGAGCGAACCCCGTCATCTGCACAGCGTTCAACGACTGCCACGAAGTGGGCACCTGCGATACGGCTTCCGGAATATGCAGCGACCCGTTCAGTATCGTGGACAAGGCCTGCGGCAACGGTGGCGACACCGAGTGCACCAATCCCGATACCTGTGACGGTGCCGGTAGTTGCCTGGCCAACGACGCTGCCGGTGGCACCTCCTGCGGCGACGCGGGTAGCGAATGCGTCGTGCAGGATACCTGCGACGGCGGCGGCAGCTGCTCAGACAACGGTTTCGTGGCCGCTGACTCTGCATGTGGAAACAGCAGCGACTCCGAGTGTACCAACCCGGATACCTGCAACGGTGCGGGCAGTTGCCTGGACAACCACGAGGCGGCGATCGTTACCTGCGGAGACACCGGCACCGAGTGCACCAACCAGGACTTCTGTGACGGCGGTGGATCGTGTACAGACAACGGCTTTGTTGCAGTTGACACCTCCTGTGGTGCCGCCAGTGACACCGAGTGCACCAACCCCGATACCTGCAATGGTGCGGGCAGTTGCCTGGATAACCACGAGGCTGTGAACACAACCTGTGGTGATGCCGGGACCGAGTGTACCAACCAGGACCGATGTGACGGCGGTGGATCGTGCACCGACAACGGCTTTGTTGCAGCCGACATCGCCTGCGGTCACGTCAGTGACACCGAGTGTACCGACCCCGATACCTGCAACGGTGCGGGTAGTTGCGTGGACAACCACGAGGACAGTGGGATTCATTGTGGTGACGCCGGGACCGAGTGCACCAACCAGGATATGTGCGATGGCATCGGCGCGTGCACAGACAACGGTTTTGTTGCAGCCGACACCGCCTGCGGTGACGGCAGTGACACCGAGTGCACCAATGCCGACACCTGCGATGGTTCGGGTGCCTGCCAGGATAACCACGAAACGGCCGGCACAGTGTCGGCCACGCAGTGCGACGACGTCAATGACTGCACTGACAACGAGTGCAACGGGTCAGGCGGTTGCCAGAACCCCAACCTGGCGGTGGGCGCTACTTGCGGTGATCCAGCCGACACCGATTGCACCAATGCCGACACCTGCGATGGTTCGGGTGCCTGCCAGGATAACGACGAAACGGCCGGCACAGTGTCGGCCACGCAGTGCGACGACGTCAACGACTGCACTGACAACGAGTGCAACGGGTCAGGCGGTTGCCAGAACCCCGACCTGGCGGTGGGCACTACTTGCGGCGATCCAGCCGACACCGAGTGCACCAATGCCGACACCTGCGATGGTTCGGGTGCCTGCCAGGACAACCACGAGGACAGCGCGTTCCTGTGTGGTGACGATGGAACCGAATGCATCGTGCAGGATGCCTGTGACGGCGGCGGATCGTGTACCGACAACGGTTTTGTGGCCGCGGACTCCGCGTGTGGAGACGGCAGTGACACCGAGTGCACCAATGCCGATACCTGCGATGGTTCGGGTGCCTGCCAGCCAAACGACGCTTCGGACGGCATCGCTTGCGGTGACAACGGAACCGAGTGCATCAACCAGGATACCTGCGGTGCGGGATCGTGCACCGATAACGGGTTCTTGGCGAGCGGCTCCAGCTGCAGCTCGGACGGAAACGAGTGCACGGACGACGAATGCGACGGTGGAGGCACTTGCTCGCATCCGAACAACGCAAATTCCTGCGAGGATGGCGACCCCGCGACGTGGGCCGACCAGTGTTCGGCCGGAAGTTGCGAAAGCGGTTTCTTCGCCTGCCCGATGTTCCCTCTCGATGGCTGCCGCGCTCCAGCCTTTCCGGGTAAGTCGTCAATTTACCTGCGCACGACCAGCGGCGGTGCTAAGGATATGCTGAAATGGAAATGGAAAGCCGGAGCTGCCACATCGCTCGCCGATTACGGCGACCCGGTAAACAGCGACGAAATATCCCTTTGCCTGTACGACGAGGACAACGACGTACCCACACTCGTCGTGGAGCAGGTCATCGAGCCCGGTGGTACATGTGGAGGCAAGGCTTGCTGGAAAGGCTCAGCTCGCATGTACAAATACAACAGCAAGGGCGTGGCCACGTCTCACGGAGTGGGCAACCTGAAGCTGAAAACAGGCGGGGATGGCAAGGCGTTCATAGCAGCCAAGGGTAAAGGCGTGGGCATAGCGCTTCCCGCCGCGGCCCTCCAGGCTGACAGCCACATTACCATGCAGCTCGTCAGCGAACCGGGCGGATGCTGGGAGACCGTGTTCGACGCATCCAGCGTAACCATCAAAAATGGGAAGCTGAAAGCAAAGTAGCCAACGGCAGACCCGCTCCGGTGTTTTTCCACACCGGAGCGGGTTGATCGCCGCTGCTTTTCCGGTCAGGCCAGCTGAACTTCTTCGGCCA
>LWDU01000275.1_pt1 | contig 13660 bp, 28 predicted proteins | sample 727161 | NCBI WGS metagenome assembly LWDU01 (sample SAMN04566230, study PRJNA314399) | hydrothermal vent metagenome | isolation source: deep sea hydrothermal plume seawater | place: Mexico: Gulf of California, Guaymas Basin | collected 2004-07-11 | reverse complement strand
CTCCAGAACATCGAGGTATTTGAGGTATTCACTGTTGAATGCCGTAACCCTAGTATAACATAGGAGTATACATGGAAGAAGAGAACAAGGTATTCCACCAAGCTAAGGCTGAAGTGTGGGAGAAGTTAGCTGTCGTTGAACAGCTAATGAGAATATACAAGCTAGGCAAGTGGAAGACTGAAGATGGTAACGAGATTCTACATAAGTTACCAACCTGCTTAGATCTTAGAGTTCTGATCAACGATCTTCAGAACAGGGTAACTAAGGAGATACACAACAGTAGTGTATTTTTCCCTTAACATTAACAAGGAGAGTTATGTCTTACTTAAGAGAACCTAAGACAAAGCACCTTATGGTAGAGAAATCTACCATAGATCCTGATGCCATTGACCATAGTGTTAAACCTGTGGTAGTTGGCAAGGTTCCAGACTCTTGGGATGACAGGACTCAAGCCAGCTCAAAGGATAAGGGTTGGAAGAGTCAGTGGAGAGGTTAAGCATAGCCTCAGTGTGGTACTGCATTTCAAGGCATAGGAGTGTAGTACCATGTCAAGCATATCCTAGTTAAGTAACTGAAATCACTAGGTCAGCACCTTAACGAGCATAATACATTATATTTCTTATATACTATTAAAGAATAATAAATAATTAATTATTTATATTACTTAGATACTTATGAGTATGTCACTTCACAAGCTTAGCCCTAACAAGTGACCCTCTGTATCCATCCTTTGTCTTGTATGACAGCAGGGTAGTGACTATGAAGACCTTCATCCCCTGAGTACCGAATACCCTCACCTTAATAGCTTCCATAATATCATCCCCAAAACACTGCTAAATTGGAAGGAGTAACGATCACGTAGGTGATCGTACTGGCTTAGTATATTCCTTTCAATCTAGGGGTGTTTTAAACATCCTATCGGGACAATCAGTCCCAACCAAGTAATCAATCTGGTTGCTTGGCTCTTAATTAACACTCAATATGGAGAACATTATGAGTGCTGAAACAACAGTAAGACTATCCTACCAGAACATCAAACGCAATCGTCCTTCAATGAGACATGCATTTCAGGAGACTATCGAAGATATGTCTAGCTTTGAGCCTGATCGTCATGAGTTCTTGCGAAGGTGTGATGTTGAGGGCATATTAACTGCCCCGTTTGACAGTCATCCGACTGGAAGAACTAGGGTAGGTGTAGACTCTCCCCTCTTGAAGGATTTATCCCTTTGCACAGAGGAAAGAGTCTATCGTATACATGGTGAAGCTGGGTTTATTACCTGCTAACCATGATTACATGTAGGATTGCTGTCCTACGTGGTCTATCGAAACCACATCTTATGGTAACACATAGGGTGTGGTTCCGTCAACAGAAACTTTACATAGGAGTATGTATGAACAGATCAACCACATACCTGAGAAAGAATATCGACCTTGATGTGCTGGAAGATATGGCTAAGAAGGATATAGCTGAGCTGATACTGAAAGTCTACGATAAGACATACAGTACAACTCGCCAGCAGATAGGTGAGATTCTCATGGAAGACAACAAGAAGAGTGGGTTAATAAAGATCTTCTTGAAGATGAACAACTCAGACGATACATCAGCATACATAGATGCAACGCCTGTTATACCAACTCCACCATCTATTAAGTGGACTAACCTAGTGTAGGAGGATGAATGCCTAAGTTAACTGAAGAGGAAATTGATGCCATTGTATTACAGATAATGGTTGACATTGCCAACAAGGATTACACTGCTATCTATGGGTTAATCGAGAGGTTAGCTGAATTAGATAGTGCAATAATAACCCCAATGCTTCTGGGTTTTTTAAAGGGTCTTGAATCAGAGGAGGATACATGCCAAGCATAGTTAAGGAGTTGTTCGTTGAACGATTCCAAGAACGTCTTGATGCAACAATCAAAACATATGTTAAGGGTCTTGATCATAATGATACTGAACGTATGTTACTCAGTCATCTCGATGATTACTATAACAACGTAGCTACTCATGAGGAACGTGAAGAGTTTCTCAATGAACATGAGGAGTTACCATTCTAAGGAGGTACATGAAACTTAAAGACTTAACAGAAACCTCAACAGATTATTTAGATGCATACTGTGAGGCAGAGCTTGGTCATACTAACTGGGCATTTGTAGATCCACAGGATCTTAACAACCAAGAGGTATGGACTTGCGTAGTATTTTTTAATTCACCATTACCTAAGGAGAACATATGAGTAATTCTAAAACCTGTCCAAGTTGTAATTCACACAAGGTGGATCACTTCGTAAACGATGATCAGATATGGCATTGTCATAGCTGTTCAGAAATGTGGGAGAGTGATGACTTAAATGAGTTCGTCTTCACCAACCTGACTGTATACCCTGACCCTATGGAAGGAGTCAACGTATGAAAGTAATAGTATGGGTAAAAGTAGGGAGGTTAATTTACGACATCAAAGTTCGTAAGTGTCCACCCAATTACATTACTAAAGAATCAGAGTATATCATTGAGCTTGATGATTACACTGAGGAGGACATCAAGGAATATTTTGAGAAGCCCCAGATATGGGGGAGGAGACATGAAGATCCTGAGAAGGAGCAATACATAAGTCTTATGCATGAGGAGGATGCATAATAATACTTGACACAAGTTATATAATCATTTATAATTTACTGTGTACTTTAACTGGTTGAACACCAAGCCCTTAGTATCAGGGGTTACAGGTGACACCAGTACAACAACAAGTCAAAGGAGAATATGGAAATATTTTTATCACTAATCATTTGTGTAGTAATTTTTCTAATTGTTAAAGACTATAACGAAAAATACTAATGAGACATAAACTAACAGAAGAGAGTTGGTTCAACATGATGATTGAACTCTTAAAGAACACTCTCTCTAACGATAACAATACAAAAGGAGAAGATAATGAAGACATTGACAACACAAGAGACACAGATTGCGATCATGCTTTGCAGTAAAGCTGGCATACCATTGTTCATGCACTCTCATCAGGGTGTAGGTAAGACATCGTTGGTCAAGCAACTGCACTCTTACATACAGAAGACTGACCCTGACTATGGGTTGGTGGATGTAAGGCTATCTCAGATTGAGGGCATAGATGTCCGAGGTTTGATGCAGATAGTTAAGGGAGTGACAGAGTATTGCCCACCAGCATACTTACCTACTGACCTAGATAAAAGACTTATGGTTTTCTTTGATGAGATTCTGCTTGGAGAACCGGATGCTATCAAGGCTGTAATGCAATGGGTCTGCGAGGGTAGAGTCGGAGACCACCTGCTGTCACCCCATACCACATTCATTGGTGCATCCAACAGATCACAGGATGAGGCGATGAATACTAAGATGTCTGGGCCGATGGCAAATCGTTGGTGTCATATTGAGGTTGATAATGATCTCGATGAGTGGGCAAGGATTTCCCGCAACGGATTCCAGAATGATGGGGACTATCTCCCTGACTGGGACTCACTACCTGAAACTATAGGTAGAGAGTGTGGCTTAGATCTTGATGGTCGCATAGTATTCTTCATCAAGCATCAGGATCGTGATGATAATCCAGTATGGAGAAACTTCGACAAGTCACGATTCCGTAAGGGTGAGTATGCTCATGCTACACCAAGGTCATGGCATGATGTGAGTAGGATCTTGACTGTCATCGAGAGAGATCAGGAAATCTGGGATAAGATTCCAACTATCAAGAAGATACGCAGGGCATTAGTCTGTGGTCTTGTTGGTGATGGGGTTGGCACTAGCCTGACTGGTTTGATAGATCAACTCGATAAGCTTGTTGACATAGAAGATGTCAAGAAACGTGGTGCTAAAGCTAAGCTACCTAATCAGAATGATCCGATGTGCATAGGAATCACATGGATATCTGTTGGTGCATTGACTAACCCACGCCACTTTAATACTGAGACGGCAGATAACATACTGAAATACATCAAACGATTAGGTGAAGAGATCTCACCTGACCTGCCGAAAACTACTCAGGCTCTCATTGAGAATGCTGGCAACAAGGATGTGTTGGAAGCATGTGAGAAGTCTAAAGAATATCACACATTAATAGCAGCCTAAACATGGCAGTATACATAGCAGTAGCACCTCTTCAGTGGAGGTGGGGTAACACAGTTGATGATGCAATTAAAAAATCTATCTCAACTTATAATGCTGGTGAGTTAAAGAATACTAAACTGCCAGTCAAACTGTACCTGCTCAATCGTAAGATGAATGAGATGAGTAAAAGGAATTGGGTACTGCATGAAGACACAACATATCTTGGTACATACAGAGCCTTCTCAAGGAGTGGCTCTTGGCAATGGACTAAGTATATATAAGGAAGACGTATGACTATAAACATAGGTAATGAATGTACTCAGTGTCGCAAGGATACTTCATTCGGCAGTGGAAGGTTTGTTAATCGCATCCCCTCTGGTACTGATGAGTTTGAAGGATACCTATGCCCTGATTGTCAACTTGTAACATGTGAAGTATGTAATCAAGACACAATAGAATATGAGATGACTGAAGGAGGCACTATAATATGTGACGATTGTTTACATAAGGAGACACAATGAGTACACATAAAACATTAACACTAGGCAGAAAGTTAGCACGCCTATGGAATACTAAGATAGTAATTGAAAAGGAAGAAGAATTTAATCCCTATGATCCACCTCAGCACTGGCTGAGTGACTACCCTAAACCTCACAAGTATGAGGAAGGATCTGATCGTGGGGCAACCGATGAATTTTAAAACTAAAGGAGTTAAACATGAGTAGTCCTGAAATTATTACAGGAGCCGTGTTAGTTTCTCTTAACCTAACTAACTTCGGCCTGTCTAAAAAGATAGATGCGGGATCAGCTATTGCTACCCACTTCAATGCTAAGGAAAGTTTCACTGGGTCTCAGGACTCAACAACTAAATCTAGCAAGTGTATCATAGCAAAGAATCTTTACGATCATATCGCATCCTATCAACGTGAGACTCGTAAGCAACACAACGAGTACACTGGAGGAATGCGGTGGACTAAGAACAAAGACATCATGTCCACTAAGATTTTCTCAGGTGGTGCAGATCATATGCAACCATATGAATCATGGAGAAAGGATAGGGAGGCAACTCTCGATCACATGGCTCATGAGTTTGCGTTCCAAACTTACCCCCTGGGTAAGACTTCGGCACAAAATGATCTGGGTTCTCTCTATAATACTGACGATTACCCCTCTAATAATGAGGTGTATGATTCAATAGGGATGGAGGTTGAGATAGATCCGATACCTAAAGGTTCAGACTTTAGGTGTTCACTTGACCCTGCCACACAACAAGAGTTGGTAAGGCAATATGATGAGAGACTTGAGGCTGTCCAAAAAGAATCAGTCGTTAAGTTAATCTCAGCACTCAGCTCTAAGCTGTCACATATTACTGACTCTATTAAGAATGATAAGGTGATACACAATTCAACACTTAATGATCTGTATAAGTATGCAGACTCACTGCCTGCCATTGACTTTACTAATGACTCAACACTTAAAGACTTAGCTGATCGAGTCGTGAAGGAAGTTACATGTGATGGCCTAAGGAATAAGGATCTACTTAAAGATCCTGATGCAAAAGAAACTGTTGAGAAATCAGCAACTGACATTGCTAATAACCTAGATGCATATGCTGAAACACTTTAACCAAGGAGTAACATGACACCATTGCAAGAAAAAGTTGCAGATAAATTTAAAGAAAGGAAAGCTACTAAGAAATATGACGAGGCTGTACGTCATCTCTTACGGACTAACCCCACACTGGGGATAATATTGTTGGAGAGACTACGACCTATAGTTTCATATGATTGTGATTGCTATTACACGAATGGGATAGTGATTGGGTACAACCCTGATGCTGTGTTGTCTATGTCGATACTGAATAATGTATTTGTCATAGCACATGAGATCATGCACAACCTGATGTGTCATTCGACTAGAAGAAATGGTCGAGACCCAAGGCTCTGGAATATAGCAGGAGACTACTGTATTAATAGCCTGCTTGAGAAGCTGAAGGTTGGTGAGATCCCAAGGCGTGAAGATGGTACTCCAAATTGTCTTCTCGATTATGAGTATGATGGTAGCAAGCTCAGCACTGAGGCTGTTTACAATATGTTAAACAATAAGGTGAAGCCTGAAGAAACACCTAAGAAGAAACCTAAAGGGGAGCCTGAGACTGTTCCTCAAGAGGGATCTGGGCAGGGAGGCCAGCCTGAAGAGAAGGAAGACATGATAAGTAAACAGTTCAAGGAAGAGATTGAGAAATCTAAAATGGGTTTGGTTGAGGACTACATACCTGATGAGCAAGATACTTGGGAACCTCGTGGGCCCAGTGATCACAATGAACCACATAAAGAACTCCCTTCTTCAGCTCAGGAATTAGAAGACATGTATACTGAGGCTCGTGTACATGGAGAGTTTGCTGGAGAAAAACAATCGGGTGATGGAGGCTTTGATTTTGAGGAGATAATTGCCCTCAACTCTGAGGAAACTGTATGTTGGGAGGATGCACTCAAGGAATACCTTACTATAAAATCCAGAAGGAATAAGAATTGGATGAAGCCCTCTAACAAGTGGCTTCAACTAGGATTCTGGATGCCATCCAAGGGAGGTAAGACTATGGATGATATCGTTATTATGATAGACGAATCAGGCTCCATGAGTGAGGAAGAAATTCAGGCAGTGTTCACTAATATAAGTGAACTCTTTGAGGGAGGAGACATACCACTATGTAAGGTGGCAGTCATACATTTCTCTGGATATGATGAGATACCCGATGAACATACAGAGATAGTTTATGAGGGTGACATGCCTGAGTACAGCAGGAGAACAAGTGGTGGTACAAATTTTGAGGGAGCCTTCAGAAAGGCAGTGCAATTAGAGGAGAGAGGAGAGATTAATCCTAGCTGTTATATAATGATGACTGACATGGAGGATTACTATCCAGAAGAGCCTGACTATCCTGTGTTATGGATGTCAACTCAATCCTTTGAACAAGTATCTGAATGGCCTGGGATACCTGAGTATGGTAAATTCACACAACTAATGATATAAGACAGGAGGATATATGAATATACAAACATCTGAATTATTAAATAAGTGTGTACATAACCATGTAGAAGACATGGAACTAGAAGAACTTATGAGTGCTGTAGCAGAAAGGATGATCCAATATTTTGCTGCGGCTGATAGTAATGAAGTAGATAAGTTTATAAAAGAAAACAAATACAAACCCTTTTAAAGGAGATACATGAGTATATTATTACATGACTTTAGTAAGGAGGACTGGCCTACAGTACGGCCTAAGTATTCTCTCGGCCCCTTCATCGGGGGCAGTGAGACAGGCAGTATCAGGGGGGTTAACTCTTTTACTTCAGGCTACACTCTCTTAAGGAGGAAGCGTGGACTTGAGGAATTCCCTGATATATCTGGACAATTAAATGTCCAACGTGGTAACTCATTGGAACCAATCGTACTCGATGAGACAGCAGAAATACTTGATACTAATATCTTCAAGCCAAACTGTATGCTGTTACATGAAGAGTATCCTTGGGCAATAGCAGATTTCGATGGAGTTACTGACGATGAGTGGATAGTTGAGGTGAAGACTACTTCATCTTATCCAATGATAGAGCAAGCTAAGAGTGGTGAAGTTCCTCTGACCTATCTATCACAGGGAGATCACTACCTATCTTTCACTCAGTTTGAAGGGTGTCCTAATCCCGGTAAGCATTTTAAGGGAATAGTGTATGCGATCCTTCACCAGATACATCAACCCCTCATCATACTGAAGGTTACTAGGGAAGAAAGACTTGAACATATCGAGTCACTGATGTTATTAGAGAAGGCGTTTATTGATCTGTTTAAGAACGATGAGATGCCTGAACCTGATGGTCATCCATCAACATCAAGAAGCCTGAAGGCACAGTATGATACGGGTAGAGAATCTATAACTGCTTCAGATCAGCATGTTATTCTGAGGGAGACACATAAGAAGGCCAGCTCACAGATTAAAGAGCTGGAAAAGATTAAGCTGCAGGCTGCTAACAGTTTGCGTGCAAGCATGGGGAACGATGTGCAAAGAATAGCTGGAGTATGTAGCATTGACAAGAGGAATACGTTACGTGTTAAGTAAACAGTTATCAATCTAATTAACCATTAATAATAAGGAACATTATGAGTAAAATTAAAACAACTAAGATAGGTAAGAAGGACTATGTTGAGGTGGACGAAAGAATACGTTTGTTCTGGGAACTACACCCTACATGGTCAATCATTACTGAAATGATTTACAACTGTGAGGAGAATATGGTTGTTATCTTCAAGGCTACAATCATTGATGATAATAAAGAGTGGAGAGCCACTGGTCATGCCCGTGAATTCCAAGCAGATAAGAAATCTATGGTGAATAAGACTTCACACGTAGAGAACTGTGAAACTTCTGCTATAGGCAGAGCATGTGGAGTTAAGGGTATCATCACTGAGTATGGACTTGCATCTGCCAATGAGGTGAGGGGTGCAATAGAGTTAGGGAAGGAGCTTGATGAGTTAAATAAGAAGACACCACCTACACCAGCTTCACCTGCGGTGAATAAGGTTGAATTCACTGCAAAACCAGAGCCTCAGACAGTAGCCGAAGCACCTAAGGAGATGATAGATAGTATCCTTGGTAAGTCACCCGACAAATCTATCAGTGACGAATTGATTAGCCTTAACTCTAGGGCTATGAAGATCACTACTGTTGAAGAGGGTACAGCTATTAGTGATGAGTATAGGAAGATGGTTGCGGCACATGGGGAAGACAAACTACCTAAGTCTCTTCGTGAGGTTGTCGTCTCATCTTTAAATGCGGCACGAGATAAGATCACTAGAGATCAGCTTGCTTAATCGTTACTATTCGTTACTCGGTAACAGTAATTCGTTACTATTCGTTACCGGGTAACAGTAATTCTATAACTTATAAGAAAGGAAACATGATAAAGATAAACAATTTATTAACAGTTGAGCATGACCTGAGCAAGTTCTTGTTTAGAGATCCAGTATCATCCACTCTCCTCTGGTATTTCCTACTCGACCATCCCGGTGGAGAGGATAATGGTTCTGCAGTTTCCATTAAGGAACTGGCAGACAAGCTGAACTTCACAGCAAGGGTGATCCAGAAAAGAATTGATTACCTGGAAGAGAATGGGTTAATCCTCAGCTTCACACCTGAGTTCTATGGTGGGCAAAGATTGCCTAGTATATATCAGATAAACTTTGACTCTGAATTATTTATTAAACCTCCAAAGAAAACTGCACCTAAGGAGGAGAGTCCTGATGTTGACCTCATGATAGCAAAGTTTACAGAGATTAACCTTGCTATACATAAGGAGAAGTATGAACCAACAACACCACAACAACGTAGTAAGTGGGTTAAGGGGGCAGAGAAGATACTTACACTGAAGCCAGATGGTAACGACTTCACTATGCAAACATATGAGGAAGTTGTACTGTTCTTAGCTGAACAAATGAAGGAACATTTGACAAACAATACAGCTTACATGATGCAGTGCAGAGATCTTGGCAACCTAGTATACACACACCCTTCACAGTCTGACTGTAAGTATATAAATGCATACAGAAAAATGACACATGGGAATACAAACACTAACATGGAGAATATAAATGAGCAGACAAACAGATATAAAGAGCATGGTATCTCAACTCATGACAGTTTATGGGAAGAAGTCTAGTACAGATGAGTACAACCACCTCTCTCATATCTGGGAGAAGGCTCTTGCTAAGCTGAATGAGCAGGAGATTAGGGTGGGATACCAAAACCTAATCAAAACTAGAGTAAAGTCTGGTATGCCTAGTCCGGCAGAGTTTTTTGATGCATTGTATAACGACATTAGTGACGATGCATTGATGGCATGGAACCAGTTGTTCCAAGCACTGAAGTCACATCCAGGGAGACCTATTTGTTTTGAGGATACAGTCCTTGCTGAGACTTGCAGAAGACTGGGAGGGTTATCGTTCTTAGGTAGCCTCTCAGCTACAGATCTCTCGTTCCAAAAGAGATCGTTCATGGATACATATTGCATCCTTGCTAAGCAGGGAGATGTCTTCGACCCTGTATGTTCAGGTACATATGAAGCAAAGCCAATTGAGATGAAGACATTGGCAAGCAGGAAGTCTGTTACAGGAGGTGCATTATGAATAGAGCAGAGAGTAACTTACTTAGTATTTGTCTCACTTACCCTGACCTACTGCCTAACATAAGGGCAGTGGTTCAGCCTGAGATGTTTGCCAATAAGAAATATGGCATCATATATAATACTGCTCTTGGGCTTTATGATAAGGACGTTGCTGTTGATAGTGTCACAGTGTCGGCTGAGATCATGGATGATAGATCCTTACTGCCTAAGTTTGGTGAGGAGAAAGCTGTTAATGCCTGCCTTGATGAGATAAAAGACATCCCGGCAAAGGCGGAGAACTTTCTGGATTACTCTGACATTATAGTTAAGATGTACAGAAAATCCTACACTGCTGCGGAAGCCCAGAAGACTGCAGAAAAGATTAAGTCAGGAGAGGATGCAAGTTCACAGGTTGATATACTTAGTGAGAAGGTTCAGCAGGTAGAGAGATCATCTTCTCGGCCCTTCTCCTCCTTCCTAGAGATTGCAAGGGAAGAGGTTGAAGAGATATCAAAACGTAATGATAAGGGGGAGGTGAGCATGAGTGAGTTGTTTGTTACAACTCCATTCCCTAGCCTGAACAGTTTTATATATGGGTTCAGGTATGGATCACTCTCTCTCCTTGGTGCAAGACCTGCAATGGGAAAGACCACATTTGCTGTAGCACTTGCGGCTGATGCGGCACGAAGAGGTATTAAAACCTTGTTCATATCAATTGAGATGAGCAAGACAGAGATAGCACAGAAGTTTATTAGTCATGCATCTGGCATACACTTCAACAAAATACTAGAAGGATATACACTTGAAGAGCAGGACTGGACACACATGGCAGAGATGTTAGGACAGGAGAATGAGGCTTGGTCTAAGAATCTTTCTATTGATGATACATCTGAGACTACAGTAGATGTAATGAGGTCAATTAATTGGGGGATTAATGAGGGATATAAGTTTATAATAGTTGACCACCTTCATGAACTTGCCTTCGATGATAGACGATCACACATTTCACTGACTGAAGCAATGGGTGACTTCGTTAAACGTCTCAGGAATACAGCTCAACGTAACAACATAGCACTGCTTGCTCTCTGCCAGCTTAATAGAGAGGTCGAGAAGAGATCAGCTAAGATCCCTATAGCTAGTGACCTCGGAGAGAGTGGTACTCTGGAGAGAGTGGCACACAATATTATATTCTTATACAGGCAGGAACAACACAAAGGTGAAGTCGATGTTGTCGTAGCTAAGGCAAGAGGTGGTCAGACAGGTATCACTACCCTTGACTTTGATGGCGGCACTAACCAAGTTAATGATCAGAAAGGAAATTATGGAATCAAATAGAAGAGAACTACCCAACAGGAGATGTGGGTTTACACAAAAGTCTAGGATTGGAGGACACAAGGTGTACCTTCGTACTGGAGAATATGAGGATGGAACTTTAGGAGAAATCTTTATAGACATGCATAAAGAAGGTGCTGCATTCAGGTGTCTCATGAATAACTTTGCTATTGCAGTCTCATTGGGACTACAACATGGCACTCCATTAGAGGAGTACACAGATGCATTTACCTTTACAAAGTTTGATCCATCAGGTGTGGTTCAGGGTAGTGAATGTATCAAGATGAGTTCGTCTATCCTTGACTATATATTTAGGGAGCTGGCGGTTTACTACTTGGGAAGGGATGACCTTGCCCATGTACCACCTGCTGTGCCAATAATAAACAAGAAGACGGAACCCTATATCCCAGAGATAGATGGATTACCCCAGCCTCTTCAAGATGGAGATGTAGTTATAGTAGAGGAATCCACAGAAACCCATAGGTTTTTAGGGAACCCAATCAAACCTAAAGTGCCCAAGACCTCTCTCGTAGATGAGGCAAAGACTAAGGGTTATGAAGGTGATGCATGTACATCATGTAATCAATTCACCCTAGTCAGGAATGGTTCCTGTCTTAAGTGCAACTCGTGTGGTGAAACATCTGGTTGTTCATAGTAAAATTTAACTTGACTTGTAAAATAAAAATGATATAATAATAATTATTATTTATTATTTATTATATTTATTATTTAATTAATTAAAAAGAAAGAAAAATATTATGCAAGAGTTCAGTCTGGAAAGTTTCCCCAGGAATTTAAGGGATACCATGCATAAGGTGGGCATCACAAGTACAGCATTTGCTAAGGAAGTGAATGTTACTAGGATGAGTGTCTATAACTGGAGGGCTGGACGAACAGACCCTACATTAATCAGGCTGTTTCAAATAGCATCTATCTTAAAGACTGATGTTGGACAGCTACTTAATTCACAACGACAATAAAGGAACACAATGGCAAATTATAATAAGACAATTATTTCAGGCAACTTAGGTAACGACCCTAAGGTAGCAGACGATTCAAGCTGGACACATGCAAGCATCGCAACCAGCAACTCCTGGAAGGATAAGAAGACAGATGAGTGGATGGAAAAGACTCAGTGGCACAGAGTTATGGCATATGGATATGCCGCAGAGAAACTAGCAAAGTGTGTCAAGGGAGAGAACGTACTAATAGAGGGAAGCCTTGATTATTTTGAACCTAAAGAAGAAGGTGGTGAGAAGTCTGCATATATAAAAGCAGATAAGATTCATACTTCACCTAAACCTAAATCCACAACGGAACATGATGACATTCCTTTCCCCTAAGAAAACTAAACCAGTAACTATACGCCTACCTATCGAGATGCTTCAAGAGTATAAGAAGAAAGCTGAGGAGGCAGGCGTTGCTACATCTAAACTATTAGCTGATGATTGTGTCTCATGGTGGAAGACTGCAAAGCACATGGAGGTGCAGCAACCTGAAGTTAAAGAACTTGAAGGTAGGAAATGGATTAAGGTAGATGGTGAGGAAGTACATCTCACAGATCCATACTCCTATAAGCCGCACATTTTTTTGAATGACGAATGAAGAGATTTCACAGGCAAGCAAACGAATCAGGAAGCCCTCACGTATACAACTGCGTGTCTTCGCCAGACTATTCTACTTTACTATCTTTGGGTCAAGCTTCAATGTCAGCTTACCCAAGCATAGTGATGATAGGACTGGACAGGGTAGTTTTAAGCATTGCGTAACTGAGAAACATCTAAGAAGTGTAGACAATTCTAATGTTGCGGTTGCTTGCCACCTCCCCCGAATGAGGGTATACATGAGTACCTGTTGCCCTCATTCCTTCTCACACAGAACGATCTGAGTATTTATTTTATCTAAAGGCAGGAGTTTTTGCCACTCTACTGAGTAGATCGTTCCTCAACTGATACAATCTATCAATCCTCGTAGCTTTCTCTTCACCACCCATCCTCTTATCAAATCTTATCCTTTTAATACGAGCATTAAGATCATTAACCATCCTTCCCTTCTTCCTTATGAATGCCTTAAACTTTAAGATATCTTTCTTATCA
>LWDU01033754.1_pt1 | contig 13666 bp, 9 predicted proteins | sample 727161 | NCBI WGS metagenome assembly LWDU01 (sample SAMN04566230, study PRJNA314399) | hydrothermal vent metagenome | isolation source: deep sea hydrothermal plume seawater | place: Mexico: Gulf of California, Guaymas Basin | collected 2004-07-11 | reverse complement strand
TAAGAGTTGCTCTTGTGCACGCTTCTTTAAAACATGCACGAGAAGCTAATTCAAATGCTAAAACACTAGAGTCAACATCATGATGCAAACCATCCAATATTGTAACTTTGTAATCTATAATTGGAAAGCCTGCTAATATTCCAGTGTCTGAAACGGTTTCAATTCCTTTTTCTACTCCCGGAATAAATTCTTTTGGAATTGATCCACCTTTAATTTTGCTCTCTACTTGCCTTCCAGCTCCAGGTTCTAATGGTTCTACTAATAATTTTACTCTTGCAAATTGTCCAGCTCCACCACTTTGTTTTTTATGAGTGTAGTCAAATTCAGTAGCATTCTGAAGTGTCTCTCTATAAGCAACTTGTGGCGCTCCAACATTAGCTTCGACTTTAAATTCTCTCTTCATTCGATCAACAATAATATCTAAATGTAACTCTCCCATACCTTTAATAATAGTTTGCCCAGATTCTTCATCGGAAGTAACTCTGAAAGATGGGTCCTCTTTAGCTAATCTTCCTAAGGCTTCTCCCATCTTTTCTTGATCAGCTTTTGTTTTTGGTTCAACTGCTATTTCAATTACTGGATCAGGAAATTCCATTGGTTCTAGCAAAACAGGTTTATCTTCGTCAGCTAAAGTGTGTCCAGTTATTGTATATTTTAACCCAGCTAGAGCAACTATATCTCCAGTATTTGCTTCTTTAATATCTTCTCTAGAGTTAGCGTGCATTAAAAGCATTCTTCCAACTCTTTCCTCTTTCTCTTTTGATGTATTATAGACACCAGTGCCAGTTTTAATTGTTCCAGAATAAATTCTTATAAATGTTAGTGATCCAACAAAAGGATCGTTAGCTACTTTAAATGCTAAAGCTGAAAAACCTGCTTTGTCATCAAATTTCATCTCTATCTCATCTTCAGTACCTGGTTTAGTTCCTATAATTGAACCAATATCAACTGGACTTGGTAAATAATTAACTACAGCATCAAGTAAAGGTTGAACACCTTTGTTTTTAAAAGCAGAACCTGTAGTTATAGGAACAAAACTAAAATTCAGACAGCCTTTTCTTATACATTTTATTAAATCTTCTTCTTTAATATCCTCACCATTTAGATAATTTTCCATTAATTTTTCATCTTGTTCCACAGCCATTTCAACTAATTCTGTTCTATATTTTTGTGATATTTCCTTCAGATCTTCAGGAATTTCTTTAAAATCCCATTCGGCACCCAAAGCTTCATTTTTCCAAACCTGAGCTTTCATTTTAACTAAATCAACAACACCAGATAGAGAAGCTTCAGCTCCTATTGGGACTTGTAAAATTAAAGGTTTTGCGCCTAATCGATCTTTAATCATTTTAACACATCTAAAAAAATCAGCTCCTGTTCTATCAAGTTTGTTTACAAAACAAATTCTTGGAACTTTATATTTATCTGCTTGTCTCCAAACAGTTTCTGACTGAGGTTCAACACCAGCAACTCCATCAAATACGGCAACAGCTCCATCTAATACTTTTAAAGATCTTTCAACTTCAATAGTAAAATCAACATGTCCAGGTGTGTCTATAATATTAATTCTGTGATCATTCCAAAAACAAGTAGTCGCTGCAGAAGTGATGGTAATTCCTCTTTCTTGTTCTTGTTCCATCCAATCCATTGTTGCTGCACCGTCATGAACTTCACCAATTTTATGACTTTTTCCTGTGTAGTACAAAATTCTTTCTGTAGTGGTAGTTTTACCTGCATCAATGTGAGCCATGATGCCAATATTTCTATATTTATCTAATAGATGAGTTCTAGCCATAATTTATTACCATCTAAAATGAGCAAATGCCTTATTTGACTCTGCCATTTTATGAACATCTTCCTTTTTTTTTACTGCTGATCCTTTTTTTTGATAAGCATCATAAATTTCATTAAATATTTTATCTGACATATGTTTGTCTTTTCTTTTTCTAGAAGCATAAACTAACCATCTCAGAGCTAAAGCTTGAGCTCTTTTAGATTTAACTTCAACAGGAACTTGATAACTTGCACCGCCTACTCTTCTTGATCTAACTTCAACAGTAGGTCTAATATTATTTATTGCTTCATTAAAAATATTAATAGGTTCATCTTTAGTTTTTGTTTTAATTTTTTCAATTGCTTCATACACAATTTTTTCAGCTACAACTTTTTTTCCGTCATACATAATAGAGTTGATTAATTTTGGTATAACTTGTGATTTAAAAATTGGATCTAAAACAGGAATTTTTTTTGGTTGTGTTTTTTTTCTAGACATAATTATTTAGCTTTTTTTGTTCCATATAATGATCTACGTTTCTTTCTACCCGCAACTCCTTGTGTATCTAAATTGCCTCTAAGAATATGATAACGAACACCTGGTAGATCTTTTACTCTACCACCTCTTATTAAAACAACGGAATGTTCCTGTAAATTATGACCTTCGCCTGGAATATAAGCAGTTACTTCAAATCCATTAGAAAGTCTTACTCTTGCAACTTTTCTTAGAGCTGAGTTAGGTTTTTTTGGTGTTGTAGTATAAACTTTTATGCACACCCCTCTTTTAAGTGGTTGTTTTTCTAGCGCAGGAACTTTATTCCTTGCTAAGGGTTTCACTCTAGGTTTTTTTAGCAACTGATTAATAGTTGGCATAAATTTTTTTATTAATTAATTATATTTTTGATGAAAATAACTGACAGGTTATTTTATGGCAGCGTTTAGCACTTTAACGTAAGAGCTACATTCCAACCAAAAACACCGCCAAAATACTATAGAATTCTAGTTTGTCAAATTAAAACGACAATCTAGAAGTGTTTTTTTCATTGATTTACTTGAGTTTATGATGCGTCTATTTTTTCTTGTTCCGATAAAAATTTATCATCATCTTGTAGAGCTTTTATATTCCAGTCATTTTTGACAGATCCTGTGCCGGCTGGAACTAATCTTCCTACGATAACATTTTCTTTTAAGCCTTTTAATTTATCAACTTTTCCTTTGATTGCTGCATCCGTTAATACTCTTGTTGTTTCTTGGAAAGAAGCTGCTGAAATAAAAGACTCTGTTTGTAATGAGGCTTTAGTTATTCCCATGAGCACTCTTTCACCAGTGGATGGATTTTTACCTTCTTCTACTAGTTTTTCATTCACATTATCAAATATAATTCTATCAATGATTTCACCAGGTAAATAATTAGAATCCCCAGTAGTTTTAATCTCAACTTTTTTAAGCATTTGTCTTAAAATAGTTTCAATATGTTTGTCATTAATCACTACACCCTGAAGTCTATAAACTTCTTGTACTTGGTTAACAAAGTACTCTGTTAACTCCTTTATTCCTAATATTCTCAAAATATCATGTGGCAATGGTTGTCCATCAAGTAAATACTCACCTTTTTTAATTTTTTCACCTTGGTTAAAATTAATATGCTTACCTTTGGGTATTAAATAATTTGAAGGATCTCCTACTTCTGGCTGAATTGAAATTCTTTGTTTACCTCTAACCTCTTTTCCAAATAAAACTTTTCCGTCATTTTCGGCAATAATAGCACTATCTTTTGCTTTCCTAGCTTCAAATAATTCAGCGACTCTTGGCAATCCGCCAGTAATATCTTTTGTTTTAGTCGTTTCTTTTGGCAACCTTGCGATGACATCTCCAGCAAATATTTTTTGTCCATCTTTAACTGATAAGATTGAATCTGGTACTAGATAATATCTTGCTTCATTATCATCAGCTTTTTTAATTACATTTCCTTTTTCATCACGTAAAGTAATTCTTGGTTTCAAATCTGTATTTTTAGATTGAGATCTCCAATCAATAACAGACTTTGATGATATTCCTGTTGCATCATCCGTTGTTTCTTGAAGTGTAATTTCATCAATTAAGTCCACATACCCAGCAATTCCACTTTTTTCAGCAATAACTGGTGTAGTATAAGGATCCCATTCACAAATTTTTGTTTTCTTCTTTATTTTATCGCCATTTTGATAAAATACTCTAGATCCATATGGAACTTTATATACAGCAACTTGTAAACCATTCTCATCTTCAATAGATAATTGAGTATTTCTTCCCATTACTATTAAATTTTTCTTAGAATCTTCTAGCAAGTTAGTATTTATTATTTTTAAAGTTCCTTCTGATTTTGTCACAATTTGCGATTCCTGTTTAACAGATGCTGTGCCGCCAACGTGAAAAGTTCTCATTGTTAGTTGTGTACCGGGTTCGCCAATAGATTGGGCTGAAATCATTCCTATTGCTTCACCAACGTGTTTACCTCTAGATAAATCTCTACCATAACAAGTGGCACAAACTCCTTCTTTTGAACTACAAGTCATTACAGAAAAAACATTAATAAATTTAACACCAGCAGCATCGATTTTATCACAAGCTGCTTCGTCAATCATTTCAGATTTTTTCATAATTATTTCACCAGTAATAGGATTTTTAACTTCTGATGCTGTAACTCTTCCTAGAGATCTTTCTGATAAACTAACTACTACATTACCACCTTCAAGAATTTCAGATAATTCTATAAAACCAGGTTTTTCACATTTTATTTTTGTAATAGTTAAATCTTGGGCTACATCACAAAGTCTTCTATTTAAAGCCGTGTCAGCTAAACCTTTTCTAGCCCCGTGTGTTGAATTAAAATATTCTAAAGCAGTTAAGCCTTCCTTAAAATTTGACGTAATTGGTGTTTCGATAATTTCACCAGAAGGTTTTGCTATTAATCCTCTCATTCCAGCTAGTTGTTTCATTTGTGCAGCAGAACCTCTTGCACCACTATCTGCCATCATAAAAACTGAATTTATTTTTAAACCATCTTTTGTTGTTTCTGTTGTAGAAATTTCTTTCATCATTTCTTCTGCTACTTTATCAGTACATTTAGACCAAGCATCAACAACTTTATTATATTTTTCTCCTCTAGTAATTAAACCTTCAGAATATTGATTCTCATATCCTCCAATTAATTTTTTTGTTTCTTCAATCAACTTTCCTTTATTAGATGGTATAATTAAATCGTCTTTTCCAAAAGATATTCCAGCTTTAAACGCATGTTTAAATCCTAAATCTTTTAAATGATCACAAAATATAACTGTTTTTTTTTGACCACAAAATCTAAAAACCGCATCTATAATTTCTGAAACTATTTTTTTTGGTAATAATCTATCGATCAAAGAAAATTTAATATTATTATTTTTTGGCAATAAATTAGAAAGAAGAAATCTTCCAGCAGTACTTGTATATTTTTCAATTTTTTTATTTCCTTTTTCATCAACAGTTTCAAATCTTGAAATAATAGTTGAATGTACTTTTATTTGACTTGTTTCTAGTGCATGTTCAATTTCTGAATTATTTACAAAATATCCTTCAATCTTTTCTGTTTGAAATGGTGGTAGTGATAAATAATAAATTCCTAAAATCATATCCTGACTAGGTACTATTATAGGTTTGCCATTTGATGGACTTAAAATATTGTTTGTAGACATCATCAATACCCTAGCTTCTAATTGAGCTTCTAAGCTTAAAGGAATATGGACAGCCATTTGATCTCCATCAAAGTCAGCATTAAAAGCTGCACAAGTTAATGGGTGCAGCTCTATAGCATTACCTTCAATTAATTTTGGTTCAAATGCCTGGACACCTAATCTATGAAGTGTTGGCGCTCTATTTAATATTACAGGGTGCTCTCTTACAATTAATTCAAGCGCATCCCAAACTGCATTTGTTTCCTTTTCTACTAATTTTTTTGCTTGTTTAATTGTTGAAACTAAACCAATTTTATTTAATCTTGCATACAAAAAAGGTTTGAACAATTCGAGTGCCATTTTTTTTGGAAGACCACATTGATGTAGTTTTAGATCTGGACCAACAACTATTACTGATCTTCCTGAATAATCGACTCTTTTTCCTAATAAGTTTTGTCTAAATCTTCCTTGTTTGCCCTTAAGCATTTCTGCTAGCGATTTTAATGGCCTCTTGCCTGTACCAGTAATTACTCTACCTCTTCGTCCATTATCAAATAGTGCGTCTACAGACTCTTGAAGCATTCTTTTTTCATTTCTTACAATAATATGTGGAGCTTTAAGATCCATTAGTCTTTTTAAACGGTTATTCCTATTAATAACTCTTCTGTACAAATCATTTAAATCAGATGTTGCAAATCTACCTCCATCAAGAGGCACTAATGGTCTTAATTCTGGTGGAATAACAGGAATAATTGTTAATATCATCCATTCGGGTTTTTGGCCAGTTTCAAGAAAAGAATCTATTAATTTTAATCTTTTAACTGATCGTTCTTCATTAACTTTAGACTTAGTTTCTTGAATAGTTTTAACTAAGATTTTTCTTTCTTCGCTTAAATCTAAAGATTTTAATATTTCAAGTATTGCTTCTGCTCCAATACCTGCAGTAAAAGACTCTTCTCCAAATTCACTTTGGTATTTTGAAAGTTCTTCTTCATTTAACAATTGATTCTTTTTTAAACCTGTTAAACCAGGCTCTAAAACAATAAAATTTTCAAAGTACAAAACTCTCTCGACTTCTTTAAGTTTCATATCAACAGCTAATGATATTCTGCTTGGTAAAGATTTTAAAAACCAAATATGTGCTACTGGCGTTGCTAAATTAATATGGCCCATTCTTTCTCTTCTGACATTTGATTTTGTAACTTCGACGCCACATTTTTCACAAATAATTCCTCTAAATTTCATTCTTTTGTACTTGCCACATAAACATTCATAATCTTTGATGGGACCAAATATTCTAGCACAAAATAAACCATCTTTTTCAGGTCTAAATGTTCTGTAATTTATTGTTTCTGGCTTTTTAATTTCTCCATAGGTCCAAGATTTTATTTTATCTGGACTTGCAAGGGTAATTTTAATGCTATTAAAATTTTGCGCTTGCGAAATCTCTGTATTTTTAAATAAATCTGTTAATTCTTTTTTCATAACTAGTTAAGCTCTACATTTAATGCTAATGATTTTATTTCTTTAACTAAAACATTAAATGATTCTGGTATTCCAGATTCAAAATTTTCTTCACCTTTAACGATAGTTTCATATACTTTAACTCTTCCTGCAACATCATCTGATTTAACAGTTAATATTTCTTGGAGTGTATAAGATGCTCCATAGGCTTCTAAAGCCCAGACTTCCATTTCACCAAATCTTTGACCACCTAGTTGTGCTTTTCCACCTAAAGGTTGTTGCGTCACCAGACTGTATGGTCCAGTTGATCTGGCGTGTATTTTATCTTCAACTAAATGGTGAAGTTTTAACATATAGATAATTCCAACTGTTACAGGTCTGTCAAATTTTTCACCTGTTCTACCATCCCATAATGGTGTTTGTCCTGAAGCAGGTAATTTTGCTAGTTCTAACATGCTCGTAACATCTTTTTCTTTTGCTCCATCAAATACTGGTGTGGCTATAGGGATGCCATTTTGAAGATTCTTGCATAATTCACTGAATTCACTTGTGTTTAACTTTTCAACTTTTTCATCAAAAATTTCTTTCCCATAAACAGATTTTAAAAAACTAGAAATTTTTTCATTTTTTTCAATTTTTTTTCGGCTTTCGTTAATTAACTCTTTAATATTTTCACCTAATTCTTTACACGCCCAGCCTAAGTGGGTTTCAAGGATTTGACCGACATTCATACGACTTGGTACACCTAGTGGATTTAATACAATGTCTACAGGCTTTCCATTTTCCCTATAAGGCATATCTTCAACTGGAACAATTTTACTAACAACCCCTTTGTTGCCATGCCTGCCTGACATTTTATCACCAGGTCTTAAACGTCTCTTTATTGCAACAAAAACCTTAACCATTTTCATTACACTTGGTAATAAGTCGTCTCCTTGTCTAATTTTTAATACCTTATCTTCAAATCTTTCTTTTATATCTTCTTTAGCTTTATTGTATTGATCTTTTAATTGTGCAAACCTCTCTTCTTTTTTTTTATCAACTACATTTATCTTAAATAAATCAGATATAATTAAACTATTAATTTTTTCGGCACCCAGTAAAGTTCCTGATTCTAAATCTTTAATTTTCTTACTTAATGATGAGCCATCTAAAATTTGATTTGCTCTTTCTTTAATGCTTCTTTCTAAAATTTCCTCTTCAACAATTTTGTCTTGTTGAACAACGTCTATCTCTGCTCTTTCTATTGTAATAGATCTTTCGTCTTTATCAATTCCATGCCTATTAAAAACTCTAACATCAACAACAACGCCACTACTACTTGTTGGCATTTTTAATGATGTATCTGTGACATCAATTGCTTTCTCACCAAAAATAGATCTTAATAATTTTTCTTCTGGACCTGTAGCAGAATCGCCTTTGGGCGTAACTTTTCCTACCAATATATCTCCTGCTTTAACTTCTGCTCCTATATATACAATTCCGGATTCATCTAAATTTTTTAAAGATTCTTCATTAACATTTGGTATATCTCTAGTAATATCTTCTTCTCCAAGCTTTGTATCTCTAGCCATTACTTCGTACTCTTCAATATGAATAGAGGTAAATACATCGTCTGTTACACATCTTTCAGATATTAAAATAGAATCTTCAAAATTGTAACCTTGCCAAGGCATAAAAGCTACTGTAACATTTTTTCCAAGAGCAAGTTCACCTATTTTTGTAGATGGACCATCTGCGATTATATCTCCAGAATTAACTTTATCTCCTACTCTCACTAGAGGTTTTTGATTTATACAAGTATTTTGATTTGACCTTTTAAATTTTTGTAAATTATAAATATCAACACCAGATTTTGTAAAATCTGTTTCAGCTGTAACTTTAATAACTATTCTTTTTCCGTCAATTTTGTCTACTATACCGTCTCTTTTAGTAACAATTGTTACTCCAGAATCTAAAGCAACGTCACTTTCTATTCCGGTTCCCACTAATGGTGACTCGGGCTTTATCAATGGCACAGCTTGTCTCATCATATTTGATCCCATTAATGCTCTGTTAGCATCATCATTTTCTAAAAAAGGAATTAATGAAGCCGCTACTGATACTAATTGTTTTGGCGATACATCTATATAATCAATATTTTCTGGTTTTGATAAAATAAAATTTAAATTTTTACGAGACGAAACAAGATCTCCAGTAATTTTTCCATTTTTATCTAACTTTGAATTAGCTTGTGCTATTGTAAATTTAGTTTCTTCCATTGCTGATAAGTATTCAATTTTACTCTCAACAATTCCGTCTTTAACTCTTTTATAAGGGCTTTCGATAAATCCATATTTATTAATTTTTGCATATGTAGATAAACTATTAATTAACCCTATATTTGGTCCCTCTGGTGTTTCAATTGGACAAATTCTTCCGTAATGAGTTGGGTGAACATCTCTAACTTCAAATCCTGCTCTTTCTCTTGTTAAGCCTCCTGGGCCTAATGCAGATACTCTTCTTTTGTGTGTAATCTCAGATAATGGGTTTGTTTGGTCCATAAATTGAGATAATTGAGAGGTAGCAAAAAAATCCTTTAAAGAAACCGTTAATGGTTTTGCATTAATTAAGTCTTGTGGCATTGCTGACTCGACATCAAGAGTTGTCATTTTTTCTTTAATAGCTCTTTCCATTCTATAAACACCAATACGAGCTTGATTTTCAACTAGTTCACCTACAGATCTTACTCTTCTATTGCCTAAATGATCAATATCATCAACCTCATCTTTTCCATCTCTTAAATCTAACATTTTTTTTATTATTGCTAAAATATCATCATTTCTTAAAATAGTAATTTTATCAGAACATTGTAATTCTAATCTTGAATTCATTTTTACTCTACCAACATCAGAAAGGTCATATCTATCAGAGCTAAAAAATAAATTATTAAATATTTTTGTAGCAATTTCAATTGTTGGGGGCTCTCCAGGTCTCAATACCTTGTATATTTCTGTAATAGCATCATTTTTTGAATCATTCTTGTCATTAAGTATAGTTTGTAAAAGATAAGGTCCTTTGTTAATTGAATTAGTAGTTGATATTTCAATTTTAAAAATATTGGCATCGATAAATTTTTGTAATATTTCTTCTGTTAACTCAGTACCAATTTTAAACTCCTCTTCATCGATTTTAATATCTATGTGTAAAAACTTTCCAAAAAGAGATTCGTTTGAAACAAATATTTCTTTTAAACCATCATTTAAAAGTTTTTTGGCATTTAAAAAATTTATTTTTTCACCAAGTTTAATTACAACTTTATTCGATTTTGCATCAATTACCTCTTCCGAAAAATTTTTTGCTTTATAGTTTTCCGGATTAAATTTAGTTTTCCATTTTTGTAAATTTTTATCATAAACAAAATTTTCCTTATCATAAAATTCATTTACAATGTCAGTCTTAGTATATCCTAGAGCCAAAAGTAATGTAGATGCAATAATTTTTTTCTTTCTATCAATTCTAAAATATAAAAAATCCTTAACATCATACTCAAAATCTAACCAAGATCCTCTATTGGGTATTACTCTGCAATTAAAAAGTAATTTACCGCTTGCATGTGATTTTCCTTTGTCATGGTCAAAAAAAACACCTGGACTTCTATGCATTTGGTTAACCACTACTCTCTGAACACCATTAGTAATAAATGTTCCACTATTAGTCATCATGGGAACTTCACCCATATAAACTTCTTGCTCTTTAGCCGAAAGAATATCTTTTGTATTATTTATTAAATCTATTTCATAGACAACTAATCTTAATGTACATTTTAGTGCAGATGAGTATGTTAAACCTCTTTGAATACACTCTTCAGTATCAAACTTGGGTTTTTCTAGTTTATAAGACACATATTCTAGAGTTGCTTTGTCGTTTAAGTCTTCAATAGGAAAAATGCTTTTAAACACTCTGTCAAAACCTTTTACAAGTTGCTGATCTATTCCTGGTGTATATTCTGTTAATTGTTTGTATGAATTTTTTTGTACTTCAATAAGATTTGGTATTGATAAGCTTTCTTTAAGTTTGCCAAAACTTTTTCTTATATTTTTTTTTTCAGTAAAAGATAATTGCATCTATAGTACGTTACTGATTAACAACTTAATCAGTAATTAAATTCTTTCTTTTAATTTACTTAAGTTCTACTTTTGCGCCAGCTGCTTCTAATTTAGCCTTAATTTCTTCAGCTTCTTTTTTATTAACATTTGATTTAACTTCTTTAGGAGCGCTTTCAACTAAATCTTTAGCTTCTTTTAATCCTAAAGCAGTAACAGCTCTAACTTCTTTAATTACATTAATTTTTTTATCCCCTGCTGAAGTTAGCATAATTGAAAATTCGTCTTTTTCTTCTACTGGTGCTGCTCCACCTGCAGCTGCAGGTGCTGCTGCAATAGCTGTAGCTGCTGTAACACCCCATTTTTCTTCAAGTTGTTTTGAAAGTTCAGCTGCCTCAACTACAGTTAAACTTGATAAATCATCGATAATTTTATTTAAGTCTGCCATAATATTTTATGTATTTGTAGGGTTTATTTTTTACTTTTTTCGAGCGCCAAAATAGCGATTTTTGAGGCTGGTGCAAGTAAAATACTAACTATTTTTTGTGCTGGGGAACTCAAATTTCCGACTATTCTTGCTCTAGCTTCGCCAAGTGTTGGTAAAGTTGCTACATTTTGTACACCAGCTAGATCCAAAACTTCATTACCCATGATTCCACCAAGAATCGTCAAATTTTGATTCTCTTTGGAAAATTTAGTCAAAATTTTTGCAGATGTAATAGCGTCATCAGAAAGAGCAACAGCTGTTGGGCCAGTAAATAAATTTGTTAAATCTTTACACTTTGTGCTTTGTAAGGCTATTTTTGTAATTCTATTTTTTGTAATTTTAAATTTGATTCCCTGCTCTCTCATGCTTTTTCTTAGCTCATCTAACTGTTTAACAGTTAATCCTTGGTAGTGAGTTACTAACACAGCTTCAGATTTTTCAAATTGAGCTGTCATTTCGCTAATATAAGATTTTTTTTGTTCTTTATTCATCATAACTATATATTTTTTCCTAATTTAATCTTGTAAGAAACTCCCATACTTGAAGTCAAATAAATATTTTTTATTAAATCACCTTTAATTGTATTATTAGATTTTTCTTTTTCAAGAGTTTCAATAACAGCATTATAATTTTTAATTAAATTTTCATCAGAAAAATTTTTCTTTCCTAAGCTTAAACCAATATTTCCATCTTTATCATTTTTAATTTCAACTTGACCTGATTTAGCTTCAGTAACAGCCTTTTTTAAATCCTCTGTAACCGATCCTAATTTTGGATTTGGCATTAAACCTTTTGGCCCCAATATCTTGCCTAATTTTGATAATTTAATCATCATTGATGGTGTACATATTAATTTCTCAAAACTTAGATCACCTTCTTTAATTTTTTCAATAAAGTCATCTGCACCGACTATATCTGCACCAGAATCTTTAGCTTCTTTCATTTTAGTATCTTCGCATACAACACCAACTTTAATTTTTTTTCCAGATCCTGAAGGTAAATTTACTACAGTCCTTAAATTCACTTCATTTTTTTTTTGTTTATTATTAATTTGTAGACTTAGCTCAATAGACTCTTCAAATTTAGCTGTACAGTTTTTTTTAACTAATGGAATTAATTTTTCAATTACATCTGCAGGTAATAATTTAGTACCTTTAGATAAACTTTTAAATCTTTTCGATGTCATTATTCTTTTACCTCTATACCCATTGATCTCGCTGACCCTTTAATAATTTTAACTGCTTGGTCTAAATCATGTGCGTTTAAATCTTCCATTTTCTTTTTTGCAATTTCTTCTGCCTGTTGTTTTGTTATAGATGCCACTATATTTCTGCCAGGTTCGCTAGATCCACCCTTAAGTTTTGCTGCTTCTTTAATAAAATAAGAAGCTGGTGGAGATTTAATTATGAAATCAAATTTTTTATCTTTATAAACGGTAATTATTACAGGAACGGGCTTACCCATAAAATTTTTAGTTTTTTCATTAAATGCTTTACAAAATTCCATTATATTAATACCTCTTTGACCAAGTGCAGGGCCAACTGGAGGAGCTGGATTAGCTTGTCCACCTTTAATCTGTAATTTTACATATCCACTTATTTCCTTTTTTGCCATTAACTTTCTTTCTCTACTTGATTAAATTCTAAATCTACTGGTGTAGGTCTTCCAAATATTGATACGGAAACTTTTAATCTTGACTTTTCCTCATCTATATCCTCAACCATTCCATTGAATGATGCAAAAGGTCCATCTATCACCTGTACTTTTTCACCAATTGTATACTCTATAGCAGATTTTGGTTGAGCAACTCCATCTTTTATTTGTCCTAAAATTTTTTCTATTTCTTGATCAGAAACTGGTACGGGAATACCTTTTGATCCTAAAAAACCGCTAACTCTCTTTATATTTTTAATCATGTGATAGATATTATTATCCATTTCACTCTTTATTAATACATATCCTGGAAAATATTTTTTTTTTCTGTGTACTCTTTTTCCTCTTTTTACTTCAGTAACATCGTGCGCTGGAACAACAATTTCTTCAATTTTTTCTGAAATTTTTGCTTTTTCAGCTTCTTCTTTTATTAAAAGAGCAACTTTATTTTCAAAACTTGAATGTGATTGAACGATATACCAATTTTTCATTACATGCTCACTTTAAGTAATAAG
>LWDU01033491.1_pt1 | contig 13666 bp, 11 predicted proteins | sample 727161 | NCBI WGS metagenome assembly LWDU01 (sample SAMN04566230, study PRJNA314399) | hydrothermal vent metagenome | isolation source: deep sea hydrothermal plume seawater | place: Mexico: Gulf of California, Guaymas Basin | collected 2004-07-11 | reverse complement strand
AACCTCGATTGCGATATTCAGGGATACAACGCAACGTACTTAAATAGCCAATTCGTGTTTCCTTGCCGTTGACAAACATCTTACGAATACTTCGACAAGCAAAACCGACAGTCACATCACGATCGGTATCCCGACAAATCATCACGTCTGTCTCGGCCCCATCAGGGCACGAGGATTGAAAGAACGAGGGCTCTGATTCGTACGTAACTGTTGCCAAAGAACTTTCCATTGGAGTCTCCCGCAACACTTGTCGCAGCGGCGCATCGTCAGCGGACGTTGCCAGATCGAATACATATCTTACCATTGCGCGCCCCTTTCCAATTACTCAGCCTTAATCAGTTCGCCTTGCCAGTTTTCATCCCCTAGCGGCAGACCACTTCTTCCGGAAACGTCGTAGCGATGCATCGCATTGATCACAAGATAATTGGCCAATCGATAGGGATTGCGAACATTGACCCTCTTTCGACCCCGCCGCATAATGCTTGGCCAGGAATAGAACTCTTTTCTGGCCTTCAGGCACATGTCTTCCAAATCCCCAGGCGTCATGTTGGCCGGTGTAAATGGAATCATGTTGTAGCGGTATTCGTCATCAAGCCACCAGGCATCATACAGAAGTCGTCCTTCTGATTCCATTCGTTTATATAACGGAGTACCCGGAAATGGCGTTACGTGGTTAAAGGCCCCGATAAATAGTCCGTTAGACTTGGCAAATTCCATAGTTTTCGTGAATGATTCCGGACCATCATTATCGTATCCAAAGATAAATGTACCATATACGCAGATATTGTGTTTACGTAGTCTCTTAAGTGCCTCGGCCGGACCACCCTTCATTAAGTTGAAGCCCTTATTCATTAGCTTCAAGGTTGATTCGTCGAGTGATTCGAATCCAACAAGAATCCCCACACACCCGCTAGCTTGCATTAGTTGTAAGGCTTCATCGTCATACGCCACGTTGATTGCCGACTGACTTACCCAGCGAATCTTCAATGGAATCAAAGCCCGCATGAACTCTTTGGCTTCATCGAGATTGGACGTGATGTTGTCATCAATAAAGAAGAACATCTGCCCTGGCTTTCGAATGCGTTCAATCTCAGAAATAACTAGATCAATAGGGCGATGGTTGTGGCTGGCAGAAAAAAATGATTGAATCGCGCAGAAGTCACACGTAAAGCGGCACCCGCGAGCAAACTCCACCAACTTAATCGGCAGATACTTTTTACCTTCAAATATGGAACGGTCGGGAGTAACCACCAACGGCGGACGTTCGTCAGCTTGGTATATTTTCCTCGGCGTACCATGTCGATAATCGTCTACGACCTCCTGCAGCAGGCCTTCAGCCTCTCCAATGACAATTGATTCACAGTACTGCCTGACTTCATCGGGGCAAAGCGTCGCGTGAAAGCCTCCCATCACAACAGGAATACCCCGTCGCCGGTACTCAGACGCAATCTGGTAGCACCTTTTGGCTGTGTACGTTTCCACACTGAGCATCACCAAATCGGTTGCTTCGTCAAATGGTATAGGTTCCAGGCGATCATCGTAAAAACGTCTTTCCACATCCTGCGGCAAAAGACTCGCCACCATCGCAGCAGGGATCGGTTGCATTTTCCAGGTGCGAATATATTTCTTCATTCCGATCCTTTTACCAACGCACGGATGGATAATGGTAATGCGGAATGTCGACTTTGCGTTCTCGATCATGCGTGTACTCAATGGAAAAAATATCCTACTTCATTCAAAACAGTCAGTCTATATTCCTGCATTTAATTTTCAGGCCATAACGGATCGAGCACCCAGTCGCAGTTATAGAATTTATTTAAATTGCGGGCATAAAAGCGATAGCCCAAATTTGCCAGCAAGGCGACGTGCATTTGTCTGGGATTTCTTAGCACTCGCTTTACAATAGGTTTCCAGCGATAAGCGTATCTCCAAGCAAACTGATTACCTTCATGAAGTTGATCGACGCTCATATTCTTCGGTTCGAAAACTGCATGCTGACCGTCGTATAATTCCCAATTCTTAGTGACGATACGATCCTGTTGCAGTAGTTCGTGATACAAGGGAGTACTAGGGAAAGGCGTGATCACGGCAAAGCGGGGCAAATCGATTCCCAAATCGACCGCCATTTCTGCCGTCTCTTTAAACACACTTGGAGTATCATTGTCGAGTCCAAAAACAAAACAACCCTGTAAAGCAATCCCTCGCTCGTGAAGTCTGTCCACGACGTCTTTATAGCTGTCAGGGTGATTAAACGATTTCGCCGTACTCTTGAGCGTTGCCGGCGAAATAGATTCCAGACCCATTAACAACCCCCGGCAGCCTGAGCGGGCCGCCAGATCAAGCAGCGGAATATCGTTACACAACAAAGTCGTGGACAAGCCATACCAGCGGATTCCAAGCGGGATCAGCGCTTCAAATAACCCAGCCGCATACTGCTTATCGGAAATGATATTGAGATCAATAAAGATCGCTCGTTTGGCTCGTTGTTTCTTGATATCGTCAACAATTTCGCCGATCGGTTTTTGATAGGGCTTACGCCCCCAGGCACTTGGAACAACACAAAAAGAACAGTTGTGAATACATCCGCGAGTCGCTTCAAAAACGTCATCCGTGATATACATACTCTTCGGTAACACTTCACGCTTGGGCAATGGGTGCCCGCCAATATCCAGATCGGGACGCTGGTCATACCTTGGCTGTAATTCCCCCTTGCAAAAATCACGGAGTAATTGAGGCCATGCCTCTTCGGCATATCCCACCACAATACTGTCTGCATAAGGCTGCGCATCCTCGGGAATCAATGTGATGTGTGGACCTCCAAGGACCACTTTTATTCCACGTTGGCGGAATTGTGTGGCAAGCTCATATGCTCGCATAGCCGTTCCGGTAATCACAGTCATCCCAATCAGGTCGGCTTCAATTGAATCAACGTTGATTGTTTCAATTCCTTCGTCGTAACACTTCAGATCCACATTTAGGTCTTCGGGAATCAAAGCAGCCAACGTTGGAAAAGTCAGCGGCATGTAACGCAGCGACTTTTTAAAGATCCCCTTGCGTCGACGATACAGGGGACCCTTCGGGGAAATGAGCGCAATTCGCAATGGCTCTGACACGTTTACCTTCTTCCTAGACAGTTCCGGAAATGGACAATGGGGTTAGAGGAGAAGTTTCGGGGGCGCTACAACCACAGTTTGCACCACTGTTTTCAACACAGCTTTCCATTCCCAGTCCTTCCATAAAGAGGCCATCAACATCTGCGTACCCGTTCGCCGGATCCCAGGCGGTGAAATTAATCGATTCCGGTTTAAGCTTTTCTTTCTTCCTCATCAGTCCCAGCAGCATACCCTGTTTAATAAATGTCTCCTTTGCGTACAGCGGGTTGTACGATAGATACAACAGAAACCTAGTCATGGAACTGAGGTTCGTTTTAAAGTCCCACAATCTTTTAAAGATCGACCAAGGGCGGTTCCAGCGATCCCGATTCCTCCAAACGGCTTCGGTCAATTCATCCGGTGTCATATTCTTAGGAATAAATGACGCGTGATTGAATCGGTAGTCTGGATGCAGCCACCATTTGCCACCATAAAGCAATCGTTTTTCGTCGCGTAACCGATTATACAACGGAGTTCCGGGATACGGCATCAGGATGTTATAAGCTGCGAAGCAAAACTTGTTTTCCATGGCAAACTGATGAGTTTCGTCAATCGATTCAATCGTGTCAAAATCATGCCCTAGTGTAAATGTTGCCCACGTTTGCAAATGATGATCCCGCAGAATCTTAACCTGTTTTTCATAACGATCCCAGCCAACTTCTTTTCTCCCGATGAAGTTGGGTGCTTTCTTCATTGACTTGACTGACTCAGGGACGATCGACTCAAATCCTACGACATTTCCAATACAGCCGCTGCGGGAAAGCAAATCCATCAATTCCAGATCATTCGTCATGTCTAGCGAAGCCTGACTAACCCACTTTACTTTCAAGGGAATCAATGCTCGCAGGAATTCTTTAGCTTGTTGTTGATCCGATAGAAAATTGTCGTCCACGAAGAACAGGAATTTTCGATTTTGCTCATCGATTTCCCTGATTATTTCGTGCGTTGGCCGAACATAATTCTTTCGCTCAAAGTAAACACTGACAGCACAGAAATCACAAGCGAATCGGCATCCCCGCGTGTACTGTAAGAGAGAAAGAGGGAGGTAGCCCTTGTCGGCATACAGTTCTCGACGAGGAATAATTCCTCCCTCCTGCGGCACGCCAACCGGAGCTTGGTAGACCGGTTTCAATTCACCACGTTTGAAATCTTCGATTACATCGGCCCATCCGGTTTCAGCATCTCCGATGTAGATGGAATCAGCAAATTTGCCAGCCTCCTCCGGAACCAACGTGACATGCATCCCACCAAATATGACCGGAATTCCTCGCTCTCGGTATTTAGCAGCAATTTCGTACGATCGTCTGGCGGTATAGATTTCAATGCTAATGGCAACCAGATCTGTCGGTTCATCGAACGGGATGTCTTCCATTCGATCGTCGTAAAGAACGCACTCGACATCAGGAGGAGTTAATGCTGCCAACACAGAAAGTGGCAATGGTTCCATGCGAGCTTCGTCGGTGTATCCACCGTGCGAATGAAATCCCATATTTGGAAAGATCAATGTTAACTTCATAGAGTAATCACCTTCAATGGATCAACGCACTGTTCCTCTTCGGCCCACTCGACAGGAACATCCGCCGCCCCTAACACCCGATCCTGCTTCCGATAAACCTCTCGTCGAGAGACGGTATTCGATGCCCAGTACAGCCCTAATCGGTACACATCCCGCATATTGGTTTTCCAGGCAAAGCTTCTTTTAACAATGGAGGCCATGGTGTTGAATTTACGTCGTGCGTGAAAGCATCCAGCCGTCAATTCAGCCGCGGTCATACCTACCGGATTAAAGGTGGCATGACCATATCTATAGTTTTCATCCAGCCACCAACGATCGTAAAGCATCCGCCCTTCACTTACCATTCGGTCATACAGCCGCGCACCGGGCATTGGGGTCAATGGGTTAAAATTGGCCAGATAGAATTTGTGATCAATCGTAAAATCAACCGCCTCGTCAAACGACTCGCTGGTATCCTGGTCATACCCGAACACGAATGTCCCGTAGATCATTATTCCGGCATCCTGAACAACCCGAATGGAATCACCATAACTGCCATAGTGTACATTCCAACTCTTGGCCATCTGTTTTAGATTGTCGTTATTGAGTGACTCAAATCCAAACAAGGCTGAAATACAGCCACTTCGCCGCATCAACTCAACCAGGCTGGGATCCTTGGCAATGTCGATTGAAACCTGACAGAACCACTTTTTCTTTAACGGCACCAGAGCTTCAAACAACTCCCGCGCCTGGTCTCCGTTAACAAAAATATTGTCATCCACCAAGAAAAGAAACTTACCCGAATACTTCCTAATTTCATCAATGACCTGCCCTAACGGCCGTTGACGTAAATTGGATCCGTAAAAAGCTCGGATCGAACAGAAATCACAACTATATTTACAGCCCCGACCGTATTGAACCAGTGTTACCGGAGCATATTTTTTCCCTGTAAAGACGCTGCGATCAAAATTGATTCCGTCGAGACAGGGAAACTCTTCATCGTGATAGACAGGTGCTAGTGTATTGTTTTCCGCATCATCCAAAACTCGCTGCCAAACAGCTTCCGCGTCACCGATCACAACGGCGTCGGCAAACTGAAGAGCTTCCTCCGGGAGGAAGGTGGGGTGATACCCGCCCATGACAACTTTAACTCCTCGGCGGCGATATGCCTCAGCTATTTGATAGGATCTGCGTGCCGTATACGTTTCAACTGTCATTGCGACCAAATCCGGCTGATCATCAGTCGGCAGCGGTGCCAGACGTTCATCGTGGAAAACCACTTCATGGTGTTCAGGCGTCAAACCCTTGAGAATGGCAAAACAGAGCGGAGTCATCGCATCGGTACTGCGCTGATCAAAGAGGTTCGGTCTGATAAAAGTAATCTTCATGGTGTGCTTAATTAAGAACGGGGAAGCTGAACAATGTGTTTGGCACTATCAAGTTATATTAGCAAGCAGCCTTTGGCTGACGTATCGCTTAATGTGCTACAATCATGTGCACTGACAGTTGGTTGTTCCTCAAAATGGTTGCAAATCGTTTTAGTCATCCGTGAATACATGCAGTTCTATAAAATCTACGAAGTAGCCGCTCCTGTAATTCTGTTTCCACTCGCAATCTTTCTTTGGTGGACCACCAGTCAGCATGACGCCCACGTGACTCTATATGCAATCGGGATGCCAGTGGCTGTTGCCTTTCTAATCCCCTACATCGGAATCCGTCTACTCAACGTTTGGGAAATACGCAGTCGATATTCCAACAAAGGTTTTCGGCCGCATCATGGATTCATGTTCGGTTCAGCGACCAGTGTCATTTGCTGGTTGGTTTATCAGACCTACTTGCTATTTCCCGCTACCGATTCAATTTGGCTATTCCCAATTGGGCTGGGCCTCATTATCGGATTAGTAAATTTCCTATTTGATATGTTTGCGATAAGTAAGGGAGTCCTTGTCGTTTACAACAGATCCTATGCTGAAGGAAAATCAGCGTTTCATATCTCGTTACAATACGCACCCATCTTTTTCGCCAGTTTCGGCATCGTCTATGGGTTTGAATTGCAACACTTAATTACAACCACAAATGAGCCTGACTCTGCATTACGCTACGGCACAATGCTACTTTCTGTCTTCGTTTCTCCCCTCACGACAGAGATATTCCATTGGATCTTCTACAGTGAGTCTTGTCTAAAGAGTTATAAACACACTGAAGAGACAACCTAATCGGCTTTCTTCTTGCGACGGAAAAACAGGGTGAGGACGATGCCTGTCACCAACCCAATGCCTGCTGACCATACCGTTCGCAGCATTAAAAATCCGTCAATCACAGGATTATCAAACGCATTCGTTGACGAAGCGAAACTTATTAGCTGCCATTTATTATCTTCATAAACCAATGTTGCCATCCAACTACTGTTTAGATCAAACGCATTGCCGCTCGCCATTTCGTAGCTATCACCTAGAACACCGATGGAAACAACATACTTGCCGTTTTCATATAATGCCCGTTCAGACGTGGTCGGGTTGACTTGCATTACATCGATAAACTCTTTCAACTTTGCAAAGAAATCGATAACTCCTTGACGTCCTTTGGAACGTGTGCCGTCATTCCACAAGCATGTGATCTCTGGGTGGCAATGTTGTTCGGCAATTTCAGCATATTTTCCCTGATTGAAAAGTTGAAATATTTCTGTTTTGGTCTGATCGAGTTGATCCGCAATCTCGGTTGCAGCTGGTCCAACTTCAGCAGTTGTCTCACCCTGGCCAATAACACTCATTGGCGATAACAATAATGCTAGTAAAAGAACCGCCGATTTATTTGGATTTATTGCGCTCATCTATTATTTAATCCTCCAATATGGTTGCTTGATTCATTTGTAACTTTAGTTGTTGCAGATGATTAACCATCTGCTCTGTGTTCCAGATGTCTGGCTCCGGCTGGGTGACCGGGACTGGTCCCCCCCACATTCGGAAGTAATGCCGAATATAAGATGTTCGAGATTCGTTGTGTTCTCCGAATTCAGGCAAGCTTGTCCAGGGCACGTCCGGGGATCGATGATGGACCAAGTCCCATTCTCCATTCAGTAACACAGCAGACATTAGTTTATTATGTTTAAGATTGAATGCACCATCGAGCACATCACGGTCAGAATAAGCATGAGCAATATATTGACGTGTCGACCAATTAAAGCCTGCCATCAAGAACATAGCCAAAACTACTACAGGCTCCAACGGTAACGTCCAAATCATAGCGCTCCAAAAAGCCACAACCAAGATTACTTCAAGACGAATCCTCCAAAGGTCACTTGGCGTAATATCAGCTAGGTTACCGTTGCCGAAGCTCTTACTCGTTAAAAGTTTGTTTTTCGTAATACCCGGTATAATGGCGGCCAAAACGGTGGTAAGAACCACAAGCACATAGAATAATCCAATCAATGTGCCGTACCATTGGCAGTAGGCTAATACCTTTGACCAAACCCCCGGATAGTATTGATCGAAGATTTCAGCATCCGATCTATTTCGGTAATGATGACCCTGATGGGTCACCTGAACCAATGTAAAACTGACTGGAAAGAACATCGATGTGACGACTCCCAGCAAATAGTTATGTTTCAAATCACTCTGCAAATTCTGGTGGATTGCCTCATGCATTAGCGCATAATTGGTGAGCATCAAATAGCTAAACAACACGCCGAAAACGAGTGTCCATCCCCAACTAGCTAAATTGGACGCTAACCAAAGTAGCAATAGCCCCATAGAAATAACAAATATCACGATTGCAATATTGAGGCCGGAACGAATCGGGATGTCGTCACGACGGACAATTTTAAGATATTTCCAAGGCAAAGTCGCAGACTCTCGCTGGTCTGCTACAGGGACATCGACCCGATTGTGTCCTAGTAGTGCCATTTTACTGTATGTCCCATACGGTAGATTTGGATAATATTTTTATTTTACCTGCCTACGGTAAAGTAATACAAGTCCCATTTACGCTACAAAGCTGACGCTGTAGTCCTATAACGACTACAGATTTCCCAGAATGGGCTGGATGTATTGGGTAGCGGAACAATCGGCAAAACTGCAGGTCTATGACGGGTGTGTTTTTATGGCACAATACAGTATTGAGACGTGAAAACTCCCATGGGCGGTCGATTCAGTTCGGATATCCTCTTTACTATGCAACTGTCAGAAACCAAACCTGCGGCGAAACCATTTCTATGGAAGTTACCCGCCTCTGGTGATTGGCAGCATTACATTAAATATTCCATTTTGGCCGGTGGGTTTTTCCTGATCTGTTACTACGGTTCGTGGTGGTTAGCTCAACAGCACCAATATCGAATCTTCATCCCGCAGCATGGCGGTCAGTTACTCCCGTTTCAACCAGAATGGGCGCTTGTATATATCTCGCTAATGTTAGCTCACACATTGGCTCCTTTTGCCGTGGCGTCTCGAGCAGAATGCACTGCCTGGGCATTAAGCCTCTGCTGTTGTGTGGGAATGGCGACCTTGATTTTTATTTGTTTCCCTACTGATCAGCCACCGGTGGAACATCTGAAGGACCTAAGCGGCTCTTGGATGGAGCTGTATTGGTCAACCTCAAGCATATCCACTTCGGCAAATGCATTTCCATCACTTCATGTTGGATCCATGTTGTGTACGGTTTGGTATTCCACTCAGAGTAAGCCACGTTGGTTTAAGGTGGCAATGTACGTCTGGTTTTTCTTAGTCGTGTACTCTACCTTTGCGTTGCGGCTGCACTATATTGTGGATGCAATTGGGGGTGCAGTGATCGCGGCTGTCGCCATCCGATGGAGTCAAAAAAGAGGTTGATTTTGGCGCAGACAAAACACTTGGGACAAATTAATCGAATTCAATTAAATGGGTGATGTGGGCCTACACGGTTTTTCGTTCGGACTGAGTTAAAGAACCCTTAGCCCCTGAGTACCTTAATTGGTAAACGGTACCATGAATTCTGTAGATACCCTTTGGCATTCCAAGGAACACGCTGCGGCATAAATCCACCGGACGTGTCCAGTGCTCTAAGAGAAAGCGACTTGGTGTCGCGTGTTACCCTAATACGGGCATTCCATAATTGCCAACAAAACGGGCTTGATTGACCAACCGTTTTGGCGGGTTGCCACGTTAAGCCGTCGTCCGTTGAGATCTCGACTTGCCGAGTCTTTGACTCAGCGTGTCCAGTCGGCAGTACGTAACCCGATACATTTATCCATCCCGGGCGAATGGTCTCGGCAGGTGCCGGAGAGGCAATCGCACCATTGATCGGGTAACGATAAATCGGACCTGCCTCAGTCCAATCGATCGGATCCGTGCTTTTCACAATCTTGTAAGCATGCGCTAAATAGTGATTTGGTGACGGCATGTCACTAACGACGATTTTCCCCAACCATTTCACACTCCGAGCGCCAATATATCCAGGCACGACGGTCCGTAACGGATAACCGTGATCCGGAGTAAGAGCTTGTCCGTTCATCCGATCAACTAACAAGGCTCCAGGAAAATCTCCGCCGAGCATTGCTTTTTCGATTGGTATCGATGCTCCAAAGGGAATTACTTTCTCATCGCGTTGAATTTTATCGACACCCTCAAACCAAACGTGCTTTGCACCTTCTAGAACTTCCGCCATTTTCAGGACATCGGCCAGTGCAAATCCAGACCATTGGGCATTACCTATAGCGCCAGCCTCCCATTGCACTCCACCGACCTTACCTTCCTGATTGAATTCAGTTCGGCGATTACCCGCGCAGGTCAACGTTGCCGTGACTGTTCGACGTGCCAGCCGATTTAGTTGTGCAAGACTCAGCGTTAAAGGCTTTCTGACTTTTCCCTCGACGGTTAGCACAAATTGGTTAATATCGACTGTTGGATTGGGAGCATGCGAGCGAACATAAAAGTGTTTTACTGGGGTTATCCACGATTGCACCAATTGCGACAGGCTGGGTTCTCCATTGCGAGGCTCCGTTGTGCGGAAGATCAAGTCTTTCGCTGCGGATTGCGTATCCTCACCTACCAGACGAGAAGTTAAACCTAATTTTGTAATTACGATGCTACCGCCGGTGATCATCAGTTCACGGCGGGACAAATTAATCGAATTCAATTGAATATCCTCAAACTTTGGTCCAAACGGTACGACTGGGCAACAATAGCAGGCTAAGTCAACTAACCTACCTGAAGGTTACCTTTTTTTCAATCTTTCTTGGCTCTTCGAGGGCAGATCGGAGCAACCTCTGGATAATCATTGATTCAAAATCCGGCGATGGAGGCTATTTTTAGAATCGTTTGAGTCTCTCATTTTGCTTGTGCCTTCAATTCGTCCAGCTGTAGTTTGCCGTCGCCATTTGAATCGATCTTTTTGAACCGCTTGGTCAGGGCGGGGACGTTGCGCCCCTTTGGATTGCCAATATACTCGTTTAGTGTAATCATTCCGTCCCCATCGCGATCCCGATTCTTGAAGAACTGATCTTGCGATGGTCGTTTTGGAGCGGGAGTGGTAGGAGGGTTTTGGGGCTTGGGCTTCACACTATTCAGAGCCTTGGAACTTCCACCGCCGGGATACTCCGCGTTGATTTTGGAAAAATGGTCGATTAGCTCTTTCTTGAGCGCGGCGTAGACCTCTGGGAGCTCCGTTCGCAGATCATTCTTCTCCGCGACGTCTTTGCTGAGGTCGAAGAGGGCAAGATCGGTGCGCTCCAGTTCGGCGATCTGGGCGGCCCAATCCGGAGAGATCCTGCCGATATCGCTCCATAGTTTGTAGTCTCCCTTTCGCAGTCCGATGTTGCCCCATAGCTCAAAGATCATGGTTCGCTCCGGTATGGTTTCTTTCCCGGATGAAAGCACGTGCGGCATCAGAGATATCCCACGAACCGGGTTCTTGCCATTCATTACTGGAACCGGGATGCTGGCGGCGTCTAACAAGGTGGAAAAGATGTCGCTATGCATCACCTGACCATCCGAGACCATGCCTTGGGGCAGTCGACCTTTCCAGTTCATCAGCAACGGCACGTTCAGCCCGCCCTGAAAGGTTGTGGCTTTTCCCCCACTCAATGGGCCATTGTTTCCGGGGTATCTACCGCCGGCTGCGCCCTCTTCCATCGTGCATCCTCCGTTGTCGCTGACAAAGACGATGAGCGTATTGTCGGCGACGTCCAGTTCAGTTAGCAGTTTAACCAATCGCCCAATGTTGTAATCCATGTGTTCTAAAATGGCGACATAGTCGCTGCGCAGGAAACTAACACCCCGGTCGAGCCTCGGGCGCGGAGGCCGGTTTCGATTTATCGGTGCGAAGCGGACCGTGCACGGCGTTGTACGAGAGGTAACAGAAGAAAGGAGCATCCTTAGCGGCGTTTTGTCGAATAAACTTTTCAGCCCATCCGGTGAACAGCTCGGTGGCGTGCCCTTGGGAGGTGCGATCCGCTTCACGATTGTGCATGATATTGGATCTTTTGTCAGTGATCCAATAGGGATGAGCCCCTTTGAGAAATCCGTGAAACTCGTCGAATCCACGGTCGTTCGGTACTTCTCCGTCCAGCTCGCCCATGTGCCATTTGCCAAAGGCTCCCGTTTTGTAACCGGCATCGGAAAGATGCTCCGAGAGCATTTTTACGTCGCGTTTGATACCGCGATATCCCGGCGATCCGAGCGGCTGACTGCCGGGACCACGCCACATGCCATTTTCCGTCGAGTATTGGCCGGTAAACATGCAAGCGCGGGACGGCCCGCAGAGTGGAACGGTATGGTACTTCGAAAACCGTACACCTTGAGTAGCCAACGCATCCAGGGTCGGAAGGCGCACCTCGGTTTTGTCCCAATTCGACGGCAAGTCACCCCAGCCGTGATCGTCGGAAACGATGAACAGGATGTTGGGCAAGCGGTCCCCTTGACCGCCACTTGGTTCCGCCGCGGCGGCGGCGAGCGGGATGATCGGTAGTAGGAGTACTGCAATTCTCAGCGTCTTCATGTTGCTCTTATCCTTGCTCTGTCGTCTTCGAGAGTTCGTGACGATGGACTTATCGGTTGGTAGGTTTGCGTCCTGGCGGTACATACGTTACACCAGATGGTTGATGATGCGCAGGAATTCCTTTGCGCATCTGCTTCTTTACTTCCGCATATTCAGGACGGTCCGCGAGGTTATGCCATTCCCACTTGTCCGCCTGGTGATCATACAACTCTTCCGTTCCGTCAGCATAAACGATGTACCTGTACTGTTCTGACCGAATGCCGTAATTCTTATAGCCAAAAGAAGTTACCGTGGTCTTGTTCCATGAGGCTTCGGGATTCTTCATCAGGACTGAAAGGTCGTTTCCTTCCAGTTGTTTTCTAGGAGGTTCGCAGCCCGTCAGGGAGGCAAGCGTAGGATAAATATCCAGCAAGTTCACCGGCTTGTTGCTGGTTGATCCAGGCTTGGTCACGCCAGGCGCCACCCATAACAGGTTGACCCTAGTGGCCCTTTCCCAGAGGGAGTATTTCGCCCAACGCTCTTTTTCGCCCAACTGAAAACCATGGTCGCTCCACAATACAATAATGGTGTTGTCCGCATACTTCGATTTCTTGAGCGTCTCGACAATCTGGCCTACCAGATCATCCACCATGGATGTGCATGCCAGGTATGCCTGGATCGCGGGTTTCCATTGATTCGTCGCCCTGATTCTCTTCAACCACGGATTGTGGGCCATCTTGGCATGAGCTGCTGGCACATCATTCAGGTCATCTTCCAGGAAACCTTCTGGAAGCTTGATTGTCTCCAGAGGGAATCGATCGAAGTATTCCTGAGGCGCGTAGTTGGGCAAATGGGGCTGGAAGATGCCGGCGCCGAGAAAGAAGGGCTCCTGCAACTCGCCCCCGAGCAATTTGCTCTTCGCCCAATTCGCGGTGATGCCATCGGGGTGGTCATCCAAAGTCACGTCCGGGTGGCAAGGCCCCCAATCAGCCTGCCTCGCCCATCCACCCAAGGGAAGTTTGGAGGAAAACTTGAGCCCCTCGAAGGAAGGAAGGTCCTGCGTCTTGCTCGG
>LWDU01000216.1_pt1 | contig 13671 bp, 9 predicted proteins | sample 727161 | NCBI WGS metagenome assembly LWDU01 (sample SAMN04566230, study PRJNA314399) | hydrothermal vent metagenome | isolation source: deep sea hydrothermal plume seawater | place: Mexico: Gulf of California, Guaymas Basin | collected 2004-07-11 | reverse complement strand
CAGACGGGTCAGACGGGGACCAAGAGCGCGATGTCGGGTCGCTGGTCCGAGACGCGTTCAACCAAGGCTGGGGCCAGCTCTTCACGCACTTTGCGGGCGGAATAAATTCCGCCCATGAAGGTGAAGGCCTGGGGGGTGATGGCGCCCACAGAACCATCTGCGACCAGTGCCCGCAAAGTTTCGAGGGGGAAAACGACGTTGGGGTCTGCCCGCGCATCGGTCACGTCGTAGGCAAAGTGGGTGACCCGCAATTCATCGCAGGACACCGAGGTATCGATGACTCTGTAAGAGGCATCGTCCTTGAAGTGAAAGGCACGCTGGCCGCGTTGATAGATGCCCCCCGACGCGATCAAGGCAACCGATGCTGCTTCCAACTTGACTTGGATGGGGCTCCAAGGTGGCTGGCCGGTGTTCCGCACCCATTGGTAGGGGGGGTAGCCTAGGGCGTCATAGGTTTTGCGGGTCTCGGCGATGTAGTCGACCGGTTGGGCAAGGTCGGAATCCGTCATGGTCCTGCTCCTTCCGGTGGAAAATATTCGCAAAGCCTCCGGATGAACGACCAAGCCTAACTCAGGTCAGGCCTGCCGCCGAGACGGAGCGCTGTGCGCAAGCTTGTGCCGCCGCGACCGTTCCCTTTGGGGGACTTCCCGGAATTGATTCGTCCAGCTTGCGCGGGGTCAGGATGTGTATAGCTTCGTCGGTCTTGATTCTCACTCGGGCCGAGACTGTCTCAAGATTTGATCACCCACTTGAAATGAATCCGGTGTCCTGAATACTTTCGTACTGTTTTTTTCCCGGATCATTGGTGAATTCATTGACCGCGTGGTCTTTCGAAGCCAGAACGGCCGGGGAATGGGCTATTTCGCAGCCACAATCTTTGCCCAGATCGTGCGGGGCGGCATGAGCCAACTCTTCGCTTCGCACCCACCCCTGGAAGAGCGAATCCGGCGCCTTGAGATGGGCGAAGCGCGCTGAGGAAGGCGCCCAGGCCAGGGTGCGACGCCCCTACTTGAAAAGTTGCATCACGGCCCCGGAGATCGCGCCAATAAGTAGGATCATCTGGGCGATCATACCGATGGCGAAGCCTGTGGAGCGCTTTCCAGGTTCTTCCACGTAACCCCGGTAGTAGACGAAGCGCCCCAAGATGAATACCACGCCCATCACAGCCGCGAGGTTGGCGTTCCAGTAGTGTTGAAAAATCAGGATGGACGGGATGAAAATAATCAGCTGCTCGAGGGTATTCTGCTGGACACGCAGTCTTCGCTCGAAGCCGGGGTGGCCGGTGGTCGCAGGGGCGGTGACGCCATAAGTTGCCCGGGCCTTGCCAGCAAGCGCACTGAAGGCGAAGTATTCAATCAAGGCGAGCCCGACGATGAGTAGTACCAAATTCATGTTTTCTCCTTTTCTGTTGACCGAATAAATCGGTCACACCGGTTTGAATGCGGCTCCCGGACGAGGATAAAAGGGCATCAGAGTGCGCGCCAGATGACCCATGCGCCGGAAGCCAGGGAGAGTGAGAGGATCGTCGGGCGGATCATGGATTCCCGAAGTCGAGACTGCAGGGGCTTGACGAGGAGCAAGCCCGCCAGCATGCCAGGGGTGAGTAGGAGAGCCATTTTCAGCTCGAACCAGCCGAAGCGACCGACGGCGTAGAGCGCCATCAGGGAGAAGCCCACACCGAAAACGAAATAGCTCGCCAGAGTGGCGCGCAGCTTCGCGGCACCCGAATGCTGGTAGAGCAGCGCCATGGGGGGGCCTCCGACGGACGAGATCGTGCCCATCAGACCCGAAAGCAACCCGGCCAACCCTGCTGTAGCGGGATTCAGACGAACCCGCAGTCCCGCAACGCTGAGGCCTACCCCCGAGACGACGAGCAAACCGAAAGCGAGATCGAATGACCGGGGGGTAGCCTGGGCGAGAAAAACGGCGGCGAGGCCAGTGCCCACCGCGCGTCCAGCCAGGGCAAATCGAATTCCCGAATAGTCGATCGAGGCGCGCTCTCGGTATGCGACGGCACCTGTTAGAACGACTCCCGCCGCGATTAGCGGCCCCGGAATTAGATCGGGCGCGATCAGCATCAGGGGAGGCGCGACAACCAGTCCCATGCCAAAGCCTGCCGCGCCTTGGAGAGCGGCGCCCATTGCCACAAGGATAAATATCAAAGCGATGGTACTGGGTTCGGTGGGCACGGCGCGCCGAACTCTAGCCGATTTCCCTCTTGTGAGCGCCCGCCGTCACGAGAAGGTTCTCTTTTCTCGGCACCCGGAAGCGAAGGGCTATCCGGCGAGGAGGGCACGCAGTTGGGGGTCGATTCTTTTGGCTTCCTGCAGCCGCTCAGTACCCCGGCGAACAGCCGGGTGTTCGTGATTCCAGATACCCTTGGCGTAGCTCGCCCGGGCAAAGAGACGATCGCGATAGGCTGTTACCCGGGGGCGCAGGTCTCCCCCCAGAAACACATCTGCGCAGTCGGCTTCGCGCATACGGTCGAAGATCACTACCCAGCTGACATCCGCCAGGCTGAACATATCACCGAGGATCCAAACGCCCCCGTTCTCCTCGAGTTTCAGTTCGAGTGCATCGAGGTGAACTTTCATGTACCGAACCGAATTCCGAATCACTCCGACCGCGGGTTTCAGGTGCCTCAGACGCCTAATGCCCACGATCTTCATTGCCAGAAATATAATCGGCCGTACTCGGAGCCGGTGAAAAAGAAGTCCTGTCAAAATTCTGTGCACGGGAATTTTCTCGACCATGGCGCTGAATAATGGAAGCGTCAGGCCAGGTATGCAATTGCCCGCGCTGGTGGCCATGGCAGCGATGGGATCGTCACCGGTCAGGGAAGCCCGCTCGACCCAGAGATTCATTTCTTCGACCGTATCAGAGTTTTCGGGAACCAGACGAGGGGCCTCTTCGCCGCAATGATCGGCCGCGTATCGAATCTGTTCGTGGGATTCGTAGATGGGATGCCCTCGGTGAACGAGAACAGGAACCGTGCCTGCCGGGTTTACGTTCAAAAATTCTCTCGAAAGGTTTTCGTAAGAACGCGTCTCGATCAAGTCGATATGATGGCTTCCGTGGTCGACATTGAGTTCGGCCAGGCAAACTCGAACTTTCTTCGAGCAAAGCGAGAAATCGTTGTGGTAGAGCTCGAAATCCTGATCGAAGGGCAGATCAATTTCCTCGTGCAGCCCCGGCCGCACCGAGAAAGTTTTTCGCCGTCGACTCTCCCAGCACCAGGCCATGCCACAGAGGAAAAAAAACAAGCCGATCGACTCGATCATGAACAAGACCTCGATCCGTATTTCGTCGTGCCCAATTGCGTTGTCCGCCGCTCAGGACGTAGCACTGGAATTGTGAGCGGCCGGCGCCTTGATAATTTTCTTTCGAGATTCCCGAAACTCCGTTCGGCGATGGAGTTCGGGTCTCTGTTGATCCCGAATCGTATCGTGAGCAGGCCCATCATCTTATTCAACACAGAGGGAGTGTGCTTTTATAAGCTGGGCCGGTGTGATAAAGCGTTCTCTCATGCGAAATTTCCGTGCTGCGCGCGGAACCGTTAGTTTCAAGGACTAGGGGTTCGGGCCTTGAGCTGGGCTGAAAAAATAGCGGATTCGGTCGTGGGCAAATTGCAAATTTGATTTTGGCAAACATACGCCGTTGTTCGGCCTCCCTGCGCGATTTTGTAGCGCAGTAAAGGAACGTGCTTCGCGTGGGACTCGCGCTCGCTTCCGTCCGCCACGATGGCAATTACCCGGTTGGGAACGAAGGATTCTCGAAGGACGTCGACTAGGTGCGTAGAGTCGTCGTTGGGCCCTTTGACCAAGAAAATTTCCTTAGGGGTATCAAGCGCGAAGTCCAGTGCCAAGAGAAGTTCAGAAACACTCATCGGATTTTTTTGAATTGTATTTCCTTGGGAGGAGAGCGCCTGCAGCCCAAGGCTTCGATATTCTTCGTTGGTTGTCAGGGCTGCCAAACGCAGCAGGTTCAGCGCCTCAATAGAGTTTCCCGATGGGACCGCGCCGTCGCGGACGGGCTTCTCCCGTGCCAACAGAAGCTCCGCGTCATCCGCGGTCCGATAGTATCCACCGAGGGGGTCGGCATAGTGGGAATCGAGGACTGCTTGGAGAGCGATGGCCTCTTTGAGCCATCGGGTATTCGGAGAGGCTTCGTATAGGTCCAGCAGACCCGCGATGAAGAAAGAGTAGTCGGCGAGAAATGCGGGCCCAGCTGACTGGCCCTCGAGCCAGATTCTTTGCAGTCGGCCCTTGATCAGCATATGGTCAAGGACAAATTCGGCCGCTTCGCGCGCTGCGGAAAGATAGCGGTCGTCGTTGAACGCAAACCCTGCCTTTGCGAGAGCCGAAATCGCTAGGCCGTTCCACTCTACGATGATTTTTTCGTCACGCAGTGGCGGAGTGCGTTTTCTGCGCGCGGCTAGGAGTTGGCCTCGAGCAGCTTCAATGTTGGCTTTTAGCGTAGCGGGCGGGATACCAAGCTCTTTGGCCGATTCGTCGAGAGTCTGCCAAGTCCGAAGGACGCTCCGACTCTCGACATCGCCTTGAGGGCTGATGCCATACCAGGACACAATTTGTTTGCCCAGGGCAGGTCCAAGAACTGCATCGACCTCGGCGGGCGTCCAAGTAAAGAAGAAGCCTTCTTCCATTTCGCCGTCGGGTCGTGCGCTGTCTGCATCCGTTGCCGAATAGAATGCACCGCCAGGTGCCTTGAGTTCTGTTAGCACATAGTCGAGAATTGAACGGGTCACTTCGGCGAAGCGCTTTTTTTTGGTTTGCTGCCAGCCTTCCAAATAAGCGTTCGAGAGCAGGGCTTGGTCGTAAAGCATTTTTTCGAAGTGGGGGACGAGCCAACGCTGATCAGTTGAATAGCGGTGAAAGCCGCCTCCGAGGTGGTCGTGGATCCCCCCCGAAGCCATTGCATCGAGGGATTTCGTCGCGACGGAGAGCGATCGCTCATCGCCGCTTCGCTGGTGCCAGCGCAAGAGAAGAGGCACGGGGAGACTGGAAGGGAATTTGACCTGCTGGCGCAAGCCTCCCCACTCATCGTCGGCGAGTCCGTTATACCGGTCTATTGTGGCTTTGAGATCCGAGATGCTGGGTGAAAAACTCGACGCGGCACCGCCCCCGGCGAGCCGGATCGAGAGTTCACGGGCGAGCGTCTGTGCATGAAGATGGAACCGTTCGGGATCTTTGGCGTATTCCCGATGGATGCTTGTCAGTGTTTGTCTAAAGCTGGGCCGCCCCCGTTGACTTTGGGGGGGGAAGTAGGTGCCCCCGTAAAAAGGGACTCGGTCAGCAGTTACCCAGACGTTCAGGGGCCAACCGCCGTTGATTCCCATGGCCTGTACAGCATGCATGTAGACCGCGTCGATGTCGGGCCTTGCCTCACGGTCGACTTTGATCGCGACGAAATTTTCATTCAGATATTTCGCGGTTTCGGGATCATCGAATGACTCTTCTTCCATGACGTGGCACCAATGGCATGTCGAGTAGCCGATGCTGACGAGCACGGGCACTCCTCGACGGCGGGCAGCTTCGAAGGCAGCGTCTCCCCATGGATACCAGTTAACTGGGTTGTGGGCATGCTGCTGAAGGTAAGGGCTCGCTTCAAGCAGGAGGCGGTTGGAGTACACCGGCGATCCATCGGCATTTCGGTTTCGTGTCCGAGGCTCGTATGCGAGTCCCCTGTCATCCAGTCTCTTGGCGAGCTTTTTTTGAAGGGCGGGCGAAAAGGCTTCTGCGCCGGGAGGAGACTGGAATGACGGCTTTGCCGGGGCTGCGTATGTGGCTGAGGTGAGTGCCAAAGCGAGAAGGGCTACCAAGGCCAGGCAAAAGGCCGAAAACGGACTCCAACTGAGTCGCCGCATTCGGTAGTTAGGAAATCGCTTGACCATTATGCCTGTGTTGCTTGGAGTTGAGCCACAAGGTTCCTGAGGCTAGCAACAAGAGGGCCACCATGGGAGGCAGCAAATCTGAGAGGGGAAGCTGAGGCGCCAACCCTGGGTCGGAAATGACGCTGGAAATGATCGAGCCAGCGACAATGACACTGTCTCCACTTGCGTGACCGAGAACGCCCAGGCCGCTGAGAATCGGGTTGGCGCCAATCGCTTCGGCCATTTTCGCGGCGATGTCGGCAGCGGTTTCGCCGGCAAGAGTGACGATGGAAATGAGTTCTCCGTCCACCACGAAATCGACGGTGCCGCCCTGTGCAACGCCCTGGAAGAGATACGACTCCTCGACGCGGCAGGTACTTGAGCACCCGTCCAGATCAACCAGGTTGGAGTCATCGCACTGCTCAAAGGGAGCGACCAGTCCATCCCCGCAGGCCAGCCCCGGGTCGGAAATGACGCTGGAGATAATCGATCCGGCGACAATGACACTGTCTCCGCTTGCGTGGCCGAGAACGCCGAGGCCGCTGAGAATCGGGTTGGTTCCAATCGCGTCGGCCATCTTTGCGGCGATGTCGGCGGCAGTTTCGCCTGCAAGAGTGACGATGGAAATCTGCTCTCCGTCCACGACGAAATCGACGGTACCGCCCTGTGCAACGCCTTGGAAGAGGTACGACTCTTCAATGCGGCAGGTGCTCGAGCATCCATCTAAATCCAGCAAATTGGCGTCGTCGCATTGCTCAGAGACTGCGACTGCTCCATCGGCACAAAACTCGCTGCAATCGATGGGAAGACCAAAGTCCTCGCTAGTCGTGAGGATCCCGGGATCGCTCGAAACGCTTGCCCCTGCGCCCAGGCCGCGCTTCGCAAAACCGCGCCACAAGAGGCAGCGGTTGGTCTCATTGGTCAAATTGGCTTCAGCGAGAAGTATCGCATCTCGTGCTTCGATGAACGTCGGATTGCAGGCTTGGAGTTTCAGACCATCCATCACCAATTGTAGGGCGAGGTTGCTTCCCCCCGAGCCCGTGTATCCGGCGAAGATGTCGGTATCTAGGCCGTAGGCATTGGCCAGTTCCCAGAATATCTCCCACAGGCTGGTCGCCCATACCTCGCCGATGCCGTGGGGAGGAAACGCGGTCTCGATGTCTGCCAGTGTAAGCGAATTGATCGTCATGTCGGTGCTGTAGGGTTGGGTACGAATACCCCCTCCAGTCTTAGGCTGGCCGAGTACGTAGGTCCCCACGCCGTAAGGTTCCGCGCCGGTATCGCCCGGGGCAGCGCCGACGAAGAGGGTGAAAAAGTCGCTCCAGCCCTCGCCCATCCCGGCGCTTTGAGCCATAGAAAGGCAACTGGCACTGGCTGCGCCACCCGTCAACCGACTGGTTACCCCGTGTCCGTATTCGTGAAAAACAATTCCACCGTCCAAGGCGCCATCGCGCATTGGGGACGTCTCGATAGAAGCAATCAACGAGCCGAGTCCAGCCCGAATCGTCGCGCCGCCGGTCTGGCCGATGAAGAGAGAGGGAATCGATATCGATGGGTCCACGCCCCCCATGGTCAGCAGACCGTCACCGACGTTGTTCGCGACAATGACCGCGATCGCCCCGGCATCTTGGGCGTTGACGATTTTATCGACGAAATTGCAGGTTCCCCGATCGACCAAAGCAATTTTTCCATCAACACTCTCCGGGTTGGTGAGAGCAGTACACCCATCCTTCGTGCTGGGTCCGAAACCGTCAGCCGCATCCAGTGCTTCGACGACTTCGGCTTCCAAAGGATTCGCTGGAGGCGCGGGTCCGAACTCGGCAGCTCCGGCTTGGTAGAATCCCGCAAGTGAGGGGGGCGTCAAAACCTGAAGCCGTACAGGCGCCGAGAAAAGGAACATCTCCATAGTCCCAGCGAAACCGTCGGGTGGAGCTCCGAATTGAGCGTTGTTGATACCTCCGCCATCTTGCGCGTCGGCAACCACAGGATCGCCTTCTGTACCGCCCCGTCCAAAATTGTTGAGCTGAAAATTTCCGCTGGCCTCGTCAAATCCGTACTTGTAGAACATGTCGTGAGCCAGGTTGCCCCAATAAAAGACACTTGTGACCGAAGCGGATTGATACTCGGATGGCTCCAGCGTCAGATCAATGGCGAAATCGAAAACGAGACCGGGTCCGCCGTCCGGACGGTCCCCCCCCGCGTCGTTGGCATCGACGTCTTCTTGGGCATGAACGTTGTTGCCCCGAGTATCCGTAAACTCCGGGCCGGCGAGGCCGTCGGTGTCGTGCCAGCCCTGGGGCGAAGGGACAGGCGAATCGAGAAATAGAGGGGGTCCAACAAGGGCACTGGGTCCGCCCAGCGGTGATTGGATAGGAGGAGGGCCGAAGACCCGATAGGTTTCGTGGGAAATCCAGTCGGATTCAGCGAGCAAGTCGCCGTTCTCGGCGTCGATCTGAACGCTCCACCAGTGTTGCCCATCGCGAGTTCGAATAGTCAAGTCCCAAGCGAGTCGTAGTCTCCCGTCTGCAACAAGGCTAGAGCGCGTAGGGTGTCTGGGCCCTACTGGCTGGTAGACAAGTTTCGCCGGGATAGAGTCGCGGGAAAGATTCGGGTCCTCAAGTGTTACCGCCGACTGCGCACCAGGCGATCGGCTCAAAATTCTAATTCCTGCGGGCTCGGGAAGCCCGAGATGCAGAGCGGCGAATTCGACGGCCTCAAGGGCCGAAAGCACGGGACGGCGCCGATTGATCTTAGCTCGGGCTCGAGGGACAAAATCGTTCCAGCGGCCAAAAACAAAGCCACGCCGATCCACAGCCAACCCCATCTGCGCACCGTTGATGGGTATTCCACCAATTCGCTGTTGAAGATTCATATGCGTGGTCGAGTTGTGCTTCGAATCATGCTCCCGACTCTCAAGCTCATCCACGTCCTCGAGCTCAAGGCCCAGTTTTCGGTGATGCCTGCGAACATGATCGTGCGCGATCTCCGCCCGTTTTCCGCGGTGAATATTCTCTGAACCTTCGCGCCGCCCACTTGAAAGCCCAGGGCCTGCTGCCAAAAAGGTCGCCGCCAGAAATAAGACAAGAATCGGCTTCTGGATAGAACGCCAACCTGACTTGCCCAAAAGCGAAAGGTGTCGGCTCTGCGCCAGGAAGTTTCCCACAGTTTCCTTTTTCCGGACCAAAATTGCGTTCCGCAAGTCTCGGCATTCCGCCAATTTCGAACGTTACATCTTCTGGTTTCACAATGAATCACGCCTTGAGGTCGGCGAAAAAAATCACGGCGCATCCATCGAAAAATTCGAACTTTGAGCAGGACAAACCTCAAAGTTGCTTATCGACGAAATGAGACAAAAAAACAAGGTCTGAAGTATTCCATTCCGTTGCGTCAGGGAAAATCGCCCGAAAGCTGCATCCTACTTGCCGATCGTGCGGTCGACCCAGTGCCGACGCGGGGAACGTATCGTCCGCACCTCAGCGGGCAATCGCCACGGGGTCCCTAGGCGGTTCGTGGAGCCTCGCTTTGGAAACAGCGAGGCCGTCAATCAACGCTAATGCAGGTGCTGGCTGGAAACCCGAGAAATGGCTTTCTTGAGTCTCGCCATGCTGATTGGTTTCAGCAGAATTTCGTCGATACAGGAGAGGTCAGAAGCTTCAGGAAGTCCGCCTTCGAATGCCGTGAGGAGAAATACTCGTGCGCCAGGGCAATTCTGTTTGGCCTGTCGCGCAAATTCCAGTCCAGAAATTCCGGGCATGCGAAGGTCGGTGATCACGATATCGAAAGATTTCACCCGCAACTGCTCGAGCGCTTCTAGAGGAAGACAGCTGAGTTGCGGAACAAAGCCCAGATGCCGAAGCACCGCAGCATGGGCATTCACTACGAGCTCGTCGTCGTCGACAATCAGAATTTGCAGACCGGTATCCAGCGAGTCGTTGGATTCGTCTGGCTCGGCCTCTGAAGTCTTGGAAAGAATTCGAGGAAGAAGCATGCGAACGGAGGTTCCCCTGCCCGCCACGCTGTCGATGTCGAGGCGCCCGGAGTGGCTTATCGCGGTATTGCTGACCATCGCGAGGCCTAGACCGGTTCCTCTTTCTTCCTTCGTCGAGAAGAACGGTTTCCGGCAGGCGTCTAGTGTCTCTTTAGACATTCCGGTTCCGGTGTCAGCGACCTCTACAACGACAAAATCGCCCTCGCTTCGAGTCGAAATCCGAATTTCTCCGCCTTCGGGCGACGCGTCGACCGCATTGAAGATCAGGTTGATCACGGCCTGCCGTAATTCTGCTGTGCTGCCAGAAATTTTTCCGAGTGAAGTTGCTTCGCAACTGACTTCGATGGGAGCGTGGCTCAAATCATCGTGAACCTTCCACCGAGGCTCGGACATCGCGACTGCGTCTTCTACAACTTCGTCAATGTTGACTGTTTCTGAAATATTCGGAGATTCGGTTGTTCGGTTGAATTCTCGAAGTCGCTTGATGATTCCGGCGGCGTCTTCTGCTGCAGTTTTGACGACAGTCAACAACTCTTCGCGCTCAGCGCTGTCGATATCGGGTTCTTCCAGGAGGATGGAGGAGTACGAAATGATCGGAACAAGAACATTATTGAAATCGTGTGAGATACCGCTGACCATTTCGCCGAGCGCCGTTAGACGTTCCTTCTGCACCAAGGCACGCTGGGCCTTTCGCAACTCTTCCACACTTTTTTCAAGTTCTGCGTGGCTCAATTCGAGCGAGTCTTGAGTTTTTTTGTGCTCGCTCACTTGGCCGGCAAGAGCTGCCGTTCGCTCCTCTACAGTCTCTTCAAGGGAAACGATTAGTCGATGGATGCTTTTGGCGATCCGTTCAAACTCAGTTGGGCCCGCGGTCTTCTCCAACATGGGGATGGCCGCCCCAATTTTGTATTCCGCCAATTTCGCGATTGCATCTACTGGACCGGCAAGTCGCCGCGATGACCAAATGACGAGAAGAAAGAGAAGGCCAGCGTAGGTGAGGAGGCTGGCGGCCCAAACTACATCATGCATTCTGAGCTGATCGTCAAGCTCTTTCCGGTCAATGCTGGATTTGACTTCGACTCGTGCGATCAGGGTGTTCAAGGCATTGACCATCCCGAGGAGAGTTTTTTCCGCCTGTGCTGATGCGGGTCGGTTGCTCGTGCCTTTGGCTACGTCGAGAAGACTTTCAGAGATCCCCCCGAGGCTTTGCTCGATTTTGGATATGACTTCAGAGGTTCCTTGGGAGGGCGGTAGTTCGTCCAGCGCCCGATTCAAGTCGTCGAGTTGTAGCAGCGCGTCTTCGCCTAGATAGGTGATACCACTGAAAAAAACTAGGTCGTAGGTGACAAGAAAACGGCCAAATGAAGATGAGATATTCCTTAGCTTTTCAAGAAAAAGCGACTCGCTACCCATCGCTTGGTGCCGTCTCTCTAGACTCGCGTGCCAGCGATCGTTCGCAAAGGTGAGCGTGGCCCCGCCAATGGTCACTGAAAAGAGGAGAAGCAGGAGATGGGTTCGGAGATTCATCGGTAAAATGAGCCTCGGAAGTTGAATCCTCGGCGCACGCTGGCAAAGCCCGAGGAGTGATCTCTGGGGGTGAGGGGACGGCTCATACTAAAGAGTTCCGTCTTTCTGTTGAAAAGTTTCCAGGCTCTCTCCCCACACAGTTTGAGTCGCCGAGATCGTCTTGAGAGCCGACTTGATGACGTCGAGGGCAATGGCTTGTGCGCCGGGTGGAACCGCGAGTGATGCTTCATTGACTGCTGTTCCTTCATCGTTCAGCAGTGCTCTCAATTCTGCGAAGCCTTTTCCCTGGATCGATTGCTGAAAATATTCGGATTCTATGTATTTGCGCGACCTATCCCGTGATCTTTGGAAGTTCATGTCGATGACTCGCAGTTCTGGGTCGAAGGTCCATGCGATTTCGGTCAAGCCCCAGCGACCTCGTTCGGTGCGAACATGTACGATCGCCGCCAGGTCATCGTTCGAATCGAAAGCGGCGTATACGGTATGAGTCCCGAGTTCGTTGGCGTGAATCGTGAACGGGAGGGTTTCGAGGATCGTTTCCCGATGTCCGGCGTGGATTTGGCGCACTATGGAGACGTAGTGGTCGAAGTCGGGGACCGAGGACTGGATGGCGCGGACGGGATCCCTGAGAGAACAGTAAGCCTGTTGTCCCAGCGCGCCGGAAGGAGTGAGCAGGAAAAAGATGGCTATCAGGCAGCGGTTTTTCATGTTTTGCAACTTCTCTTTGGAGTTTAAAAGAATCGGTATCGCAACTGGATTCGGATGCGGTCTGGCTTATTGGTGCTTGTCAATTCATGTCGGTAATCTGCAGAGATCCAATAGTGAGTGGCCAGAGCGAGTTGGGATCCGACCGTCAGATAAGACACCTTGTCCCACGGAACGTTGCTGGGTGCTGAGCTGTCTCGTTTCATCATTATGTTCCCCTGGGTGTAGAGGAGCAGGGTTTCCGCTGGGGAACGCCAAGACAGGTCGATGAACCCGTTCACGATATCCTTCGTGTGTGAATCCCGGCCGATAGAAATTTCGCCGAGGACATCGATGACCCCTCCCGTCCAGCGCCAGTCGACTCCCAGCCGACTTCTTTCGGTAGTCTTCCCGTTCTTCAACACCTTTCCGTAGAACCCGGATACTCCCATGGCGAGGGGCAGGTGGTTGGGTGTGCCGACCCGACCCGAAGCTATATACGGACTGTCCTGACTCTCGTACTCAAAGCCCGAACCCCGCGTAAGGGCAATTTCGTATTCGAAGTGCGAGGCCACACCGTTGAGACTCGTTCCCCAGTCGATTTTGTGGCCGAGATTCGGGCCCGTGTCGAATTGCCTTAAGGTTCCCGGCGTACGAGAGGGAATATTGAGTCCGTAGGGGATGAAGAAGTGCCCGAGTTTTACGTTCACCCCTCGGCGTTTTGTGACGTGGTAGTTGAAGTAGGCCAAGCGAGTTTGGTAGGCCCATTTGGTTTTATTCGGGCTGCTGTCGTACTTTCCATAGAACTGAATGAGCAGGGTTCCAAGGTCTCTCTTCTTGGTACTGACGACTTTATGCAGATCGATCCCGAAGAACTCCTGGTTGGTGTATCCGGAATTTTCGGTCGTATTCACCCGGCCGGCGAGATCCACGGCCCACCTCAAGTTGTCTGTAAGAAAGCTCCAGCGACCATCGGGGCCAACAGTGCCAAGGGGCACCTCAAGGTCGCCGAAGGGTTCTTTTTCGGCTTCAGTGTGTGAAGCTTCCAAATCGCCGGCAGATTCCGACGCGTTTCCCGGCAGAGAAAAAAAGCAAGCCAGGGTGAGAACCCCTGCGAGCTCGAGGAGGGAAGGAAGTTCCTTGAGTCGCGAATGGGTGGCAGCTAGACGGCTGGGGGGACTTGAATACTGCAACGGGATCCCTCTAGGTTAGGCGAAAAAATTGAGTGGCGGCCCTGCCATGACGGGCTCGGCGCTCTGAACTTCCCCTTCTCTTTGTCGAATACTTGCACGAAGAAAATCTTTTACAGAAAAAATTCCCGCGGAATTCTGCGCAGCGAGACTTCCTGATCGAAACTTCGCTCCCATGACGGTACGAACGGCTTTGTGGTGGGTTAGCCGTAGGGCACGAGAGTCGGACTAGTTTAGGCAAAAAGGCTCCAAGCTGCCCAAAGCGCAGCAGTTGGCCCCGGGGTTTAGGCAGGTAGGACCGACCCGCCAAACCCAGGGCCTTCGGTTCAGAAACGGTCGTAGCTAATGCGAAACTGAACACCCAGCCCCCAATCCGGCGAGTTGTCGGAAAG
>LWDU01000274.1_pt1 | contig 13674 bp, 9 predicted proteins | sample 727161 | NCBI WGS metagenome assembly LWDU01 (sample SAMN04566230, study PRJNA314399) | hydrothermal vent metagenome | isolation source: deep sea hydrothermal plume seawater | place: Mexico: Gulf of California, Guaymas Basin | collected 2004-07-11 | reverse complement strand
AGCTCATTATTCCTGACATTACTAAAACGAACATCTGGTTCATTGAGGTCGGTTAGATTCCTCCAATGCAGCTCTCAATTGCCTATCAAGCGTTTCAATTGAATAGGGTTTTCTTATCAGTGGAAATGGCTCAATGTCAGTTTGGTTAACAGCAGCTTCAGTAAAACCTGAGATGAGGATAACCTTCATATCCGGGAAATATTTCCTTGTCCACCGGGCTAGCATGAGTCCGTTCATTTCGCCAGGCATATTAATATCACTTAACATCAGATCAATTCGATTTTCAGATCTCATAATGGCTTTGGCCATCTCTGCATTCTCAGCTGCGAGTGTGGAGTAACCTAGCTCTTCAAGGTCTCGTAAAGTTACCCTTCTGACTCGTGGTTCATCTTCTACAACCAGTATCATTTCAGATCCAGGGGCGAGTGCTTGCGTAGAACTGAGTTCAGCTTTACTTACCTCCTCAAGTACTTCGGGAAGGTACATTGCAACGGTGGTTCCTTCTCCGAGTCGACTGGTGATGGAGCATGCACCGTTGGATCGTTTGACAAATCCATAGACCATGCTTAGACCTAATCCACTTCCAGAGCCAATTGCTTTTGTCGTAAAAAAAGGTTCATAAACGTGCGGTAAATTTTCAGAACCAATACCGCAGCCGGTGTCGCTAACGCTGATGAGAACATATTCGCCCTCGGGAATGGTTAACGAATAGTCATCCCCCCTATGATGATAGCGAGTTACTGCAATAGTTATAGTTCCTCCATCTGGCATTGAATCGCGGGCATTGATGGACAAATTCAACAGTGCATTTTCCAATTGAGATGAGTCGATATTTACAATCAGTTTCTTTTTGGATAGATCAATTTTCAGCTCAACGACCTGCGCTAGTGTCCGGTTAAGAAAACGGCCAAACTTCCCAATTGTATCGTTGACGTTTCTAAATTCCGTTTGTGTGGATTGATTAAGAGAAAATGCAAGTAAGCGGCGGGTCAGATCGGCTCCATCATCAGCCGCCGAAATTGCGTCTTCGAACAGATTATCTACATCCGCGCTGACCTTAGGAATGTCCTGTTGAAGGAACTGGAGGTTACCCTTGATGATGCTCAAAAGATTGTTGAAATCGTGTGCAATACCACTGGATAAATGACCGATGGCTTCCATTTTTGTCGCGTGGTCAAGAACTTTTTGTCTGTATCTTTGTTCGGTGACATCCTGGGCAATTCCAATTATGCCGGAGATTGTGCCTTCTGTATCACGTCTCGTAGAGGTGTTAAGCAGAATTGTAACGTTACCACCGTTTGCTGTCGTCAGATTCAGTTCGAAATTCGAGGTCGCTTTACCTAGCAAAGCATCATCAAAAATCTTCATGATTGCTTTCTTGTCACCTTCTTTCACAAAGTCGTCGATGAACGGACAACCCATCATTCTCTCTTTGGTATGGCCGATTACTTCTGTTGCAGCCCTGTTCCATTCGTTAATCAGCAATCCATTCGTCAGGCCGAATATTGGTGCATTGGTCGTGTCAATTAATTGTCCTAACTCCAATGCAATGAGCTCACGTTCTCTCTCAATCTGTTTGCGCTCGGTAATGTCCCTGATCACGCCACTGAAAAAGAGTTGATCGCCAATGCGCATCTCGCTGATAGATATCGCGATTGGTAGAGTAGTGCCATCCTTCCGAAGGCCTTCCATCTCTCTTCCCGTAACACCCAATATATGTGTCTGACCGGTTCTCAGGTAACGTTCGAGGTAGGCATGATGTTGACTGCCATGTGGTTCAGGCATGAAAAGAGAAACGTTTTTAGCAACAACTTCATCGGCGGTATAGCCAAATATATTCTCAGCTGCGGTATTGAACGAGCTAATAATTCCGTCTTCATCGATGGTAATGAAACCATCAATCATCTCGTCAAGCAATGCGCGATGACGAGCTTCACTTTTGATTCGTTGATAGGACTCCAGGGCCAATGCGAGAGAAACTGATGCAGATGCGGCAAAATCTTGTTCTAAAATATCCCAATGACGTTTTTCACCAGTTTGCTCCAGGCAAATGACTCCAACGGAGTTCCCTCCAATCCGGATGGGCACATCCAACATCGAGAAAATATCGTATTTATCTAAATAGCTTTCTTTGAATTCACTGGTACGTGGATCTCTTCCCGCATCATCTGCCGAAATAACAACATCTTCATGAAGTGCGATAAAATAATTTGGAAAGTCACTTGAAGACAGGACCAGCCCGTGTTCATGTCTTTTGTTTGATTTTAAATACAGAGTTTTTTGAACAATCATATCTCTATCGTCATCTGCGTAATACCAGATACTAGCTCTCTCAATATCTAACGCCGTTGCAATAATCTTCGATAACTTTTGTTCATATCCAATCACACTTGTGATGTTTTCAGAAATTTTTATTATCTCTGCTGATGCCTCCTTCAATTGAACCAATTTGGAGAGTTTTGCCACTTCTTCATTTCGGGCTTTCGTGCGTTCTGAAATATCTGAAAAACTCACTACTGAGCCAATAGTTTGTGAATTTTGCCAAATGGGAAAAGAGCGGTACTCCGAATCAAAACTGCTGCCATCTGATCGCCACAGAACTTCATCATCAACATGTGATCGTTGACCTAGCCGGAAAGCCTTGAATATCTTGCACTCAAATTCAGGATAGGCGCTGCCATCTCTACGAGTATGGTGTATGAGCTGGTGCATGTTCTTATTTAACAGATCAAGCTCCGATTGATAGCCCAGCAGTTCCAGACAAGCCTTGTTGGCAAAAGTGCACGCTCCACTTAGATCGATACCGTAGATCGCTTCACCCGTCGAGTCGAGCAATAACCGGGTGGTCAGTTCGCTTTCCATCAGTATCCATGTTGATCGTCGAAGCAAGTAAAAAAGCGTGCCGAGGACAATCGGAGAAAGATCGACAACATAGTGGACAATATTTGTGCGATGAATCTCCGCTATGCTGACCAGCGAAAATGCAAGATCTGAAGTAATAATGTCCAGTATCCATCCTGCGAGTACGAATGTGACTCCAAAACCAACTCCTAAAAGAGTAAAGTTCAGTAGTGTCTTCAGACGCGATGTTTGTAAAGACCGTGTTTTAATCATGCACTCAAAGTATAATAGAGAAGAGCAGACTTCGATAGTGAGTGAATATGGCTGTAGTTTCAGTCATGTTCTCACCTTGGTTCGAAAAGATTGAGACTGCCCCTTCTTTAAAGCAGAGGTTCACATGCCCGTAAACCGTGTTTTTATTGTCGATGATGATCCCAGGATCTGTCGGGTGATCAAACGAGTGGCCACTCAACTGGGCGTTGAATCCCAGATCACCGGTGATCCTCCCGGGGATTTCCTGAAAGAAATTTCACAGTTTAGACCCACAGTAATTTTTGTTGATTTACAGATGCCCCGGATTGACGGCATACAACTGCTTCGCTTCTTGGCAGAAGCACACTTTGCCGCTGCGATTGTGCTGGTTAGCGGTATGGATAAAAGTGTTATCGAGACCTCGGAAGAACTCGGTAAGTCCCTCGGTTTGAACATGTCGGGAATCCTGACCAAACCTATAGAGATTGACGAGATACGGGAGATGCTGCTTAGGAACTTTGATGTAGTCGAAGAACAGAATCGCGGTTCCCTGGAATTTTCTGAAACAGAATTACTCCAGGCTATCAGAAACAAGGAACTGGTGGTTCACTACCAACCTCAGATCGATCTGGCTACAAATAAAGCTGTAGGCATGGAAGCGCTGGCTCGCTGGCAGCATCCAACACATGGGCTTGTATTTCCCGATAATTTCATACCCGTCGCGGAGAACAGCGACAAGCTCATTGGTGAATTGACGTATGCGATATTAGATTCAATTTTACAAGAAGACCTGTTTCGTCGTGATGACATCCACAAACTAAGTATCTCGATCAATCTTTCTGCCAGAATGCTAAACGATTTAAGCTTACCCGACAGATTCGAAAAGATGCTGCTTCAACAAGAATTCAGCCCCCATCAACTGATCATCGAAGTGACAGAGAGCGGAGCCATGGAGGATACCTCTCTAACGATGGATATTCTGACCCGATTCCGAATCAAGGGGTTCAGACTGTCCCTGGATGATTTCGGTACCGGATATTCATCCATGGTGCAGCTCTATAGATTACCTTTTAATGAAATAAAAGTGGATAAGTCATTTGTAATGAAAGTCATAGCTAGTGAAGAAGCCGCATCAATCACAAAGTTGACAATTGACCTTGGACACAGTCTTGGCCTCGACGTTGTCGCAGAAGGGGTAGAAGACCAACAGACTTACGATTGGCTTAAGTCCTTAGGATGCGAGATCGGACAGGGATACTTTGTGAGTCGAGCACTGGATGCTGAGAATTTTGTCAACTGGTTTGACGAATATCAAGAGTCTGGCTCAATACCTGACTTTCGATTTTAACCCATCTGAATAATATTGATGCCTGGTACGGCCGCAACAGACTTCGCGGCTAAATGTTACACCTCATCGAACAATTTTGGGCATCAATTCTTTGTATCCTCCTGATGGTATTGACTGGTTAATCGCTCGGGCGTCGCTAATACGTGGAATGTGGGACCCGGCCACTATTATGGCGTCTGGCTCAGACTACTGCATAGCGCGTGGAAGCCACAGAGTTACGCTTGTCCCGATTCGGGATTCGGACTCAATCGTGACATTTCCACCAGATTGTTGCGCGAAATCAGATACCAGGGTCAATCCAAGTCCAGTTCCCTTGTCAGGATCTTTCGTTGTAAAGAAAGGTTCAAAAACATGATCGATGATCGAAGAATCAATCCCACTTCCATTATCTGAAACCTCAATCACGACGTAATCACCCGGATCAAGCCCGAGCAGTCTTGTTTTCTCCTCCTGGAACGATTCATTGCGCAAATCAATACGCAAGACACCATTGTGCGACATAGCGTCTTTTGCATTGATTACGAGATTAAGCAGTGCACTCTCCAGTAGGTTTACATCCAATTTCGACTGCCACAAGTCCTGCACCGAATGAATTTCGATCCTGGCGCAGTTTCCGATACATATTTTCAGCAACGACATCAGGCTGCTGATCACGTCCGCTGGCTCAACGATGGCAGGTTCCAGTTTCTGCGTTCTCGAAAATGCAAGTAACTGTTGCGTTAACCGGGCACCTCTATTACCGGTGTTTACCACGTTCGCAATGACTTCTCGCACCTCGTTGTCTGCGTCTCCGACGAGTTCGTTCAATAGTTGGCTGTTCACTAATATGATACTCAATAGATTGTTAAAATCATGAATTATGCTGGTCGTAAGCTGCCCCAGCGCTGCCAACTTCTGCGACTGACGTAGCTGGTCTTCCAACTTCTTCCGTCTACTGACATCCGTAAGAATTGGAGCTAGGACCTGTTTCAATTTATTTTCCTTACCAGTAGATGAATTTAGTAACCTAATCACTCTTCTGAAAAAATCTGTTGCAGTTGTTACAGTTATGCCGCGTGCCTGTTATCAGTAGTCAGTTGATTTTTAAGCGCGTCATATATCGCCACAAACTCATTCTACTGATGCCGAGACTTTTGGCCGCTGCCGTCTTGTTGTGGTTATGCTTTCGCAGCGCCTCATTGATATCGGTTGTCCCTATTAGGCAATTTCTGGCAACAGTTTTCTGCATTGGCTGCGTGGACCCTGACTTTTGAGTGTCTCCCCTGCCTCCATTGGTGATGTGTACTGGCAGATGGTTACTGTGGATGGGTCCTCCATCGGCAAATACCAAGGCGTAGGACGAAGCATTCTGCAATTCGCGAACATTCCCGGGCCAATCGTAGGCTTCCAGAGCATCGATTGCCTTAGGACTAACATGCTCACTCTCCGCGAAATGCTTGAATAGCATCAGAATGTCTCCGGGCCGCTCCCGTAGTGGTGGTAAATCGATCGTAATAACTTGCAGTCGATACATAAGATCCGCTCGAAAGGTCTTCTCCTCAATCGCGATTTGCAAGCTCGTCGCTGCCGCAGAGATTATCTGGGCATCAAACGACACTGTTTTAGTGTCACCCACGGGCGTGAACTCCATCTCCTGAAGAGCACGCAAAAGTTTGCTCTGCACTACTCCTGGTAATTCAGTAACTTCATCTAGAAATAAAGCTCCCCCATCGGCTGCAGCCAACAGTCCTTTCTGATCATTGATCGCCCCCGTAAACGCGCCCTTACGATGCCCAAAGAGTTGGGATTCCATGATCTCTGCATTGATATTACTGCAGTTTACCGCGACGAAATTCCCAGACCTCCGAGCACTCTGATCGTGAATGGCCCTGGCGATGAGCTCTTTGCCGGTGCCCGTCTCACCTTGAATGAAAACCGGAAAAGTTCGTCCACGCAGCGCCTTGATTCTGTCAAAAATTCGGTACATCGAATCACTTTGGGTTACTACTTGATCAAATATCGAACCTGGTTCCGTAGGATGTACAGGTGAGAGGAACCTGGCCAGCCGTTGCTTCAGTGCATCATTTTCCCACGGCTTTTGTATGAAGAGTTCAATATGGCTCTGGTTAAATGCGTCGACCAGGGAGTCAAAGTCCTGGTATGCACTCATGCTAATTCGTCGACAGTCCGGCTGCATCTTGAGAAAAATACTCATCAATTCGACGCCGCTCATTCCCGGCATGCGATTATCTGACAGAATCACGTCGAACTTGCTGGTCTTCGCCAGTTCAATTGCTTCAAAAGGATCATTCAGTCCAACTACATCGTATGGCTCAAAATTCAGCAATCTGCGAAGTGACTGAACTATCTTTTCATCGTCATCGACAATCAGAAGTTTCTTACGCCTAGACATGGCGCTTAGACTCCGACCAAAGCGGCGATAACCTTCTCATCATAAAGTTCTCCGGCACCAGCCAACATTATCTCACGGATAGCACCCATACCCAACTCATGACTTTTCAGCAGTTTCATCTCCTCGTATTCAGTTGACGCACATAGGATTCTGCTAGCAAGAGGAATTTCATCGGTATCGCTGGAAAAAATTCCAGAACCATTTAGATATCGCCGATGAGAAGAGAGGATTCCCATTAGCTCACAATCGGTGGAATCAACAAAACTCGCGCTGATAGCAGGATAGGTTTTATACAGTTGTAATTCATGATCCGTCATATCCCGACTACATTTATTGATCAAATCGATGGGCAGAGCAAACTCGCCGAGGCGGTGAAGCATGGTAGCGAGATTTAGGACCTCGCGTGCTTTGTTATCCAACTTCAAGTCGACGGCAATGCGTTCCGTCAATAATTGCACACGGCTGTTCAGTTCGACTTTCAAAGGTGTCTGGTACTGAGTCAAAGTCTCGTGTAGCTGGACCAATGGGTGATATCGTGAGTGTTGCAACATATCGGTCGTGAATCTGAGCAGATTAGCAGTGGTATCTAGCTTCTTGTTTAGCTCAGAAACATTCGATCGCAGAGTCTGAACCCGATCACCCCAATCTCGCTCATTTTTTTCTAGGTCGAGTTCCTCGGCAACTATTCTTCTCAACTCATCGTTATCCCAGGGCTTGGTCAGATACCGATGCACGCATCCCTCGTTAATCGCGACTATTGTCCCGGGCAGGTCACCATAGCCAGTAAGCACAATACGTCTGATACGTCCGTGATGCTCGACCATCTCTTTCAGCAGCTCCGTACCATTTATTCCCGGCATCCGCATATCCGATATCACAAGTTTTACCGCACCGCGTTCCAGAACATTTAATGCTTCTTTCACATTCCCGGCTTCCAGGACGTTGTATCCTTCGGGCTCTAAGGTTCTTCGCAGTGCGGAGCGAATCTTCTGCTCATCATCGACGACGAGCACCGTGGAACATTTCATTTCAATTTTCCCTTTTGGCAAGTATTGACTGCAGGATAACTAATGTCAATACGATACTATTAAATGGATTGACTGCAACTGATTTGGTATGGGGCCAGCAACCACAAAGGCGCTTGTGCTTGCGAGGACAGCTTCCACCAATGTTCCAACGTCTGCATAAGATGCACACCAAGTGTCAGATCAATTTTAGTGGCTAGAACTTTAGTCAGGGAATGTAACCAGAAGATGTGTCTATGTAACGAATTGTATCATACCAGAAGTTGGCAGGATCGTTTGTTTCTAATGACTAATTGGGCTGGATGTTTAAACAAATGAGCCACCGGGATGAATCGGCGGCGAACAGGAACACTATTCTCTCATCCAGATGTTATCGCCGAACCGTAGTTACCTAGCCAATGCAGTCCGAACGACTAACCCATTCAACTAATCTGTTTAGGCTCATTGACCTGGGCGATTTACGAACGCCCTGTTTTGACCGATGCTAGCGTATTCAAAATTCATGCGTCGTGAAACGCATCGGCCTTGGCGGTTGATGCTTGTTCAACGATATTTCTGTGGGTTTCATCGCATATGTTAGATTTACTTTCGTCCCAGAGCACAGCGGAGAATACCGGGTTGTTGACCATGGTATTCGTGATATCGCTTTCATTTGTCCTTTCTACAATCTTGGCTTATGTTTACCAAAAAACCTTCCGGGGTTTGTCTTTCTCTCGTAATTACGTTCAATCGGTCGTGCTGATTTCAGTAGTTGCGGCAATGGTCATTCAGGCGATCGGAGATAGCATGGCTCGAGGGATAGGGATTATGGCAGCCATGGCGGTAATTCGATTTCGAACAAATTTCAAAGATCCACGAGATACGTTGTTCCTGTTCGCCTCTTTGGCGGCTGGAATATCCTGCGGCGCATTTGCATTCTTGGTTGCCATTGTCGGTACCTTGGGTTTCACAACTGTTGCGATTATCTTGCATTACTCACCACTGGGTCCGGACAAGTTCTTCGACGGAATGCTCAGATTCAACCTCCCGACCGAAACGAATAAGATGCAGGAATTTGAATCCGTAATGCAAACCTACTGTCGTTCATTTTCGTTAGTAACAATTAGAGAAGTTGAGCAAGGTAAAAGAATGGACTATGCCTACCACATCAAACTAAGAAGAGGCATGTCTTATGAGATCTTTTTGCAATCGGTAAAGTCGTTGCAGTCGATAGAGAAAGTGAACTTGATGATGCAAGAGGCGACGGTAGATTTATAAATAATCAAATGAACATCCGACAAACTAAGCAAGTGGCTGAAATGCGATCCGGGACTATGCAACCAGGATTTATCTATCAGGTATGGCAAAACGTGATTGATACAAAAAATGTAGTGTTGCTAATCTGCTGGCTGGCGGCAGTTATTCTAGTTGCGGTCATCATTGCCTCATTCAAGGGTTTCTCAACTCAATTCGTCGGACTTGCCGGTAGCCGGGAACAAACCGTCAGTTTTCAGCACCCGGTTCAGATAGTCAGCATCCCTGTGGTCGAAGGGGAGGCAGTTGGCTTTAATACGACGCTTTTAGAAGTTCGACGCTATGACCTTTCTGCGAAGTTGATAGTCATTGACGATAACCTTTCAGAAACAACAGCAAAAAAGTCGGCAGCAATATCCGAACTTCGAAATCAAGTGGCCAGCCTGGAGGCTGAAAAAGGTGCGAGACTTGCGGATTTGGACACCAGGATCTCCACATTGGAGGCGCAGTACGAACTCAATACCTCTGTTGCACAAGGTATTAACAGTTTTAAGCCGAATGAGCTTGCCAATCCGTTCGAGGTAAAAATATCCGGATTAAAAACTGAACGGCGCCTGGCACAGAGCGCTTTACAGGTGCAAATCAACAATTTAAAGCAACAGTTGACCGACGGCGCTCGTCCGGAGGACGCGCGAATATCGGAATTGAAGAAAAACAAGCAGGAACTGCAACGGCAAGCTGCTGCGTTGGAAGTAAAAGCTCAGTTTAGGGGCAGCATTGGCAGCGTGTATTACAAACTGGGAGACCAGATCGCGCCTTTTTCACCCGTGTTGACCCTACTCGGTCATTCTCCGAATTTTGTTAAAGGCTATATACATGAAGAAGTCATTAATGACGTGTCTGTTGGCCAAAAAGTGTGGGTGAAATCATTATCTGGCTCCTATACGGGAGAACCAGTTGCAGGCGTTGTCGAAAGTCTTGGACACCGATTAGTGGAATACCCGGAAAGACTTAAGAAAAACGCGGCGTTACAAGTCTGGGGAAGAGAAGCTGTTGTCGTGATTGACAGTGATAATTCTCTGCTACTGGGCGAGAAAGTGTTAGTTTCCCTCAAAAATCCTGAGAGTGAAGGCTTCAGGTTTTCTAATGTAGTTGAAGCACCTGCGAAGTCAATTGTTGAGTTATTTGGAACTTCAAATGCTCAGGAGTAGCATATTGATACTATCTATGCTGTTCCCTGGTTGTTATCTGCTTGCAACGACGGGCACCCCAGTATCCACACCGAATAGCGGAAACAGCGTTGATTCATATCTTCTCCAGGCCGAGAAACGGACAGCGCGGCTGGTCAACCAGCATCGAATACGTTCTGATGGCAGTCTTTCAGATTGGATTGAAAGCGCTGAATTTCGAACCGGTGCCGATAATGAAAATGAAAGAAGCTATGCGGTTCGTTTCATACCCAAAACGCGAGGTCAGAGACGAGTAGAACGAAGTGCCAGCAACTTAATGGCTGATAAAAACAGATTCGAAGTTCTGAACGCGTTGAATAATGATCTGAATATTCGGTATGAAACGTTAATTGACCTATTTGATTTACAGGTCGAAACGGAATATATAACCAAACGGATCTCATTGTCTGAACAGAACATGACACTTTACAGGAGTCAGATCAATACAGCTGGATTTGATGCTGAAAAGTATCAGGCAATAGAGTTGGAACATCTTTCACTAAAACAGCGACTAGAGTTGAGTCGTCAACTGCAGCTTGAAATGAAGTCTTCGAGTGGTTTAGGTCTCGATATAAACTCGTCGAGCCACATTAAAAATTGGTCCGAATGGATTCCTTCAATCACTGAATTAGTTGATGAAGTAGCCAAAAATGTAAACAGCGCTGCTCAGTGGGTTTCGCTTGCTCAGCGAAGTAAAGCGCTGGACTTACACCTGGCGAGAGAAAATCTCAATATGAGCCGCGTGAAGGACAAAGCTTTATTCAGTTTTATCGAGCTCAAATATACTGACAGACGTATGGGGCAGTCTGAGCTTTCAATGGGTGTTTCGATACCGATGGTTAAGAACAACTTCAACCTCAGAAAGCGGGAACGACAGCTTAACGATGCAAAGGCTACCCTGGCTAACGACCAGATAGTAGAGGAAGCGCTTTATCGTAGGCGGTTTTTCGCTTTGAGCCAGGATCGCAGGATCTGTCTCTCGATAGAAGAGGCGATTGCTGATGTTGATAACAGATTTTCTCGACTAATTGTTCAGGAAGGATCTCAGCTCGCAATAAATTTGAAAGAAACAAGAACCCGGCACGAGTGGCTGCTAAAGACTACTCATCTTTCGGCGTTACGCAGTTATCTGTCGCTTCAACATGCATCCGGCACACTGGCGAAAGGCCCTCTGCGTAATTGGTTGGAATCCGGTTTCCCTGTTCTTAAGGAAAAGCCATCATGAGCGTATTGTCCAGATTACCGCCGATGCTAGAGCGCCACGAACTCAAGTATGCGATACCGTATAGTTATGTGGAGTTAATCTCAAACTTCATCACTCCCTATTGCTCGCCCGATTACTATTCCTCCATTTCTCCCGACGGACACTATCAGGTCAACACCTTGTATCTTGATACACGTAGTCTGGAATTCCTGAAACATCGGCTATGGGGTAAAGACGGTCGTTTTAATGTACGGGTTCGATGTTATGGTGACGGGGGTAAAAAACCTTACTATTTGGAAATTAAGGTAAAACGTGGTTTCACTGGTGTTAAGCATCGAGTTGTTGTTGACGACGGAACGTGGCCAGCGATATTGGATGACCCGAACTTCAGAGTGTCGAGAGGCTTGAGTGACGACGAAAGAAATGGCCTGGAGCGCTTTCACCGCGTGGTGACAAGTTATGCTTTGGAACCGAAAATACTGACTCGATATCAACGCAAGGCATATTTTTCCACAATTGATAGCTATGCTCGAGTAACGATGGATATGGATTTGAAGTATCAGATTCATGAAAATTGCAGTCTGATACCTGACGGTTCGATGGTAAGTTACGATAGTGAGACCATTTTCGCCAACAATACGCACAGTGATGCTTGTGTGGTATTGGAATTAAAATGCAACGTGGGTCAAGTCCCTAAATGGATGCTGGACTTAATTACCCATTTTGAGTTGAAACAGGAGGGGTTTTCCAAGTATGCCAACAGTATACTGGCTTTATCGATCGATGATGGCGACCATTACATGACCCGCGACCGCAAATCCACAGAGTACTGAGTAGAAATAAGCGAATAAGGATTCTACGCGATTTTTGAGGTGTAATGTGCAACATCTACAATGACATACCCGTTGTTCGCAAGTGATAGTCCCTGCATGCGTTCGCTGGCCGGGTGATGGACCCAGAGTCGTTGCCTTCCTGCCAGCATGTGGGACCGAACGTCTTGATGCGCTAGCGCGCCAGTAGCACATCTGTGCCTTGCGATGCCGATGGATTCTCGCGCAGTACGATCCGGAACACCGACGTCGAAAGGCTTACGAAAGTCTGTTCACATAAAATTACAGTTAAATCATGCCACTGTTACATGGATTAGCTACTTTCACTCTGCGTAACCATTTTTTGAATTGGCAGAATTTATCAGCATGAAGTTCCAAGCAATCACCCATAACCGATTCAAACTATCTGGCTGCACGCCAAAGGTCACAAATTCGAGACTGCGTTTCGTTTTTTTCTGTCTGATCTCCATTTCGACGTTTGTATTGGCGATAATTGGTATCCACGCCGAAAAGAAGAACGCGGTGGCTTATCAGAAAGTCTATGAGATTCGAAATAACATTACGACATTTCATCTGGGAATCGAAGAGCAGTTAGCAGGGGATCCAGAGCATAAACGTCAGGAGTTGTTCGACTTACTGGACGAATCCAAAATTCGTGCTCTCTGGATCGAGGAATATTTAGATCTTGGTCCTACTCTAGCCACGGATATTTTCAGGAAGTTGGATTACATTTTAAGTGTTGCCAGGCAACGCCTTGATGATCCACTGCGTTCTGATGTAGATACGCTTTCTGACAATAAATTTGATTCCATATTCATTGATCTAATGTCGATTACCCATCAGCTAAGAACACTTCTTGATGATGCTCGTGCACAAAGGCAAGAACTGTTCGCTATCTTTGTGGCTTTGACCATTGTTTTCTTTGTTGTTTTTGGTTTGCGTGGCGACCGGATCGTTCAAAAACACAATCAGGAGAATCTGCAGAATATTGATGAATTAGCTGAATTGAACGAACTTAATAAAAACACGATTGAAGCGGTTACAAGCTTCCTTAAGGACGATACGTCGTTAGATACGTTTGCCGCGATTTTGGGTCGTTTACTGACAATGACGGATAGCGAGTTTGGACTCATCGGCGATATTAAATATAACTCATCTGGTCTACCGTATTTGAAATCCAGATTTGTCAGCGATATTGCCTGGGATAAGAAGAGTTCGCAGATGTACAAGCCAGAGGGAATGGAGTTTTGCAATCTTGATTCACTCTTCGGTCACGTCATAAGAACTAAAGAAGTTACGATATTTAATACTCCAGCCGAG
>LWDU01041817.1_pt2 | contig 13684 bp, 19 predicted proteins | sample 727161 | NCBI WGS metagenome assembly LWDU01 (sample SAMN04566230, study PRJNA314399) | hydrothermal vent metagenome | isolation source: deep sea hydrothermal plume seawater | place: Mexico: Gulf of California, Guaymas Basin | collected 2004-07-11 | reverse complement strand
TATTAAATGTTATACAACCATCAGACTACCAACTATAGGCGAAAAAACAAAGTAAGGTGAGATTAAATCCACCCATCCCGCACGCTTGAGCCATCCGGTTCGGATTTTCGATTGCGATTAATTAATAAGCAAACCTGCCTTTTAAGCTCGTTTGCCAATGTTTTTAAACTCAGGTCCAGTGTATCAATATCCTAAAATAAAGAATTACCTAAACACGCCAATAACTTGACCCAACTTGGTTTATTTTGTCTAACCAGGGGGGGCACAAAGTGAGCTAATAAGAACCTAGGTGAGGATGGTGCGCTTATCTATGAAGGAACGGCGAGAATTATTTATTATTTTCAACTCATCATATTCTCTTTCATGCTTAGTTGACGAAGGTCGTTCTTCATCACTTGTGTCTAAAACATATTCTCCAACACACTAGGAGTTGAGCCACTATCCCCACCAGAAAACCTCAACTCCACCACCTCATCCCCAGGCCGCAACCAAAACTGCACCACAACCTCCCCTCGAATAGCCACCATATTTAAATACTCCCCCAAATCACCAGCCTTGGCATAATGCAACCTAACCCGACTGCCACTAATCATCACAGGATGATACAGCTCAATATCATTCACATTCACCTGCAACCCAGAATCTACAGACAGTTCACCCAACAGATAATAATCATGATTAGCCTGCAGGTTATCCACCAGCCAACGCAATGAATGACCATTCATATTAACTCGCTGGGTAATCACCCGTAACGGCTCACCTTTGATCAATACAGCTTCCATAGGGTACAGATTATGATTAACCTCACTCTCCCCTACTGCCCTTGATTTACCGTTATATTCAACAATCAATCCGCCCTGCCATGCGCCTAATATTGGACAGCTACACTCGATATGTTCTAGCGTTAAATTATCTATCGCATTTAATTCCAAAGAATAAAAGTTCTTTCCCTGAACCTTCACATATTCATCATGTGCAATCTCAAAATTTCTTAGTAACTGGTGCAAGCCACCGCGCAAACCCAGATCACTCATTGGGTACAGCCCAACAGAAAATACAATCAGTGATACAAAAACAATCATTTCTGCCTTACTACCGACTTCCAATCGATACCTAAACTTACCAGGCATAACCACTCTAATATCCGATGGCCAAAACAAATCCACACCTCGAATATTCGCCATATCAATTTGTAGGTGTGACCAATAGCCACCAACTATTGCCCAAAAATATAATGGATATAATGCATACAAAGGAGAAGCCAAACCACAAAGAATAGCCACACCAATGAATGAATGGGTAATCGTTCGATGGCCAAAGTGTTTTTCCAAGGGAACCGATATAAAGAAGAGTGGCCTACCAAGTTTTGAGGTGGGTAAATCAATATCTGGCATTAATGAAAATAAAGCAGCAATAGCCCAAGTAGCTATGCTAGTTTTGTATTCAAAAACAGCTGCTCCCCCAAGATAAAGCACAGAAGAAAAAGCAATGTGAGTACCGGCTAACACAGAAAACAGTATGATATGATATCATATGAAATGATACTACTTAATATCATTCGATATGACACTACCGCCCTACCCCTTTAAACACAAAAAATCTGAAGGTCAAGAACAAAGCCGCACCCATGCCACCCATGATATACAGCGTCTTATCTCCCGTTCCCATACCGATGTAACGCATGGAGACAATCAACGCCCCAAAGATCATTATCATAGGCGTAAAATCAAGATATTTAACCCCTGCATCATGCCGCATTTCCCTCACTTTTCGTTTATCTAAAATCCTCTCTTTGCTGGATTCTTCTAACATATCGAATATGGCTTGAGGGATTCCTCCTGACTGTTTTACAATATGAGAAATGTACTGATCAGGCGACTCTATCAAAATACCTTTGCTAGTCACATACTGTTTTACCATTTCTTTAACTACTTTTGGCGGCAATGGCTTAATCTGAATCTCCTTCATCTTCCACCAAAGTTTTTTAATTCTGGGTTTCTTCTCAGATGCACAGCCAATGATCTGGGCATGATCAAAAATAGCCAACCAGAACGCCATTTGTGTTGGTGTTAATGATGTTAAATCATCAACAGCAATAACAGGTTTCGTTTCTGCTTTTGCTAATGCAGGAATAACAGCCTGAGTAAGGTCGCGCATACTCATTCTGTTTACGCGATTTCTAATCTCTTTCCATTCGATAGTTGCCGGAGCCATACCCTGAAACTGCACAGGTAAATCTAATTCTTCAGCACTAATCATCCCCAAGCCCAACATTTGCCGGGACATTTCTACAAACTGGCCTTTAGCCTGGTGATCATGAAGTTTAATAATTAAATCAATCTTACTACTAACCTGTTCCAATGCTTTACGAAGCACAGCTGATTTACCAATACCTACGGTTCCAGTAAGAATTACATGTTTACCTTTGCGAATTTCAGCCACTAGATCAGCTACAACATCATCACGACCAACTAACCCAACAATGCTATCCATCATAGCCACCCAGTGCATCGCCCTGCCCTTCCAAATACTCTAACAAGGCTTTCCACTCAGTACCTGCATACTTAGCCAATTTATAGCGCTGCGTCTTCGCCAGAACATCGACCTTGGCAATTAAAGCATCCTCCGTATTTAATTTACTGCCAATAGCCCAGAGTTCGTTCATTTCTGAAGAATATCCCTGCTCTATTCGTTGTTTTATCCATTTTGCTTTTTCTTTAAGAAAATTACGCCTAACTTCTGAAGCTGCTAATTCTGATTCCAGAGTTCGAATTTTGACAATATCTGAAATCACCTTTCCACTAATATCATCCATAGCTTTAACCTCTGAGACTAGCTTCATAGCTTGTTCCCGTTCTTCTTTGATAGAAGACAAAGGTATATTAATTTGCAAGCCACCAAGCACGGTATAAGGATCATCCCGAAAGTCAGTACCACCAAAACCTAAGCGACCAGTAAGAGAAGTATTACGCAATGCCCAAGTCAGAGCATTGGGTTTAGTAAAAGTATGAGATAGGTTTTTCTGAGCTTTAATAAGAGGGTTTACCTGGCTTATGAAAGACAATACAACATCGTCTTCCCAGGCAATTACTCGTAAAGGTAAGAATAAGGCTACAATAACAACTAATCGAATAATCATATAAGCACTTTTGTTTTAACAAAAATATAATTTTGTTAAAACAAAGTTTAGCTTTTGTAGTCGCAAAAGTACATGAATATAAAAGAAACTGAGCTATTATTTCAAGCAGGGGTTTTAGATGTCCCTGTCTTAAAACAACATGATCAAGGTGATGGCTGGACTGTCACACTAAATGGAACACACAAATTAAACCCATTATTTGAAACTGCAAGGGGGCAGATTCGTGTATTTAAACGGTTGGATGCTGCTGTTGGGGTGTTGTTTGAAATTGGGTTTGGGGAAATAAAAATCATTCAATAATACTTTTTTTATTTCTTCCCTAATGCCGCCTTTAATCCCTTAATACGATTAGCAGCTTGCTCATAAGTTTCACCAGGTTTAGCCTGTTTCTCAATCTCTTTTTTGGTTACATACTTAGGCAACCCTGCAGGTACATTATTTTCTCTCGGTGGTTCTTTTCTGGAAAACAACACCACATCATCTTCCATGGAAATATTGTATTCAGGCAGATGATTAGTCTCAGTTATTTTTTTAATATTGAAACGGAACAGCTTCATTTTCGATGTGATCCCCAGCTTTTCTTTCAGGTTCTGAAGGCTAATCTTCCACGCCGCCTGATTACCACAATGTTTCCTGGCCAACTCATACAAGCGTCTCTCTGTAGGTTTCCGTAGCCTGAAATAATCCTTGTCGATAGTAAGAACAGCATCACCTAAAATTGAATTAAAAAACCAGTCTGACAACTTAACTTCAATAGCGACTGCTTTACCTTTTGAGTCTTCCTTAATAATTTCCCAGCTTTCTATTAGGCCGAATTCCTTCGTGGTCTCTTTTCCATTCGTATTGATATTGGTCTGAATTAAAGTCCCGTTTAATCTCTCCAGGCCTTCCTTTAATAATTTATATTGAGTCCCGCCAAGGCTTTTATTTGTTGAAATAATGTAATCGTAACTGGTAAATCTTACCGTCTGTGTGATTGCCTCACCTGAGTTCTTAGCATTCATCAATGAACTGGCCAGGTACAGTAATATGTCTTTATCAAAGATAGTGGCCAAACCTGTATAGCTTGGCTTTATCTTGATGGTGGTACCATTACGCTCATAGACAAGCATTCGATGATCGGGCTTCTTTGACAATGAAAATACTGGGTGCTCCATGCTGGCAATATCATCTTTAAATGAATCAAATACATCGCAAGTAAAAAAATTTCTTTGCTTGTGTCTATCAGGGAGTAATAAATCAGTCATTTTTATTGGTATATTAAAAACCTGTTAAGGCATAATAGTACCCTATAACTATTGGTATATCAAAAACTTTATAGGTAAAAACCAACCTTTCTTAGACTATTGTAAAAGTCTAACCATGTTGTAAAAGTCTAACCAAACATTGTAAATGTCTAACCTTATGTTGTAAAAGTCTAACCAAACATTGTAAAAGTCTAACCCTTTATTTTTGAAAGTCCCTAGTACCAAGGCTTACAGAGTTTTTTTTAGCCCTGTAACATATATTAACTATCTTTTAACTTATCTAACTTTAGGAAAATATTTTTTTAAGGGCTTTTAAGAGCAAAAGAAAGCGGTGCTCTATCCTCTTTCATATCGCTTATATTAATAATAAAAATTTTCTTATCATAGTCTATTCAACTTAAGCCTTGTGGCGATTGAGCGATTAAAAGGAATGGCATGGATGTCATTCTAAAGCTGACATGGAATGTCTCATTATTAATAACTGAAATAGGCTGATTAAGCTCAGTCACTTAACGACTATAATGACCTACACTTAAATTCGTATTCTGAGAGGTTCTAATCAGGGGATGCCATGTTACAGACACTTAAAAAGTTCGTCAGTACAAAAACACTAATAAAAAGAGTACCTAAAATATTTACCCTATTTTGCTGTAAGTGAGAGTTTATACCGATGTAAGCTATAAATTACTTGGTTTTATTTAAGCAATAAAAGGTTTAAGACAATAACTTGAATTTGTTTTTGATACTGGAAATCAGGAGTAATTATGACGAGTTTAGAATATTTCTGATGTTTTGAAGCTCTGTTGTTTTATCCCTTTTACCATTTTTGCCGACAATAAGATCAATAACAGCACCATTACACAATAAATCAATCTTCGCTTTTCCTTTCAGCTCTTCTTTACGAGTACGTTTACGTTGTCTTGCTGCAGCCTTTTCTCGTTCATATTTTAAGCGGCCACCAATACCAAATAAGGTAAATAGTTTTTTTGAAACTGTTCTGATTGCAGCATACCCCTTATAAACAGTGTCACTTAGTTTTTCACATAATGGGTGTACAGTTATCAAATTTGATGACACTAAATCTTTAACAGCTCTTTCTGTACGTTTTAAAGTTAAGCCAGATTTATCGGCAATAAAAGGCATTGATATGCCGTTGAATGATTTATCTGGCTGAGGGATTCCGACTCGGAGTGTTGCAAGGTCAAGGTAATGAACTAAGCAGCCTAAAACAGAAATGCATGCTTCTCTGCGCTCACTTCGTTGTTGTCGATTGGAACCATTAGATAAGTTTAATGAGGGGATTGTTGATGTAGGTGCAGAATAATATTGTTGAATTTCACCAATAAGCTTACTAATTATTTTTGGCCGTGTATGTTTGGGAGGTGGAACGAACCATCGAGGGGTACTCGGTGTATGACCACAATTGTTCCCTTGCATGTGCTTTCCCTGTCTGGATAATGCATTTGATATAGTAAAGTTAGCACAAGATAAGCTAAATTTTAGAATTTAGTTTATTTCTTTTTGTCTGATTCAGGTAAAAGATCAATAACCGAGCAATTAAGAGCCTTAGCCAATTTCCGTAAAATTTCAATTGATACATTATCAGCATTACCAGCCTCTACCTTGCTGATCATAGACTGGGTAACGCCAGAGCTTTCCTCTAAACCCTTTTGCGTTAGATTTAAATCAGCCCGCTTTCTTTTTACAATGTCGCCTATTTGCATTAGATAAGTAGTCATAAGTGAGAATGGAGGCATTATATGAATATATTCATTAAGGTTGCAAAAAAGAGCCAGGTTTTCTGGCTCTTTCTATGTAGATTAGTATTATTTAATAGCCAAACGAGTGCCATTAATTAATTTAGCACCTGTTATGGCTTTGCCAGCTTTTAAACAGTTTTTAATTGCTGTTTTATCTATTTTCAAGCTAATTACCTGCTCTTTAAATTGTTCCGGTATCAATTTTTCATTTGTAATAATCACTGATGCTGGGTTTTTCTGAATTGAAAGCTTAAAATAAGGGCATTCAATTTTAGTAATGCCTGTATGTTCCATGCTTCCTTTTAGATAGTCCTTCATCCATTTGATACGATTTTCTAGTAACTTTCTACGCTTGGTCATTTCCGCTTCAGCTTCTTTTATGGCTTTTGCTGTTGCTTCCATATTACGCATAAATTTAGTGACATTAATTGCCTTGGTTTCCATTTCATCACCTAAAGCCTCCAATGTGTCATTAACCGCCTCAATAGGTAAATCTAGCTCAGGATCTGTTAAATCATCTAACGCTTTTAAATAGGTGCTGCTTAATTCATATAAAGATAAATTATTCATGATTATTTCCTCAAAGATGAGCGGTAGCATTAACCACCGCTCAATAAAATTAGTGTGCTAATGCTGGGCGGTTATTTGGTGTGTTGTTTACGCTAACACTTCCATATTTATCACGAATTTTCCCCATATCCCAATCGCCTTTATTACGGCTTTTATAGTCAGCTGGACGAAAATACCAGGAACATTTTTTCTTAGCCCACCAGTAACCAGCGGCCTTTATTTCTGCTTTATATTTCTTAGTATTACCTGTCAGCCAAACCCAAGCTCCGCAAACTTCTATATTCAAACCAGATAAGCCAATCACTGCATTTATTGCTTCATTTAGCATGTCGCCAAAATCACTATTTACTTCTTCATCAATTGGACATTTTGCCCCGTTGTAGTTAATTTCAGTTAAGAATTTATAAGCCACATTAACTGCTTTCATCATTTCTAAACCAGCTAGGTTTCTATCAGGGTGATATTTAATACAAGCTTTACGGTAGGCGGTTTTTATTTCTTTTTGATCTGCGGTAGCAGATAAGGCAAGTATTGAAAGTGCATCTTTAATATTCATCGCATTACCTCCGGTTCCAAGGTGGTACGCTCTGCAAAATCTTCTAATTTTTTGTCCAGTTTTTGATAAAAGTCCTGGCTTAATTCCAGAAAATTATTAAATCTATTGTGTGATGCTTTAGCCATCCATTTTTTAACTCTGTCCCTATCCAGTCCTAATTCCTTTATTCTGGCTTCTAGTCGCTGATGCTGTGCTTTAGAAATGCCTATAAAGTTGGTTTTTAGTTCTGTTCTGGCTTTCTCTACCACTTCGGATTCTCTGCGCTGAATCATATCTTCAATATCCTGGGTGAATATTTCAGATAGTCCAGCCATACGTAATGTGGCATCAATATGGGCTGATTTTTCCGCCATTTTTAACGATTTATTAATGTCACCGTTATCTTGACTTAGAAGTCTAGCCCCTACGCCATCGGCAATAATTCGGTTTGATCCGTCTACAATTTCACATCTAATAATTATTTGAGTTAATTGGGTACCTGATAAGGCAGTTTGTTCGTAGTCGGCTAAAGTTGGATAACGAACTGTAACACCAAGCATTCCACATATTTTTTCAGCACCAGGTTTAAATAAACTGGGCTTACTAAAATGGTTTGGATTTTGGCAATGTTTACCCGCCTGGCATTTATTACGCCCTACAACATGAATTTTTCCAAAGTCTGAGCCTTCAATTAATGCTTCACGAATCCAAGCCATCAATGATGACCGGTTTTGTTTTCGGCGATCTAAACCAGCTTGAAAGGTTTCTGCTGGAAGATCCAGGGGATTAGCAGAAATAACGGCCAATTCCTGTTCTTGTTTTTCAGGGGTTCCCCTGTTTACTATTTGAGCTGCTGAATTCATAGCAACCTCCTAATGTGCAAAGTAAATAAAAAATGGAGTAAGCGGCTACCTACTCCACCAGTTTTTAATATTCTTCAGGAAGAAGAATGGTTGTTGATGATCTATCTGCTTCGGTAATTACCCAAAGTAAAACGGTATTGAATTTATAAGCTGAAAAAATACGAGCGTCAGAATTCAAGGCTGAAGCATTAGCCTCTTTATCATCTTGATCCATATCTCCCCAATCACCGCATTGATGGCGGCTTAATATTGAAATAGGTGAAATATCCATACCTTGCATTACCACTAATGCACCAGGTGTTGTTAATGTCTGGCCAAGTAGAAAAAGCGGCTTAACTTGATTTGTTTCTTGAGTTGTCATAATCTAATTACTCCAATGTGCAAATTTTGGAAACGTGCGGACCAGGGCGGCTACCCTAGCCCACACAAAAGTATATTTAAAAAGGTGCTATTTCGGATTGATTCTCTGATTTAGCATTTTTTTTACCTCGAATTGAATCCACCATCTTTTTTACTGCTTCTAAAAGTGTTTCTCCTGTTTCGTAATATGGTTCAGTATTGCTCCCTATTGGGGCGGATATAAATACCGCGTAATTTTCACGTCTTCCGTATTGATCAAGCCAACTATCAGAATGAACACAAATAGAACGGCCAGTAATTCCAACACCTAACAAAGCTGTTTTTACTACGCTGACCGCCCTGCGCTGTTTATTTACGAGATTAACTAACATAAAGCCTCCTAAAACTTTAATGATTAAAGTGAATATGAATATATTCATATTTTAAGCCGTTTTATTCTTGTAAGATGATCAGTTTTACAAGGCAACTAACGGTAAAAGTTGTTTTTGGTTTCTCCATTATTTAAGTGCCCGAGCCAACCAAAAAAGAAGCACTATATTTACACATACTATAATATGAATATATTCATATTATAGTATAAATAACTAATTAAAACAAGTAGTTATACAAATATATCTTGTTGATTTTTAACCCATAAATAGCCTTTGTAATTATTAAAATATACCCATTTTCCAGAACCTAAAGCGGGTAATTCTGAACCAGAAAAACCAATAGTAAAGGCTATGACAGGAATACCGCGAGAAATGGCACAACGGCAAGCCAACAAAGACCCTCGAGAACGAGGAGAGCTAAAAAAAACCAATAGCCCTGTATTGGCTGAATTAATAACCTGTTTAGTTCTGTTAGCTAGGCGAACCCATAGAGGAAGTGAAACAGAACCACCAGCCAGCCACGTGACCGAGCCACCAGTATGGGAAAAACTAATAACTTGATCAATTGCTGATGATGGAGCGGTACCTATGCCATCCGAATCGAAAGTCGAAAAACATTGAACCAATGAAGGGGGTATTGATCCAGGAACAGCCGACAATAAGGCCTCATCAGCACCAGAACAACAACCGACAACAAAGGAAGAACCACAAGCAGCAATATCCGAGGTTATTTGAACCAATAAAGCGGAACCAGACGCGGAAAGATCCCGCGAACCAGCCACCGCCACTATACCAGGCCGATTAAACACCGAGAACCGCCAAAGAAGAAAGAGAAGGCAGAGCAGGAAGCAAAGAGCGAGCGGCACGACAGGAAAGCCCAACAGGTAAAGCGATTTTAACCACAAATAAAGGAACAGACAAACCACAAGCCGACCAGACAGGAGAACCAACAGAACCAGGGCGAACCCAACAGCGCCAACCTAAGACCGAAACGGAACGGGCAAAGCCAGAAGCCAGAGCAAAGGACGAGAAAGGAATAAATAAGCAGGCAGGAGCAGGAGACCAGCCAGAACCACCAGGTAAAGAACGCCTAGCCCATACCCAACCACAAGATAAAGGGCGAGCAACCAAGCCAGCACCACGAGAAGATCCAGAAACAGAAGTAAACCCAGACATAAAGCCCCCTATAAATGGAATATTGAAGATAAAGACCAGAGCCATATCGGGCTTTTGCCTTTAAATTTAATTCCCAAAAAAAGAAAAAATTTAAAAAGAAAAAAACGCCATCTAAATTGAAACTCAAAATGTGCTTGGTCAAGGTGGAGAGTGATTAGTGATTATTGTCCTGCAAGTGTTCTTTTTGCAGGGCACTGAGCACTTATTGCTACTACCTTGACCAAGCACTTTTTTGGTTTATCATTTTGCGTTTTTTTATTTTTATTTTTCCACCGATGTTCGATCTGTAGCAGAGCGGAAGAGAGTTTTAAATAATTGCGTAGCCACAAAACCTATTAGGGCATGGATGCCCGTTTTTCCGGCAGGGAAGCCGGAAATAAGCAGGATGCGCAGGGATAGCAAACTTTCGACTGGTATCAAGTTTCATTAAGCATATAAGATTTTGGGCGGTACTGGCATGGATGCCTGTACCGAACAGCCATGGACGGCTAATAGCGATTTGGCGATAGCCGTATGAGAGGTTAAATAAGCGGCGCACCCTTTCAGACTTTATCGAAGCTGATAAGTGTACGTTATTAATATAAACAAGATTGCTGGTTTGAGGGTGCGCTACATATTAATTATATGAGTTAAAAATTTTGTTTTATTTTAATTAAGCACTCAGAACGTATCTAACAAAAATAATCAGTCGCGTTAAATATGCGATTGGAATAGGATGAGGGAGGAACCTTAAACCATGGTCAATATTTTATGCCTTACACTCCCAAAGTAGAATTCCATCTACAACTCCTTCTGCAGTCTTATATTCAAAAGCATTAAGCATTGAAATATAATGATTATTCAACAAACTCAGTGATTCTGACTCACCTGTCTTAATAAAACGGTTTTGATCAGCACAAGTTTTATTTGTCCAGATTTGAGGGTAAGTTTTAATGTTATAGCCTTGCAAGGAGAGAATTTCTGCAGCTGAGGGTGATCCTTTAGTCATTGATAAATCCCAATCAACTTTTTTAAGGGTATGTAAACCGCCCAATAAAACCAAAATAGGAACTTCCCCTGCATGTTCTGCTAATTTTATGGACATCCATTCATCACGATCCAGGTTAATATCATCTCCAGCATCAAGAGCAATAAGTTTTAAGCAGCTATTTTGTTTCTGAAGTTTAACCAGGTCATCGATCATATGACGAAAAGCTGGGTGGTCAATGATGGAAGAAATTTCAATATCAGATATTGCCTCCCTACCTTGCTTTATCTTGTCAATTATTGCCTGTTGGTTACTCGCAATCTCAAGACCAATCGTAAAGCATTTATGTTGTTTTAAATGCTCTGATATTAACGATTGAAAAAGAGTTATTGATTCAGGATGCTTGTGGGTTTCACCAATAATGGTGATAGTATTTGGTTTTAATTGATTCACAATAGAGGTGTAATCCCCTGCCACCAAAGGAATAGGGAACAATATCAATTGGTATAATATGATATGATACCATTTCATATTATACTACTTTGTTAGTTCCTTAATTTTCTTGTCTATTTCTTTTTCAATAGTAGCAAGACAAAATTTTTGCATACTGTCTGGTGTATGTTCGGCTATGTATTTTAGTTTCAGTAAATAAGGTTCTGATAATCTCAAATTGTAGACTTTAGTTACATCATCACGAACGCCAGCATCTTCCCAGGAATAATTAGATTTACGTTTTGGTACTGATTTTTTTGGAGCTGTTTTTTCTTCAGCCCCAGATAGAAAAGCATCTAAATCTGGCATTTTTTTAGATGGTGGTCTGCTTTTTAAACTACTCATTACCAAATACCTCTTCGTATAGAGCTTTCATTTCTTTAATGGCTTTGGGGTCTTTAGGTTTTAATTCAATCACTGCTAAACCATCTTTGGCAGCTTTACGATAAGCAATACGATCTCTAATAGATACATCAGCTAAACCCAGGTTTAAAAAATCATCTAATAATTTTCCTGTTTCTTCAGATTCATGCACTGATGGGTTGGTTGATGATCTGCTAATAATCACTTTTGCCTGAATGTTTGGGTTAAATCCCTTTGAAGTTTCCACTAATTCATCCATTTGATTCAATGTCCAAATATCAAACTGTGACGGCTGAATTGGAATAAATACTTTTTCGGCAACAACTAATGATGATCTCAATTCGACAGAATCACGACCACCTGCATCAATAATGATGTCCTCATAGCGATGTTCCAAATCTTGTACTTCTTTTGGCAAACCTTTACCAAATTTTTGAATACAAGCCACTCGAGGGTTTATATTTTCATCATCCCTGCTCTGCGCCCAGTAATTAGCACTTCCTTGAGGATCTGTATCAATTAATAATACATCCCGTCCTTCCAAAGCTCTCATGGCGGCTAAATTGGTTGCAATAGTGGTTTTACCAGTGCCTCCCTTTTCCCCACCAATTAAAATTATCATATCATTTCATCCTATTTCATACAGTATGGTATGGAATCATATCATACCATTTCATATTACTTATTTTCTGGTTGGCTATAAAGATTACTGAACAAGCGAATCACCGTAAATATCATGGTTTGAGTAAATTTAATAAAAGGTACGCGGCTTGTTCTTTCGGAAGCATAATCATCAATAGATTCATTCATTACCTCAATTAATCTCATTTGAGTGACTTCATTAAATGCACGTTCATAGAAACGACTTTGTAGTTTTTCTCTAATTTTTGGGTTCATCTGGTTTTCAGGAATCAACGCCTGAAATTCAGCATCGAGGAGGGCGGTTTGACGCTCCAGCCATTCTTCAGTTTGAGTGGGGGCATGACCAAAAGCATGTTGATATACACAAAGCGTATCAAAGCTTAATTCCAGATACATATTGGCCATTTCCTGATTTTGTTGTGCAATCAAGGATGGGAATATATTAAAGATAGTTTGTGCTAAATCTGGTTGTTCAGCTTGAAATGTTTCCATTACTTTAAGGACAGTTTCTTCATCTATATTTCTGGCGTATTCGATGGCTTCATAAAGCTCTTTGTCCGTGATTTCGTGCATGGTCTTATGTTAATATAATACGATACGATACGATATCATATCATACTATTATTTCATGCTAGTAGTGTCTAATTACTTGTTGCTTTGCCAGTAATTTTTATCAAAAGTTTTGTTAAATAGTCATGTGCTAATTTATAACATTTAGGGTAGCTATTTCATGTTCTTTTAGCCAATGCAAAGTATCTTCTATTTCGTATGCTTCATCTAGTTGAGCAATGAAAACAGGCTTACTATTTTCTATAGCAAGTTTGTGAGTTAACTTTGTACCACCAGTTAACTTCCCATTATTTAAAATTAAAGTGCCATCTGAATCACGAATATTCCATTCTGTTCGTACTCGATAATCACTTGATTTTGTCTCTTTCAATGGGTATCTATCAGGGATTACTCCATCTAAAGATTTTCTATTTTTTGGGCACCAGCCACCTATAACTAGATCATAAGTTAGGCCAACATCTAGAGCTGCACGGTCAACACCAGTTTGACCACCGGAAATTATTTTAATTTGAGGCATAAAAGAAAATACTATTAGTATGATATGAAATCATACCATACTATATAAATGATAACCGATAGTGTAATAAGTGAGGGCAGGGAAGCCCGGACTTGGGATTGCAGGATGCGCA
>LWDU01034309.1_pt1 | contig 13685 bp, 12 predicted proteins | sample 727161 | NCBI WGS metagenome assembly LWDU01 (sample SAMN04566230, study PRJNA314399) | hydrothermal vent metagenome | isolation source: deep sea hydrothermal plume seawater | place: Mexico: Gulf of California, Guaymas Basin | collected 2004-07-11 | reverse complement strand
GGGTGGGGAAGAAGCCATGGCCTCGGTCAGCTTCAGCCAGAGCGCAGGCTGCTTGTTGTTACTGTCTAGAGCCAGAAACTGAGAATGGGCCGAAATCGCTTGAGAATTCACCATCCAGCGAATCTTCGTTAACAGAGCCAGAAAAACTCAGGCTGAGATTTTGACCGCCAGCATCAATGTCAACATCGAAGGCAATTGTGTTGCCTTCCAGCGCAATACCCTCAATGGCCTGATCACCCAGGTCGCTTCCCATGGTGCCGGTGCCATCGGCGTTAATGGTCCAGACTCCGGCCTGTGAACCCACTGGGGTGTCAATAATTATGTCCCATACACCTACACCGGGGATTGTCTCAGCGGCGCAGGCGACAAGCAAGGCAAAACTGGCGCTTATAGAGAGTGTTCTGATGAATTTTGTCATTATTAGTTCCTCGGTCAAATTTAGTCAGGCTGGAAATAAAGCCATTTGCTCACCATTGCAGTGTACACCTTTTCTCCCCTGGGGCGAGACCAGGAAATGGCTTGCATAGATTGTGTGATGCAATCGTCGTAATTATCTGGCTCGACTTGTTGGGCAGCGATGGTTGTCGTGGCAACCACACTCTCGGTACTTGGCTGAACTTGTTGGGTAGCAACCTCTTGCTGATCGCAAGAGACGAGAAACAGTGCGGTGATAAGCAGATAGAGGTTAGATTTCATTGTTCTTCCCCAAGTAATCGGTAGGCGATACTTCGAGTTTTCTGCAGTATGACATAGCGAATTAGATATTAATATTAGGCGCAAGGGGGTCTGACGAAGGCCTTCTCTGAATTTCGCACATGACTTCACGAACGGTGACGTGGAGTAGTGGTGATAGGTGGTGCAGACTTGCAGACTTTTAAGGCCTTTTTCCATTGGAGCCTAAAGGAGTGAATATACAGCCCTATACTAAAAACCATCATTTTGTCTGCAACTCTGCAAACGGCGACCGTATGCTCAAGCCCCTCCATGTCCTCTGGTCAGACATAACAGTAAGGCCGTGTTTGGTTAGTCGTACGGAGAAGCGCCGAGAGCTTAGGGGCAAGAGGCCGTTCTCAATAGCCCACACCCGATAACATGAGTAGCATTCTTTTTTAGGTGCTGTGTTTTCCGGTGCTTTGATGTACTCCTCGGTAATGAATTGATTAATTGTGTCGGAGTCTGAACGGTATTTGTTCGTCGCGTTAGTCAAAGCTTTCGGAACCTGAAGGCCATTGGTTAACCAGTCAGCCATACCTGGACGGGTTGATTGCTGCTCCCAAACCGAAGCGCCGAACCTGTGCTGCGGCGATCTCATCCTCTGTGAGGAATTGCCTTTCTCCGAATTCCTCGGGACGTTGCATCGGGATATTGGAAGAGAAATTCCAAACTGCCTGTAAATCTGGTTGTCCCCATTCGGTGCGGGGAACTGCATAGTCTTCGGCGGCCAGACTGGACTGGGAAACCTGTAGCGACAAACAGAATAGTAGGATCAGCGAATTATTTTTTTCCATGGCGTATCCCATGAGTTCAGTCAACCGAATTGACGAAAAATAGCTTAATCAAACTAACAGTACAATTTAATTCTAGGTCTACTGGTCAGCAGGGTGTCTCCGGTAACTCTTTCAGGCGGATGTGACACTCACAGTATCGAGGTTTTAATTCGCTGCTATCTTGGCACAGTGTCGAAATGCCGTGGTAGTCCTCGAGGCTACAATTTTTCCTTGAAAAATGGTCACAACAGCGTAGTTTGGTTAGCATCTCGCAATTCACTATCAATAAGAGAACCGGATGGAGGATTAAATGAACCATCGAGACCTTACCGCATTGAGTCTAGCCATTGTCAGCCTGTTAATTGCTCCGGTGCTCATTGCTCAATCATCCGATATTCCGCGAACCGAGTATGGCGTACCTGATTTTCAGGGCACTTACACATACAGAACCCTCACACCACTGAACCGCCCTCGGGAGCTGGCTGAAAAGGCAGTCCTGACGGTAGAAGAAGCCATAGAGTGGCAAAATTTCGAGAATCGTCGCCAGAACCGGGACCTCATTATCGATTCGGTGGGCGGTGCCGGCTATCCACCGGGCGTGATTTCCTACAACAATTTCTGGTATGAGCGTGGCATCGAAACCATAGCCGACCGCAGGACTTCCCTTATCTATGACCCACCCAATGGCAGAATGCCTCCTACTAATGCAGCCGGACAAAAACGTCGCGCCGAAATAGCCGAGATGAGGAGACTGACTATCGGCCCTGAGGCCCGAACCCTGTCCGATCGCTGTTTACTGATGGGAGGTCTGCCCATGACATCGGGTGCCTACAACAACAATATGCAACTCATACAGACCAAGGATCATATTGTTATCGTCAACGAAATGATTCACCGTGCCCGTATCATCAGACTGGATAGCGAGCATCATACGCGCCAACTTAAATGGAGCGGTGATTCCATCGCCCACTGGGAAGGCGACACCCTGGTGATTCATACCCAACATTTTTACCAAAACCAGAACGGCAGGGGATCCTCCGCCAGCATGAAGTTGGAAGAGCGTATCAGCTGGCTTGATGAGAATACTCTGGACTACGATTTCACCATGGAAGATCCGCTTAGCTGGGACGTGAGCTGGTCTGCAAGACTACCGATGCGCCGAATCGAAGACCCGCTTTTTGAATACGCCTGCCATGAGGGCAATCATGGCCTGCCTGGTATTCTGGCCGGCTGGCGACGTTACGAGTCCATGGGAATGAACGGCGACGGCACGCCTAAGGAATAATTAAAGAGGAACTATGAGTGCCCCCTATAGCTCGGAGTCCCTTTTATTTCCGGGCACGACTTTGAACGGCGAGCTGTTCCCGGACCGCGCGATGCGCCTCGTCGATGGCCGAGTCTGTATGGGTCGAGGCAGCAGCATCGGAGTTGGCGATGGAAATCCGACCGAAGCGTTGCCTGCCGATCACGCAGGGCCGATCGTCGGAGTCGTACATGGCCCACTCGATCGGATCGTCCAATGTGTTATAGCTATAGGCATAACCGTGTGGCCAGCGATTCACGGTGATCGCTTCGATGTCTCGAGCCGGGTCAAAACCACCGCCCTCCAACATTCGGCCGAGCTGGTCCCGGATTTTGCGCTCGAAGGTCTCGAAGCTGGTCGCGAGCAGATCCTCGCGGCCGAGGCGATGCTGTTCCCGCTTCGGGTGTCCTGGCGCACAAGGCTCCCGGGCCATACGAAGAATCATCGGCTGATCGGGTGAGGAGGAGGGTTGATAGTCACCGAACTGCACCGACCGACCCAGGGTGGCGCCGGTGTGATACATGCCCGGAGCAGTGACCCCTGAGATGCCCAGCTTGGTGAAGGCTGTCCACTGTTTAATAAGAACGTTGGTGTAAACCAGGGGCATCTTGGCACCGTACATGAGTGCGGTCTTCTGCGTGTCGGACATCTCGGGAACAAGGTGTGGGACGACGCCATTATAACACGCCATCACACAGTGACCCGCCTGTACCTTCTCGGCCTTGCCGTTCCTCACATAAGTTATTTCAACGCCACTGGAGGCGTCGGGATCGCCCAAATGCCGTGCTCCTACCACCATGCTGTTGAGACGAATCCGGGCGTTGGAGCTCGAGCGGTCGAGTCGATCATAGGCCAGACGCGACATCATTGAGTCGTCCAGCGAAGTCCCCGGAAGCGTGTCGGGAATCATGGCCCGAACCAGTAGCCGCGCGATCGTCGCGTTGCCGTCCGGAAAGTAGATGTCCGGTCCTTCATTCCACTCGCTCTCGAGACCATGTTGTCCGCCCCCGATATGGGAAAGCGGGCTCACCAGCGGGTTGGGCTCGAGGTTCATGCCCTGGAAGCCCGGATAGCCCTGGGCCCAGGCGTAGAGCGCCGGGTGGCCGTCGATGCCCACGCAGAAGCTGCCCTTCGGGCGGTCATTGAAGAACGGGACCACGTCGGGGTGCACCTTGGCCAGATTCAGCAGGAAATCCAGGTAACTGATCTTGGCCAGACGCCCCTTCTTGTCCACATCTGATAGTCCCGGCATATAGTCCGGATTGGACGTGTCATCGTAGAGTCGCGCGATGTCCCTCTGCGCATCCGCCGACAGCGGAGTCTGTGCCAGCCAATCGGCCCATCCGCTGCGGCCAGTTCCCCCTCCGCGTCCCATAACCAGCCGATCGTCGCCGCCGAATACTTCTTTGGCAAAGAACGTACTGCGACCTAGGCCCAGGGAACGGTAGAATCCCATCCCTTCATCGCTGGTGACAATTGCGCTTTCCACGTCGATGCCGATCGCTGCGAGTAAGTTTCTGGAGACGGTGCTGTATTGACGCACGGACTCGATATACGACGTGCCGCCATTCAGCATCAGTGTACGACCTTGATAGCTCATCTCATTGCGCTTGGCGTGGCCGCCGAAGTCGTCGTGGTTTTCCAGCACCAGAACCCGGGCATCTGGACCGGCGGATGTCAGGAAGAAATAGGCGGCCGACAGTCCGCTCAGCCCGCCGCCCACCACCACCATGTCGTAGCGTTCACCGGTATCGGCGGCATCGTTCCAGCTGCTCCCATCGCGAAGCGCATGGCCGGTTTCGAAGGAACCGGGATGACTGCCGCGCATTCCAGTCAGAGACGGTGGATAGTAATCCGCTGCAGTGCGCGTTTCCTGTTGAGCCAGGGCAAATGGCGGTGCGACCAGCGACCCGGCGACCACTGTCCCCACGCCACTGACGAAGTCGCGCCGGGTGATATTTCGGTGCATCCCGAGATCACGATCACTGTATTTGGACATAGCCCCTCCAATTCTCAAGCGCGGAAATCTCGCGCACTGCCGGCTTTCTTCATGCCCGGCCCATCTATTGAATGTGGATAAACTCCACCAGTTCAGAGCCCGTGTCAAGCAAGCCTATAGGCAAGGAACCGATTCTACAGAAAGCTACTGCATACACGCTGCTTGCACAACAGCTTTGATTGGGAGCCGGTAAAAACAGACTTAACGCTGATACTAGACAGGACTAATGGACGTTTTGAAATTTCCAGCTGGGCCTGGCGACTAATTTCGAATCCGTTCATTGGTCGGGTCGTACAATGGGCGCGTGGTGGCCGTGGCGGCAAATCTTTTACCCGCCACTTCAATTTCAAAATTCCCTGACAGGAGTGTTTCCATTGACACAGTGTCTACATGATTAACGTAACCCAAGCCAACGGCACGACCTACAGTATGGCAAAACATGCCGGATGTAATGTAGCCGACTATTTCAGCGTCTCGCCAAATCGGTTCGTTGTGATAGAGCAAGGGCTCGGGATCGGTCAGCGCAAAATTAACCAGGCGCTTTTTTATCCCGAACTTCTGCTGTTTTTCCAGTGCTTCCTTGCCAATAAACCCACCCTCTTTCTTCATATCAACTGCAAAACCTAACCCCGCTTCGAGAGGGGTATCTTCGTCCGTTATATCGTGTCCCCAATGCCGATAAGCTTTTTCTAGTCGCAGGGAATTCATTGCGTGCATACCAATATGCCGCAGCTCGAACGACTCACCCGCTGCCACCAGGCTGTCATAAACACCAAGCGCCTGCTCGGTGGGAATGTAGAGTTCCCATCCCAACTCTCCCACGTAGGTGATCCGTGAGGCTCGTACAAAACTGTAGGCGATCTCTATCTCCCTTGACGTTCCGAAAGGAAAAGCATCATTACTCATGTCATTGGGTGTCAGCGATTGCAGAAAAGCCCGTGACTGTGGACCCATAATGCCAATCACCGCCATGCCGGAAGTGATATCGGTTGCTACGACCCGCGCCTCGGACGGTATATGGTGAGTCAACCATTGAAAATCCCGGACCTGGGTAGCGGCTGCAGTCACCACTAGATACTTGTTCATTTCCAGTCGGGTTACTGTCAGATCGGCTTCGATGCCACCCTGCGTATTTAACCATTGGGCATAAACAATTTTCCCGGGTGGCACTGCCACGTTGTTAGCGCAGAGTTGATTCAGGACCTGTTCCGCATCGGGCCCCTGAACCAGGAATTTGGCAAACGAGGATTGATCAAACAGACCCAGATTATTTCGCACGGCGTGATGTTCTTCGGCGGAGTAATTAAACCAGTTCTGCCGGAACCAGGAATATTGATAGGTTGCCGAGGCCTTATCGGCCGCATAAAAGTTAGGCCTTTCCCACCCCGCCACCTCACCGAAGCAGGCATTTTGCTTCGACAAACGATCATGCAAAACAGATTTCCTCACGCCCCGGGCACTGGCAAATTGCCGATAGGGCCAGTGCATGGCGTAGAGCAGACCCAGGCTCTCGGTAACCCGGTCATGCAGGTATTGGCGATTACCCTGGAATTTTTGATTGCGGCGTATATCGACATCCCAAAGGTCTTGCGGTGGGACGCCATCATTCATCCACTGGGCCAACACCTTGCCTGCTCCACCCGCTGATTGTATGCCAATAGAATTGAATCCCGTGGCGACGAACAAATTCTTTAATTCAGGCGTTTCTCCAAGATGATAGCGGTCATCCGGGGTAAAGCTCTCCGGCCCGTTAAAAAACATCTGGATGCCAGTCCGGGCCAAAACAGGTACGCGGCTCATGGCCTCTTCGAGGATGGGTTGGATATGATCGATATCCTCTGGCAACTGGTCAAAACAAAAATCTTCCTTGATGCCATCCGCCCCCCAGGGTTTCGCCACCGGTTCGAACGCACCCAGGAGAATTTTTCCGGCATCTTCCTTGTAGTAGACACAGGCGTCGTAATCACGCAGCACAGGAAGAGTGTTAGGTAAACCTGGGATTGCTTCGGTGACGATATAAAAATGTTCACAGGCATGTAACGGGATGTTCACCCCGGCTTCCGCTGCGAGCTGCCGTGACCACATGCCACCGCAGATGACGACCTGTCTCGCACTGATTAGGCCTTGTTCCGTTTCAACACCCGTTGCCTGATTGCCATCGTGACAGATACGTGTCACCAGGGTGTCTTCAAAAATCCGGGCGCCTTTCAATCGAGCCCCTTTGATGAGGGACTGGGTCACATCTATCGGGTTCACCTGGCCGTCGGAGGGAGTCCATATTCCACCGAGGATATCCTCAGCGTTGATTAAGGGATAACGGGTTTCTATCTCCGGGACGTCGATCACATCCACGGTAAGATCAAAGACCTTGGCCATCGAGGCGTTTCTTTTCAGCTCCTCGAATCGCTCGATGTTGGTGGCGATGGATATCGAACCGTTTTGACGAAATCCGGTGGCCAGGCCTGTTTCCTGCTCGAGATTTCGATAGAGATCTGCAGTGTACCGTGCCAACTTCGTCATGTTCAGAGAGTTGCGCAATTGACCGATGAGTCCTGCCGCATGCCAGGTGGTGCCAGACGTTAACTTCTTACGCTCAAGCAGAACGATATCATCCCAGCCCATCCCTGCGAGATGATAGGCGACGGACGCGCCAACAATTCCGCCACCAATAACCACAACTTGAGCCTCCCGTGGCAATGAATCGTCCATTCTGTAAGACTCCGTTTTGCAGTTTGTTGACAGGATTGTCTCAGGCTTAAATCAGATCTTCAATTTGCCGAACAAACTGGCTCTACTCCTTCAACAGGGGACACTCACAACTTAAACAAATCCAGCCCAATGAATCACCAATCCGAGTCTATTAAGCATTAGCTAGCTTCCGTCGTTTTGGTAGGTCGATGACTTTATTGCTTTGGCCTGCATCACCTTTGAAACACCACAACTCATAAGCATTGAGAATCCTTCTGCGTTCATAAAAGAGTTGCGATCTGGCATAGGCAGCACGAGTAGCAGATGCCTCCAAGTGCTTCAGAGAAAGCTCTAGTGCCTCTTCTGAGGACTTGACTTGCTCTTGTCCCCATGTCCTGGAAGTAGAGCGAAAACCATAAGCTACCGCATCAAAACCAAGAGCGTCTGGCGTAGATGACAGATAAGCGTCTGGGATTTCCTTATTGTTAAGCGTACTGAATACCCGTCCTTTTCTAGTGGGTTGCGCCTTGAGTATCTTCATCGCTTGAGGGCAAAGAGGAATCTTCCATTCTTCGCTACTCTTATGTGTACCCGCAGGGACAGTCCAGAGTTTCTCGTCGAGATCAATCTCTTTCCAATCAACCAAGCGCACCTCTGAAGGACGTGCAACGGTCAGAATCATGAAAGCAAAACACGCAGCGTCAGGACGGGAGCCTACAGCAGGTGTAGCTGCAATATCATTTTGTTGCATTAATCTACCGTTGCCCCAGATTCCATTACGGGTCACGCCGTCCGGATAGGTATAGGCTCCTTGCCCGTCGGGTATGCCATTCCTGACTTCACCAACATAAACGCCCCCATCGGAATAATTTATAGTCTCAACCTGACCATAAGCCCCCCCTGCAAACCCAATAAGCAGAAGGGAGACGAAAGTAGAAATGGGTAGTTTCATGGCCTTATTCTCGGGAATACCAAATCGTTCATGCAGAATAGTATGTATAGGGGTGCGATGGAACCTACTTGGGTAAAGGGGGTGCCCCGATAATTTTCTGCATCATCTAACAATCTTTCAATGAGAAAACGCTGGTTATCTGGTAACTCTACATAGCGGGGAGGGTCGTTAAACGCGCCCAAAGGTGGGAATAAAATTTATGTCCTCCGTCCCCTTTTTCCCATTAATTGTTTGAGTTGCTAATCCCGGACGAACTTCTTGACTGACCGATCAAACACCTCGGATGCGTAGATGTTTCCGTATGCGTCCGTCGCCACACCCTCCGCGTTGATGCCCTGCGTGATCTCGCCGAGAATGGTTCCGTCCTTCGCATTTGCGATCGTGATCTTATTGCCGCCTGTAAGGAACATTATGTCGTCCGGGGTAATCGCGATGCCGGAAATCGCACCAAACTGTGGCCACTCTGTGATGAAGCCGCCATCCTGATCGAAAACCTGAATGCGGCGATTGCTCCGATCGGCTACCAGCACCCGGCCTTGCGAATCCAGCGCGAGCGCATGCGGTACATTGAATTCCCCTGGGGCTGAGCCCAATTTTCCCCATGATCTTATGAACTTTCCGTCCTTCGAGAACTTTACGATACGCGCGTTAGTCTGGTCGTTGTGTCCATCAGATATAAAAATATCGCCGTCCACAGGATCAACCACGACTGCTGTAGGTGCATTGAAGTGTGTCGAGTCAGTTCCAGCAACACCCTTGGTACCCAAGGTCATCACGACGTCTCCGTCAGTCGTAAGCTTAAACACTTGATGGCCACGACCAGCCTTCACGGCGATTGGGATCGGCCCCATCAAGCCGAGGCTAGGCGGATCGCCGACAGTCGCGTCTGCGGCCCATATAAATCCCTCATGGTCCACAAAAATGCCATGGGGCCACGCCAGGAGTCCCGACCCAATTTCGTTGAGGATCTTCCCCGTTGCCCCATCGATCTCAATAATTGGCGGATCAAACCGACGAGTCGCGTATACGCGTCGCCCTGCTCGATCCACCGCGGCCCCATTCATCTCCCAGTAGGGTGGTGATACCTCGGGGATTGGAACCCAGGATTCGTCTCTGTGGTATTGGGCTGTCTGTGCTCCTGCTATAACTGGGAGAACCAGAGTCAGTAAGGCGGTACAAGCGATTGTCATTCGAATGAAATAGCGCATGATCCCTCCGAGTAAAAAGAGTAGTTGTATTGTTATGCCAATGGACAAGAGAAAAAAATCAAAAGCATTAGAGTAGTTTGGCTTATAAGTAAAACAAAAGGTACCTCGCACGAGTCGCTCTGTCCAATCCCCGCTATAGATCACGCGTGATTTAGCTAATTTTCAGCCAAGTCAGACCGGCTAGAACGGAAAACACACTATCCGACTCTATCGAACAGGTTCTAAGCTTGTAGTAAGTGCGAACCGGTTGGACACAACGCTATCATGTTAACCGCTCTCTGAGCGATGCGTAAGGGGTTTTTCCTTTGTGGGCACCATGCGGCCTGGCAAAATGATAAAAATTCTCCCATTCGGCCAACTTTTTCTCCAGGTCCACATCATCTCTGTAATCCAGTAGCTGGTAAAACTCGTCTTGATCTGATCGATGAGAACGCTCAATCTTGCCGTTAAGCTGCGGTGTCCTGGCTTTGATATAGACATGCCGTATGCCTCGATCTTCTACACGCCAGTTGTTGCGCAAGTACAATTCAGCGACAACTTGTTTGAGGTCATTGTTTTCCTTCTTGAGATCCACCACTTCATCACTGCTGGCTTAACGAACGGTATCCCCGGCTAAACGTTTCTTTCCGGCTTCAAGAAACTCTTTGCTCCAGCGGTAATAGAGATTGGCATTGATTCCTTCACGGCGGCATAACTCTACCACTGAATACTCACCTCGTATTCCGTCCAGCACTATGCGGATTTTCTCTTCGGATGAAAACTTACGTCGGGTATTACGGTGAATATCCTTGACGTGTTTTTCGGTGTTTGACATGCTCATTTCGAGACTCCGCTGCTTTACTTTAAAATAGCAGAACTGTCTCTTAGTGATTGGGGCCAAATGGTCCTATATGGGCTGACGCCACACACCGAAGAGAATATTCGCATAGTGCTGGAAGGCCTTCGTGGTGAAGACAGCATGTCCGAATAGCTGAGCTGTGCCGCCGTGAAGGGTTGAACAGCAATGTTTACTACCGCTGGTCCAAAGAGTTCCTGGAAGCTGGCAAGAAGCGCCTGGCTGGTAACACAATCCGTGAAGCAACCTCAAGCGAAGTTAAAGAACTCAGAGCCGAATCCTCTGCCCTGAAGGAAACTCTGGGTGAATTGCTAATGGAGAATCGCTTACTGAAAAAAAGCGTACTCGGGGATGGGGAGGACGATATATGAGGTATTCTGCTGTCGAGAAAGGCGAAATCATCCGTCTGGTCGAAAACTCCAGCCTCTCTGTAAGACAGACTCTGACGCGGCTGGATATTCACAAGTCCACATTCTATAACTGATTGAAGCGTTATCAGTAGGAGGAAATAGGGACAGATTTATTTTCCGTTTTGGTCTAGCAACAGATTCTCTTGGCCAGTAAGCGCAGCATTGGTGAGCTTAAGCGAATTGAGTTGGTGCCAGGGACGAGCCAATTCGCCTCGCTAGAGTCGCCAAGCCCAATCCATAGGTAACTGATTAATGTGAATAGGTTAATGGATTGAGTCATAGCGAACCTCGCTTAACGTTGAAAAAGGTAAGATATTTTTACGAAGAACTGATCACCATCTTGACGCAAGGCATTGGTAACAATGAGCTCACGTTCACCTTCCATTTCCACTATCTCGAAGTTGCTCTGATTGGAGTTATAGCCAACATAAAAGGCAGACCAAGGGTTAATGACATATCTAAGCAATAAATCGAAGTTCAGATTTTTTTCACTTTCGAGACTGGTTAATGGACCGGCTTCGGTTTCTTCGTACTGGGCAATGAAGCGCAATGACAGCTCTCGGGTGAACTGGTAGTTCCAGTTGCTGCGAAGTATTTCGTTGGAGAACACCTTGCTGCCTCCGCTTTTGGTCTCCACTTCCGTGTAAAAGTAGGCGTTGGCAATACGCAATCTATCGATGGGTCGCCAGATCAGGTCAGCCGTTACTCGAGTCGTATCTTCTACGGTCGGCAGACTGCCAATAGAAGGGACTAGGTTTAACGTATTACCTGACAGATAACTTGCTTTAAATTCTATGGATTCCAATGTGCTGTTGTAAAAGCTCACTTGCCAATTGTCATAATCGTAACGAGTGTTTGATACAACGCCTGGAAAATCCTGTGGTCTCAGAATCTCTGTGTAGTCCGAATATTGAAATCCAAAGCCAGTGGTATCAAAGTTCAGATCAATCTGCGGTGCCAGGGAATGGTATATTCTTGTGCCCTTAGTATCGTTTAAGTAAAAGTCCATTACCGTCGTACTCCAACTATTGATGTTGAAGGCTTCGGGATAGAACGTCAGGCCTACACGGTTATGTATTCCCGTAGTATCGGGGCGTGAATCACGTCGTTGAAAGCCCAACTCCGTGCGGAAGTCTGTGCTGGTATCAACAAAATGCGAGTGAGTATTGAGCGTTCGCCCAACCCGGTTAACTTGTATATTGCGCTGATAGCCCCTTGTCGATTCTCCGCCGGCAAGCGGTTCGCTCTCAGTGCCGGTAAATTGCATTTCGGTAATCCAATTGTCATTCAACTTGAAGCGGCCATCGACGCTGGCAACTCGGTTGTAGCCATCCCCGAGTTCGCGGTCACTGACCAGGAAGCCAACTCTGGATTGATCAGAAATATCTCTGAAGCCTCGCAGAATACCGATATTGGCTTTCTCACCGTGCAGCGGATCTCCAGCAGCTCTGTTCAGACCCGGTGCCTCATCGTTGATCATGATGGCGCCGAAACCATAGTTCCCCGAACGACCGGTAAACCGTAGTCCACCTTCCGGATCGACAATACGACGGGTAAACACCAGAGTAGAAGTGGTGGCGAAGAAATCGGCGTTTTCAACGAAGAAGGGCCGCCGTTCCGGGAACTGAACTTCGAAGCGTTCGTTGACCGTAACCTGGGGCTGATCAGACTCTACCTGACTGAAGTCAGGATTCAGAGTCAGGTCCAGCACCATGCTGTCGTTAAAGACAAACTTGGCATCCAATCCCACATCTTGCTCAGTGGTTGTGCCGAAGCGTGGTCCACCCGCAGCATTTCTGTCCAATGCATCAACATCGCGAGCAAACAGGAATGGGATGAACTGGGAATTATTACCGGGTGACACATCCCGGATTCCAGTCAATAGCGCCGTCTGGTTCAATCTTCCTTCAATATCCAGGGAGTAGGCTGGCCAATAGGAGAACTCACTGAGCCTGGGAATGTTTCTGCCAAGTTGTATGCGCCACAGTTGTTCGCCCGTATCAGGGAATCGCAGGCTGCGCAGTGGCACCGCCATGCGTACCATGTAGCCTTGTTCCGTCAGCTCACCCTCGCTGTCCCACACCGCTTCAAAAGTGGTGTCGAAACCACCGCGGAAAGAGTTGCCTTCTGTCCATCGAGCATCCCACTGAATGCCGAGAGGGGTCGAGTGAAACGACAACGCAGTACGTTGATCGTTAAAGGTATCTATTGTCAAGCCCACTCGATCGTCGCCGTCAATATTTTCTCTTGATGAGAGGTTTGCCCGAATCAGGTTCGGCTGTGTATCGAACGCCAGGAAAATGGCATAGACCTGTTCCTGATCGTAGCCAAGATACACTTCGGTGTGTTGTGAAGCGGGTTCGCCATCGTCAGGTTGCCGTTGTATTAATCCTTCGACCTTGGACATTGAGAGGGCCAGGGCAGAATTCGGTTCCATGCCGGCGAAATCAGCAAGTGTCGGTTCGGCGCTAATGCGCGGAATCGTTATGCTTTCGGCGGCAATGAGGGAGTGGGACAGCAGAGATAGTACGGCTGTACTGACCACATACAGAAAACTCTTCAGCGTTCTCACGATATTCTCTCTATAGTAGGGGCGAGTGGGGTTTTGTAGGATAGCAATAGTAGGCGCTGACGCCCTAAGCGCAAGGAATTATTGCAATTTATTGCAAATGTACCCCGTCAGCCCCAGTTGGACATAATCACCTGATTGTATAAGAGACAGTATTGGCTCATCGTTAACTCCAAGAGGAAGTGATGATGAGAAAGAAAAGCAGTGCCCAGAAGACTATTCGAGATATTCGTC
>LWDU01043137.1_pt2 | contig 13690 bp, 11 predicted proteins | sample 727161 | NCBI WGS metagenome assembly LWDU01 (sample SAMN04566230, study PRJNA314399) | hydrothermal vent metagenome | isolation source: deep sea hydrothermal plume seawater | place: Mexico: Gulf of California, Guaymas Basin | collected 2004-07-11 | reverse complement strand
AAATAATATCGAAGAAGATTGTGTTAGTGGCAGATTTTCATGAAGTGCTTCCCTGGTATTATTTTTTGTATGTAATCCCGGGAGTAGTATTAAACTCCATATAAATTATAAATCTATTTGTATAAAATAACTTGTTTGTGAATATGAGTTACAAGTTGAACACGTTAATTGCGGTTTTCTCAAAGATGCGTTTATGGTGCTTGGTTGGGAGAGCTTTGACCCTCTCTTGGGCGGCATCCATGTGACCAATTAAATGGGGATAATCGCTGCCGAACATAACATGATCCGGGCCACCAACCTCGAGACACATTTGGATTGCCGCCGTCGTAAATCCGAGAGAGTCGTAGTAAATATGTTGAAGGTATTCGCTTGGGCGGTTTGATATTTTTTCTCGACATGGAGCCATAAAATCATAACAGGCATCTAAACGCCCGGCTATAAATGGCAGGGTCCCCCCGACATGGGCAGCGATCAATTTTAAATTAGGATACCGATCAAAAAACCCATCAAATATCATTCGAGAGACAGCAATTGATGTATCGCACATAAAACCTACGGACTGAATAAGGTTATAGTCGCCAAGTTTAGATTCTATTGCATCAACTGGGGGTGAGGGATGAAGCAACACTGGAAGAGACAGTTTATCAATTTCAGACCAAATTGGAGCAAAGGAGTTGTCAGTTAATGCCGTACCTTCAATATTTGAACCAACAAAAACACCAATTGCGCCCAATTCAACTGCATTAAAAAATTGTTTTTTTGCCTCATCTGGATGTTGCCATGGCAATGTAGCAAGAAAGCGAATGCGATCTGGATAAGCTCTTTGCTGGTCCGCCATTTCCTTATTCACTATTTGGGATAATCTGATGGCCTCGGGGGGGTCAGCCCAATAGACACTTGGAGTTGTAAGAGAAATTATGGCTAGATCAACTCCCGCCGTGTTCATGTCATTAATACGCCGTTGGTAATCTAACATTTCTGGTTCTACCGGCATGTATGGACGACCAGCAAGGGCAATCATGGGCTTACCGTTCACAGTGACTGAACCATAATTCTCATTTTTTTCAATTGACTTAACCCAAGCCGAATTCATCATATGTGTATGGACATCAATACATACCATCAGCGCCTGTTCCCTCTTTTATTCGTTCTAAATTTCTATATTATAACTAACTTTTTTAAAATAGAATAACAAAAGGTGTTTTTGGTTGATTTAAATTTTTTGGTCAAATAGTAAATAGCTCACTATTACCTGCTCCAAATTGTTAATCGGATCGCTGCTATTTCGTATTCCTGAAGGAGTAACTATCTTCGCCTGGTCAAATTCTTTGATTTACCTATTATCTTTTGAGTTTATCTAATTAATACTAGCATATTTACGCTAATGCCGGTTTGCACTACTCTTTTAGATGCTGATTGGGCTAATTTGTTTAGATGATTGCGCAAGTTAATATGGGAGCTAGTTATGATTGAGCTGTACCATTTTTGGGATTCTCCTTGCTGTTTTAAAGTAAGGATAGTTCTTGCCGAAAAGAAAATCGACTGGAAACCTCATTTAATTGCATCTGTTCAATTTGACCATTTTAAACCTAAGTACCAAGCGCTCAATCCCCATAGTATTGTTCCAACCTTGATACACGGGGATCATATACTACTGCAATCGGGAGTGATTGCTGAGTATTTGGATGAGGCGTTTCCAGACAATGGATTGAGACCGATTAATCCAGTGGATCGGGCCATCATGCGACAATGGACACACGATGAACAAGCCTATTTATTTCCTCTAATTATTATTATGAGTTTCAACCTAATGATGACACTCCGTGAGAAGGCCTATGGCATGGATCAATTGCGGGAATGGTCTAAACGGCATCCAGATCAAGCGAGGGCACAAGACTATTTGAAGCGGGTATCATCTCCTATGGATAAGCAGGCAGTTGATAGTGCCGCTAAGAAATTTGCTTGGCACATGGAACGTTTGGAAAAACAAATCGAGATTTCAGGTGGCCCTTGGATATGTGGTAAGATTTATTCTTTGGCAGATATTAGCCTAGGCCCCATTCTCGATCGAATTGAATATCTTGATTTACTTGGAGTGTTGGATAAGGCTCCAAGAGTAGCTGAATGGTTTGAGACGATAAAAAATCGGCAGGCTTTTCAAGAAGCTGCTCCCGACTTTGAATACCGTATGTGGGGGCCTAAAAAACCAGTTCCAAAAACACATGTTGGTTCAGATGCCCCGTATGCTGCATTCCCGAGTGAATGATGTTACGTATATCCGAACCGTTAGAAAGGGCGAGAAATGAAAATTGATATGTTAGGTACAGGTGCGGCAATGGTGGATCCGGATCGGGCGCAATCAGGTATACTTGTTACATTAAATAACGGTGCCAAATATATGTTCGATTGTGGCGCTGGCACCACGCATAATATGGTTAGAGCCAATAGCAATCCTCGGGATGTAGGTGTGATATTTCTCACCCATCTTCACCATGACCATATTTGTGATTTCCCACTTTTTGCAATTTCGGGATGGATGTATGATCGAGTGACTTCACCAATTGTTTTAGGCCCAAAAGGTACCAAACATTTCTGCGATCATTTATTTGAAGGAGGCGCTTATGATTCTGACTTTAGGGCCCGCAGTGACTATCCGCGTCGACAAGCTAATTTAGCTGCAGTTCGTCCAGATGTTCGAGAGGTGAGCCCGGGTTTAGCTTTCGAAGATGAGAACGTCCGTATTTACTGTGATTTTGTTGAACATATTCCGCGTGAAATTTCCGAATGTTTTGGCATTCGAATGGAAGCCGAGGGTAAGGTTATTGCATTCTCGGGCGATACATCTCCTTGCGATAATATGGTCAGCTTAGCAAAAGATGCTGATGTACTGTTCCATGAATGCACTTTTCCGGAATCTTTTATTGAGTTTCGGAGTAAATCAGGTACGGGTACCCATGCCCACACCCCTCCCACTGCATTGGGAGAAATTGCCGTTAAAGCCGGTGTAAAAAACCTTGTGGCAACTCATTTTGGCCATTTTGAATCTACTAATCAGGTTCTTCGAGAAGCCGCGGAACACCACATGCCAGTGGATGAAATGGGGCCTCATGTGATGGATGAGGTGGTTAGAGATATTAGAAGAAATTATGCCGGTCCATTACAAATGGCGTATGATTTATTGAGAATAGACCTTTAACTGAGGTCTAATTATCTAGCTGCCATAACGATTAATTATTATATTTATTGTATTTGCTTACGCTTATTTGATCTTGGCTATTACGTGCTGCTCTGCCGATTTTGAATATTCGTTTGAGCTAAAACCTCTGGAATGCTTTTGGTGTTGATGGGGGCCATCAAGTGAACACCGGAAATACCGTCTATTTCCGACATTTCTTGTATTTGTTCGGTGCAAATTTTAATGCCTTCTGCTTTTTGATCTTGAGCTTGCTCTAACCTGTTTAAAATTTGATCCGGGATTATAACGCCCCACAGGTTATCGCGCATCCATCTTGCCGCTTTGTTTGAGAGCAAAGGTGCAACGCCTTCCTCTATGAGTAATTTGGCGTATGAGCGAATGACGTTCATATCATAACATAGTTGAGTTTGTGCGAACCGGGCGCCGGCACGATTTTTTTTCTTAATACTTTGAACCCATTTTTCAGAATATTCAGAAGTTGGTGTGTCTGCTGCTCCAATAAAAAAACTTGTCGGAGTTTTAAGGGACTTTGTGTTAGCTGATATGCCCTGTTCAGTTACCTTAACGCTCTTGGACGGGATGATCCCCTGAGTTGTCATTTTATATGCCATGTTAATCAATTCATGGCTTTGCAAATCAAAAACCGGTTTAGCTTCGGGTTGATCTCCTGCCGTAGGATCGTCCCCATTAAGTATTAGTAAATTGTGTACTCCCAAAGCAGAGGCCCCTAATAGATCACTGAGCAAGGCAATCCGATTACGGTCTCGACATGTAAATTGTGCAATAGGTTCAATATTATTGGCCTGTAAAATTGATGAACTCGCAATACTGGACATATGTACATTAGCATTTGGGCCGTCTGTCACATTTACAGCATCAACCAGATTTTTTAGTGGCTCAGCTTTTGTCAATACGTCTTCGGCCAAACCAGATACTGGCGGAGTAATCTCAGCGGTAATGGCAAACTGGCCATCGAAAAGGCGACGGACCAATTTACTTTCAAAGGGTGGACTGTAGTCGTTTTCCATTTATTTAATTAGCCTCTATGTCTGTTTACGGGAGACAACGTAAGATTCATCATTGAACCAAAGGCCCTTACGCCGGGCAAGGATATCTCGGGTCGCATCAAGATAAGTATAATCACTTATAACTTCTTCTAAACGCTCATCTTCGATCTGCGCGACATAGGTGACCGCATTCCAGGCAGCTAGAAGTGTAGACGTTCCTATACGGTTGTCGTTGTTATCCAATTCGTTTGGCAATGTATGCATGTCATACCGAAATAATGCTCGCTTGTCAGAGTAAGTTCCATAATTTAAATCCCGATTTGAATTTCTGAGATCCTTTTTTAACTCTTTGAATAACTCGTGGCGGTTTGTGATAAATGGGTTTTCGTCTGGCCAGACTTGTCTAATAATCTCAAGTCCAGGATCATTACCAAAAGAGTGAATACCCAATAACCTTCCACCCGGAGCAAGCGAGCGTGCCAGGGGTGATATAACCTTTTTGACCTTAAATTCGACTGGCATTCGGGAACGATATGGCTGTGAGGCTATTACCAGATCATAGTCTGCTCGATTCTGACCTGGTTTAGGTATCACCTGATCTAATAAAAATTTCTGATCCTCTCTGTACAGGACAAGCACCGAAGGGCGTACATAAAGAGGATTGCCAGTTTCCTTGCTTGCTTGCACTTGCCAACTATCAGCTAGCGCGGGCTGAAGCGATTTTATTTGATCATGAAATTCGTGGGCTGAGTCTCCAGCCAATGACACATCCATCCAGTTTAAGGTGGATGCCGCTTCCATCGACCGTGGCTTCAGCCATGGTGATTCGGTATAGTATAAATTTGTTACAACGAGGACTGTCGCCGGATGTTCGTAAAATCTATCAGACATTTTTTCGAGGCTTAAGCGGATATCCTCTAAGCTGATTTCCTTACCGACAATATAGAATGGGAGATTTCTGAAGCGTCGATGCATTTCTCGCATCACGCTGGTCAAAACTGTACCATCACCCATTCCCGCATCAAATACTCGAAGCGCCGGTGGTGTCGGGTGGATGTGTGAAAGTTCCATTCCAACCCGCTCAGCGACAACCCATTTTTCGTTGCAGGTATTTACGAACATAAGATATTTTTGTCGGTTATCATAAAATCGGAAGGCAGACTTTTTTAAATTTTCCCCTTTTGTGGTTGGTGCTATCTCAATGTTCGGGGTTCTATCTGCTTTTGAGATTGAACCTTTTTCCTCATTTTTTTGGACGTTTACGTCAAATACACTTTGATCAGTCTGATTGTTATTAATGAACTTTTTAACCTTTGAAACGGTTGCTGTAGTTACACCTTTACCCGCTCTTAACCGGCCAACAAATTTTCCATCATTCACTACACGGCGACCGAAGGTGCTTTCCGCAATACCGGCGTTACGACAATACTCTTCTATTTCAGATATGAATGTTAATTGATCGTCCACGTCACAACCCTATTTTCTTTAATTTGGTGTTTTTTTTCGAAATTGTCCCCGGGAGATTATTGGTTAAAAAAAATATTGCGTCAATAAAAATCCCATTTTATTTGAAAATTTTGAATTGGGATATATCCCACATAAATAGGTAAGTCGACGGGATTCAGTTTTACAAACCTGGGTGTTTTTCAGTCAAACATGGGAAAATTCCCACACTAAAAACAGGCTTTATGAAAATAAAGAGTCTCGTTTTGGTGTAGTCGCGATTATTCTGCTGCTGCTTTAAGTTCAGCGTCCTGTAGTCGATGAATGGCGCGGCGGCTATATGCGACTGCTTGGTCGTGTTCCCTCATCATTAATGGACGATTAGGGGCAATCGCAACTGCTTCTTGTTGAGACTCTATGAACAATTTATCTTCAAGGAATGCTTCCAGAATGTCCTCATAAAGACCTTTGCTCGCACTTGACCCTTTATCGAGACCTTCAATGGCAACCGAGAAGAAGTAGTGAAAAGTATCTTCAGTCTGAGGCGTAGCATGGTGAAACAACCTAAGTGATAGTCCACCTTGTTGATGACGATTTTCTTTTGCGCCACAGCCAGATGGCAATACGCCACCCCACTGTAAAACCGACGCTGGCGCGATATACTCAAAGTCCGACCAGCGGTCTACCGCACCCTTTAGATCGGCCGCTTTGATAAAGGAGGGGGGCGGTAGTGCATCCATCATCCACCGAAGAAAGTGAGCTCCATTTTTGGTTGGGGTTGTCGTTAATTCAGCCTCATTATGTCCGCTCCGATCGCCACCAATTGTGGAACCATGAACATAACCTAGATGAGTGAGGTCCATCAAATTATCGATCATAAACATAAAATTAGCTGCGATATCGTATCTGGTGTAATGAAAAGAAAAGTCGTCGTGATAAGGAAAATCAATAATCAGATTTTCGTCGGCCAATTCCGGATTGCCTGTCCAAACCCAGATAAATTGCTGGCGCTCGATAACCGGATAAGATCTCACACGATAAGAATGGTTCGGTTTTTCGCCTGGATTATCCACACATATACCAGATCCATTGTATACGAGGCCATGATAACCGCACATTATTCCATCTTTCTCTACACTTCCCAGGGAAAGGCGTACTCCTCGATGACAGCATCGATCTTCTAAAACTCTTGCCGTACCATTACGTTCTCTAAATATAACTAAATTGTCGCAAAGAATGGTGCGGGCAAGGGGCTTTTCATCAAGTTCATCAGACCACGCACCGATATACCAAGCATTACGAACTAATTTTTCCATGGCAAATTCAGACATCTAAACTCCCAGTCTCTGCATTTTTTGTGACGACTAAGTTATAATTATTACCATCTAAATTAATCCTAAAGTTAGAATTAGTATAGATTGTAGTCAACTCATGCATTTCCAAAAATTAAGCAAGTTTATCAGAAAAACAGTATTGTTAGAGAATACTTTTGTCCCAACACTTTGCTTGCCTGTTTAATGTAGCTGTTTGCTTGATTGGGTTTCCAGATTATTGTCTAAAGGTCATAGCTTATTAAATTAAATCACTTTTCCCAATTACTGGGGGGGGTAAGTATGAAAAGTCTGGCGCGTAAGGCTCTCAATATTGATGATCTTCGCAAGATGGCGAGCCATCGATTAACAAAATCCTTATTCGACTTTTGCGATAAAGGAAGTGAAGACCAAATCTCTATGCGAGATAATCGTATTGCGCTCGATCGTATCAAACTGATGCCACGTGTCCTGCGAGATGTTTCGCGTCGGGACCCAAGTACTACCCTATTTGGTAAGCGTCACGATCTTCCGCTCGTGATTGGACCAACCGGCCCCGCCGGTTTTGTCTGGTATCGGGGAGAAACAGCACTAGCTCGAGCTGCTGCCGGAGCAAACATTCCGTTTACTCTTGCCAGCTCCTCTAACACGGCTATGGAGAAAGTTATGGCCAACGGTGGCGGAACTCAATGGTTTCAGCTTTATATTTGGCAAGATGTGGAGGCAGCCTTGCTAACCGTTAAGCGCGTACTCGACGCCGGTTTCGAAGCTTTAGTCCTTACGGTCGATTCACCTGTGTACAATAATCGTGAGATCGACGTTCGTAATGACCTGTCGTTTCCCCCTCGAGTTACGCTGCGTAGCGCAATTGATGGTATCCTTCATCCCCACTGGCTTTTTGGCACGATCGGACGCTACATTCTGGATGAAGGCCATCTGCCCAAATTTACCAATGTACACATTCCCGAGCAGCATAAATCTAACGCTTCAAATTATGTTTCTGCCGCTTCTAAAGGTTTCTTCAATCGAAACGATACACTGGATTGGAATTTCGTGCGGCGTCTCCGCGATCTGTGGCCGCGGAAACTGTTAATCAAAGGAATATTACATCCCGAAGATGCCTTATTGGCCGCAGATTGTGGTGCTGATGGTATATTTGTCTCAAATCATGCCGGTAACGTCAATGACACTGCTATTACGACCTGGGATGCTCTACCTGCTATTGTTGATGCCGTAAGCAACCAGTTAACAATTATCGCTGATACAGGAGTTCGCCGGGGTAGTGATGTTTTAAAGGCGCTTGCCCTTGGAGCAGACTTAGTCGCGATTGGGCGGGCGACGCTGTATGGCGTGGCGGCCGCTGGAGAGATGGGAGCCGCTCGAGCGTTAGAAATTTTCGATGCTGAAATCTGTCGGACGATGGCTGTTATGGGGCTGTCGGATGTTTCATCTATTACCCGGGATCATATCCGTCTCCCCGGAGAATTGCCGGTGTCGGGATCAGTCAAATAATTGTGAAGGTGCTTGGTCAATTAAGACTATTTTCTGTGGGGGTCGAGCGTTAGTTTCGACCGGGAGCACGGTGCAAAATCAGAATATCTATTCCTAAGGTGTTGACTGAAACTAAGTATAGTCGCTGTAAACTGTTTGCTAATTTTTACCGGCAAAAAGCATATATTCACGTTCTCTTTTCCATACATCTGCGTATCCGCAATTGCTATACTCTTTATAGTAGGGGCCGCCAGAGGTGTAATGCAGGTTAGAGATTTCTTTAATTGGTTTAGCTGGATCATAATCAACGAGATGGTTCCAGCTATGAGGAATGGCCCCAATTTGGTTTTCACCTGATAACCAGCGAAAACAATGTAATTCTAATCCACTTGCAGTATTGACATATTCTGGCGTTAATATGGCACATTTATTACAGTTAAGTAACATGACACTTGACCAATTTTTTTTCTCATAAACTGTTTGAGGTTGGTTGAGAAATTTGGTTTTTTCTTTGGGGACGTGATTATGCTTTACGCATTGCACGGTAAATTTGTCATCACGAAAATCCCATAGCTTTGCAATATCATCCAATACCAACATATCACAATCCATAAAAATAGCCCAACCATCATAATTACAAAGGTACGGGGTGAGAAAACGAGAAAATGAAAATTCGGTGGACTGCAGGCCGGCGCGACCTCTCCACATCTGAGCCTTCAGTTGCGATAAGTTAATTGGCGTTATCGCGACTGGCTGACTTGATCGAACTTGGATGGAATGCGATAAAACATTAAAAGCAACAGCTTCTCTTGGATCGTAGCCAATAAATATTCTTATCACGCGCTTATAAGTCCCACTTATTTATTAACATAATATACGACATTTTTTGCTTCACGATAGCCCCAATGTTTTCATCACACAACGGCTTAGCTTTCCACAGTTTCTGTTAAAGTGCGATTGAGAAACAAACCACTATTCAGAATAACCATAATCAAACTGGTGGTTATTTATATGGTTGTAGGCAATCACGATTTTTGTTTACAGATTTTGAATTCAATTTCAAACTTCATTTAGCTGTTGGCCATATGCGTTCGCCGATGCTCGGGCTTCCTGGCGCGTGTGCGGTATATTTAACAACACGATTGGTCCACTCTCCATCGGAGAACGCTAGAATTTCATGATCCATAAAATTTGTGTGGTGAGCTTCCTCTGAAATGAACTCGTAGAGGATTACGTGTTTTGCCCAGCCGGCAATCGTAACGAGTTTACGCGCTGCAATCGCTCCGGGCATCGCGGCAATTGTTGGCAGCCTGTATTCTGCATACCAAGCGTTTAGATCAAATTCCTCTTCAATTGAACGAACCCGAAAATGGCCCAGTTGAATAAATGGTCCGGGTGTTGTGCCGGGTGCCCGCTGACCTATTTCTGGGCCATTCACTCGAGCTTGTTCGGTCGTTACAACCATTCGTGCATTAATGCGTTTAGCAAACATTGTTTGAGTGATAGAATTTTTATTGTCGTCTTGATCAAAGTTGGATTTAAAAAATAAGTGGGGGGATCCGGCACCTGCTAAAAGGGCATATTCGGATCCGGCCGGCACGTCGTCAAAATCATCTGGTCGGCCGACAAATTGCGACAGTTTTTGTATGGTTTCATCTGTCTTGATTATTTTATAGTGAGCCGCCCATAGGATCCCTGGCCGGGCCATTAAATCTGGTAGATAATCGTTATGAAGCCACTCTAAATATTGATCTTTTTCCTCATCCACGAGATCATACCATATAATTCGGATACCCTGGTCCATATTTGCATCTCCCGACATTCTGATATTTGCATTCTTTACACTAAATAGTTCAAATTTTATGCCATTGTTTCCTCTATGTTATCAAGGTTAATTGGTGGTTTACGTTGATTTATAAATTTGTTCGAATTTTAAATATAGGGTGATGTCAACAGATACCAGTTTTATGCATATGTATTAGCTCGTTTAATTCGGTTTCAGAGGTCGCTGTTCCGGCGATATAACGATCGGGTTATTATTAAACCAGTCTTCAAGTTTAGTAGACGCATCGACAATGACCGCAATATCCATTTCCATTATGACTTTGATTATTTGTTCTGATAACTGGGCTTGAAAATTAGCCAACAGGATTAGGGCAGATCGGCTGCCAATCAGATCGTCGAGCAATTCGCCTCCCTCCAGTCGCGGCTGCGGAAATAAATGCCCTCTAAATTTTATATTTCCAGAGGATGGGCCCGGCCCCAGTTTCGGTTTTAATTGACCAAGGCTTTGCGGACCGTCTTCAGGATTGGTTACATTGCCTGCGACGATAGCCGTTTTTGTTTTGTTGATTATTTCCCCCATTTGTATGGTGAGCTCAATAAATTCTTTAACATGAGGATATCTTTCAGTCTGGTATGTCCTTAGTAAATCTCTGGAGATGTTCCTCTTTATTATACGCTCTAATTTCCAACCTAAATTTGCAACATCGCGAATACCAGCACACATGCCCTGACCCATAAATGGGGGTGTCTGATGGGCTGCATCTCCGGCAATTAAAATACGGCCTGTATGCCATTGCCGGGCGATAATTGACTCAAAGGTGTAGACAGCGGCACGTTCTATAGATGCCTCATTTGGTCCGATCCACCGTTCCAACAATTTCCATACATTTCTAGGTTTAGTTATTTCTTCTGGTATGTCATCTGACTTAAGACGAAATTCCCACCGTTTACGTTTAAATCCAACAAATGCCGAACTAGCGGATCTATCCAATCCACAATAATGAAAACTTTCTCTGCTTGAATCATTTGAGGGAACCTTTAGAACGAGATCGACAACGAGCCACGGTTCTCGGAAACCAAAGTCTTCAACGTTTGAATTGATATAATTACGCGTTAAAGATCGCGCGCCATCGCACCCTATAATATAGGAAGTATTTATCGTATAATTTTTATTTGAAATTATATCTGTATATTCAAGAGTAGCATCGTTTTTAGACTGACTTAGGGAGATAACCTGTGAGCTCCATCGTATCGTAACTGATGAAAATCGTTTTAAGCCATTGCGTAAAACTTCCTCCAAGTCAGGTTGGTGAAAGCGGTAGCTTACAGAATGATTGTTTTCGCTAAGTTTTTGGGGGCGTATCCAGCTTAAAATTATTTTATCTTTACCATCGACAAAATGAGCATTTCCTCCAATTTCTGCGATTTCGGCCATTTGTTCAGCAAGGCCAATCGATTGAAAAATTCTCATGACCTCATCATCAAAAGCAACTGCGCGGGGAAGATGATACGCCGAGGTTTCTTGGTCGAGGATCAGCGTCGAAATATTGTATTGTCCCAAAATATTAGCAAGGGTTGCTCCAACTGGACCAAGGCCAATAATGACTATATCGTAATGTTCAGTTTTTGCGGTCACGGGATCAACTCAATTATGGGTGGCTACGTATTCTGCCCGTTTTTCTTTAAAGGCATTAACTATTTTTCTTCCTTCAATCCCCATAGTTTCAGTTTCCTCGTCGGAGGGCCCCACGCGAGCCTCTAAATAGCTCGGGCGTTTTTTAATATTTCCCCACCACCTTTTAGTTTGGGGTTTATCTGCTAGCCACGGTTCAATTAATTGGAGGCCATCTAATCGAGCAATAAATGGGGCAAGATTAAGATCAGCTAATGTAAATTCCTCTCCCATTAACCAAGTGCGGCCATCTGAAATTACACTTTCTATCTTTTTAAAAATACGCTCCCATGTGGCGATAGCCCGAAGAGCGTAGGGTGAATTTAAACCCTCAAATACACACGATTGTTGTCGCTGGGTTCTCTCGAGAACTGTTTGGCTCGCCCAGTAATTGGCGCGGTCCTCATCATGCATATTCATTAGTTTTTTTCTAAAAATAATGACAAATGATAATGATGCGACGCCCTCGAAACCAGCTTCGTCAGCTTCTTTTATCCATTCTCGCATTTGGGCAATGGCGCTCAGAGACGACGGTTTTAAATTTTGTTGTGGGTACAAGTCATCTAAATAATCACAAATTAAGGAGGATTCCCTAATTACTTCACCGTCATGAACGAGGGTCGGCACTTGTGCTTTAGGATTTAGTTTTAAGTAATTGGGATCAAATTGTTCGTGTTTAAATAAATGAATATGATGTGGTGTCCAATCAGTTATTTTCTTTTCAGAAAGCGTCATAAGAACCCGTTCAGAGCATATTGAATTTTCAAAATAATAAAGTTCAAGCATGTCTTTAAAACCTCTCGATATTGTGCATTTTTTATCTATAATCTAGATAGATTGTATAGATTTTGAAACAACTAAATTGGTTATAATTAGCTGTGCGGTACGACTAATTTCATGGGGACAATATAATGGCAATTTTGAGAATTGAATCTTTAGTTTTTGGCGTTGAAAATCTTGCGATGTGTATTAAATTCCTTAATGATTGGGGGTTGAATAAAATTGAGAGCAATGATGAAGGTGCCGAGTTTAAGACGCCTGATAACCAGTCTATTATCCTTCGACAAGCCAGTGATCCCTCGTTACCGCTGACCGAAGAAAGAAATTCGACCCTTCGGGAGATTTTGTGGGGTGTGGATTCACAAATTTCTCTAGATTCAATTGCCACCGAACTTAGTAAAGATAGAGAGGTCCATTCGGATGGTAGTGGCACTCTACACACGATGGATGATAGCCAGAATTATTTAGGTTTTAAAATATCTGATCCTAAATTTACTGATGTTTCTGTCTCCGAAGTTAATTTGTATGAGGATATTAATCGTGTAAACAAACGTGGTTGGCCAGTAGATAAAGCGAGACCATTACGCATCGGTCACATTGTTTATAGCCTTGAAAAGGAAGGTAATTGGGAAGCCGCACAATTCTACGTGGATCGTCTAAAATTTAGGGTGACAGATCGTTCTGAGACAGGCGGTACATTTTTGCGTTGCGAGGGTTCTAATTTTCACCACAATTTATTTTTGTTTCATCGACAGGGATCCCGTCGGTACTATAATCATGTGGCTTTTGAGGTAAATTCTTTTGATGAGGTGATGATAGGCGGTAATTATATGCTAAAACAGGGTGCCGTGTCAGTCTCAGGTCCAGGCCGGCATTCGCTCGGTTCAAATATATTTTGGTATTTCAATAATCCTTGCGGCGGAGATATTGAATATTTTTCTGATATGGACCGGATGGATGATAATTGGGAAACGCGGTATTGGGACGAGTCGCCGCCCTATGCACG
>LWDU01037427.1_pt1 | contig 13690 bp, 14 predicted proteins | sample 727161 | NCBI WGS metagenome assembly LWDU01 (sample SAMN04566230, study PRJNA314399) | hydrothermal vent metagenome | isolation source: deep sea hydrothermal plume seawater | place: Mexico: Gulf of California, Guaymas Basin | collected 2004-07-11 | reverse complement strand
CCTGCTTTACTGCCACTTCGCCCATAATCGGGCGCTTCTTTCGGTCACGGTCGCCGCCGCAGCCAAAGATCACGAACAGACGGCCCGCCGTGTGGGGTCGCGCTGCGCGGATGAGCGTATCGAGACCATCTGGCGTGTGTGCATAATCGACAAAGACGCCTGCACCGTCGGAGGTTTCGCCAACGAATTCGAGACGGCCTTTCACTGGCTTCAGGCTGGAAAGACCCTTCTTCACGTCTGAGAGGCTCGCGCCCAGCGACAGGGCAAGTCCAGCCGCCGTCAGGGCGTTGAGCGCCTGGAATTCACCAATCAGCGGAAGCTCGACTTCGGTTTCTTCGCCATGCCATTTCAGGAACAGGGTCTGGCCGGTCGCCTTTGGCATCAGCTCTGCAATCTTGAGATCATCGCCGCGCCAACCAACAGAAAGCGGCTTCAGGCCGCGCGCCTTCGCGCCCGCCTCGAAGGCACCGCGCTCCGGGCTGTCGGCGTTGATGACGGCCGGTGCGCCCGCTGGCAGCAGATCGGAGAAGAGCCGCATCTTTGCCGCGCGGTACTCATCCATGTCCGCGTGGTAGTCGAGATGGTCCTGGGTAAGGTTCGTGAACGCGCCTGCAGTGAGTTTGACGGCATCGAGCCTGTACTGGACGAGACCGTGGGAGGACGCTTCCATCGCACAATGCGTCACGCCCTCATCTGCGAGCTTTGCCAGCGTCGCATGGATCGCCACCGGATCAGGCGTGGTATGCCCAAGGTCGATATGCCCGTTCGGGCCGATTGCGCCGAGCGTGCCCATAGAGGCCGCCGTGATCCCGGCGCTCTCCCAGATCTGGCGCAGGAAATCGACAGTGGAGCTTTTGCCATTAGTCCCAGTGACAGCAACGACGTGCTGTGGCTGGCGGGCATAGAAAGCTGCCGAAGCCGTGGCCAGTGCAAGGCGCGGCTCGTCTACCTCAATGGCGACGGCATTTCCGACATCTGGCAGGTCATGGCCAATTATGGCGACGGCACCCTTTTGGAGCGCTTGCGGGATGAACTGGCGCCCGTCTGCGGCGACGCCTTTCAGGGCGGCGAAGACAAAGCCTGGCGCAACTTTGCGGCTATCAGCCGTCAGTCCACTGACCTCAACGGTTGCGGGCAAGTTCTTTCCGGGAAACAGGGCGGCGAGGTTCACAGCGTACTCCTTCTCTCTGCGACGGAGCGAACGAGCGGGCTTTCATACGGACCGTAATCATCAAAGCTGGGCTCTACACCAAGTGACGGGGCGATCCGGTTGATGACCCGCCCCGCCGTCGGCGCAGCATTCCAGGCTGCCGTACGTCCGCGCCCGACATCCGCCTTGGGGGAGTCAAGCACGATCAATACGACATATTCAGGACTGTCAGCGGGAAACACCGCAGCAAAGGACGCGATGTTCGCATTATTGGCATAGCCGCCAGCGACAGGTTTCTCCGCTGTGCCGGTCTTGCCTGCCACGCGATACCCGGCGACTTCGGCCTGCCCGCCCGTACCGTCGACGACCGCTTCGCGCAGCATGTGCGTGATAAGCGAAGCCGTCGGCGCAGAGACAACACGACGAACTTCGCGCTCTGTGTTCCGGTTCGCGAGGATGGTCGGCTCGATGACTTCGCCGCTATTTGCAAACATCGAGAACGCGCCAGCAAAAGCAATCGGAGACACGGCGATGCCGTGACCGTAGCTGACAGTCGCCGCATGGATATCGTCAAAGCGCGACGGCAGGATCGGGTCCGCACTTCCGGCAAGCTCAATCGGTGAACGCTCGAACAGGCCGAGGTTCTCAAGAATGTCCTGCTGGCGGCGCGCGCCGAGCATCAGGGCGACTTTAACCGTGCCGATATTGGAGCTTTCGGAAACAATCTTCGCCGGAGAAATAGGGCCCGGAATACGGTGCGTATCGCCGATCCGGCGCCCTGCGATCACAATCGGCTCTTCGACGTCGAATGTGTCTGACGGCCGGATGGCGCCGGTATCGATACCAGCCGCGACGGTGATCGGCTTGAACACGGAGCCAAGCTCAAACACGGAGTTGACGGCACGGTTGGCACGCGCGGGATCATCGCTTGCAAGGGTGTGTGCACGGTTCGGGTCGATGGGCGGCCAGCTTGCGAGGCCGAGTACTTCGCCATTGCGCGCATTGAGCACGACGCCCGCGCCGCCTTCGATTTCATATTCGGTCGCTGCGGTAGCCAGCTCGGATTCCAGCATATGCTGCACGCTGGAATCGATGGTCAGGCGGAGCGGCTCACCGCCATCAGCCAGTTCTGCGTCCAGCGCATATTCGACACCGGCGAGGCCCTGCCCGTCCGTCCCGGCATAACCGAGCACATGGCCTGCAAGGGTCCTGCGCGGATAGACGCGGCGGCTCTCTTCGCGAAAGCCAAGGCCTTCCAGGTTGAGGTCGAAAACAGCCTTGTGTTGGCGAGGCGTGAGGCCGCGCTTGATCCAGACGAAAGCGCGCTCATTGTCGGAGAGGCGGCGCGTCAGCGTATCGACATCCAGCTCCGGGAAGACGCTGACCAGACCCGCAGCGACGACTTCCGGCTCCCAGATGGCGCGTGGGTCGGCAAACAGGGAATAGACGTTCACAGAGGTCGCCAGCAGCACACCATTGCGATCTACAATGTCGGCGCGGCGGGCTGGTTCTTCGAAAGCGGTCGAGACACCCTCCTGGCCGGACGGCCCGGCGAGGGCGACAAACCCGGCTTTCATGGTCACGGCCAGAAAGCCGACGCAAAGTGCCAGAGACACGAGCCGCGCACGAAGGGCAGAGCCCTCAGCTTCACTGACAGCGAGCCGATCAGTCATGACGCACCCCCTGCGAGCCGCGTTCAGCGAGGCTTATCTCACGGGCGTCATCAACGGCGTCGAAGATGTGCGGCAGGTCGTCTGCGCGCACGAACTGTTCAGCGCGTGGCGTGACCATGCCAAGCTCATTGCGGGCATAGTCTTCGACCCAGTCTTCACGTGACAGGGTGCTCAGCTCGCCCAGCAGGATCTGGCGCTCATCGATGGCGCGCTCGATCTCTGCTTCGATGCCCGCGATGCGCTCAGCGCTGTCTGCGGCCCCATACTTCGCCCGGTAGAGGCTGAAGATCAGGAGCGCGATGACGCCGAGGCCGACCATGAATGCGCGGCGGCTCATGAGGACACCTCTACGCTATCAAGGCCCGGAAGGTTGAGGCCGGTGTCGACCGGCTCCCCCCATGCTGGCGCATCGGTGCGCACAGCAAGACGAAGCTTTGCCGACCGGGCACGCGGATTGGCATGCGTCTCGGCCTCACCTGGCTCGATCGCTTTTCTCTGGACCAAATTGAAACTTGGCGCGCGGCCAGCCTCTGGCGCGGGCAGGTAGCGAGAGCCACCGCCCATCTGGCCAGCCCTCTCCTTCAGGAACTGCTTGACCATCCTGTCCTCCAACGAGTGGAAAGTCACAATGGCTAGCCGGCCTCCTGGCCTCATCAGTGCCTCGCAGGCATCCAGAGCTCTTGCAAGCTCACCCAGCTCATCATTGACGAACATCCTGATCGCCTGGAATGGCCTGGTTGCTGGATGCGTCCGCGCGCCCCGGCGCCCGCCCATTGCATCTTCTATGTGGCTGGCAAGATCGAGTGTTGTGGTGAACGGAGCCTTAAGACGGCGCGCAGAAATCGACTTTGCGATCCGGCGGGACTGCTTTTCCTCTCCGAGGCGGAAAATGATGTCGGCAAGCGCCTTTTCAGGCATCGTATTGACCACATCCGCTGCTGACGGGCCATCGCCCCCCATGCGCATGTCGAGCGGTCCGTCACGCATGAAAGAAAAGCCGCGCTCGGCCTCATCCAGCTGGAAAGAGGACACGCCGAGATCCAGTGTAATACCGTCAACGGCCTCATAGCCTGCAGCCGGCAGCAGCGTCCCCATGTCGCCGAAGCACCCCAGCACAGGCGTGAGGCGCCCATCATAATCGTCAGACGCATTTGCGCGGTCGATGGCAGTCTCGTCCCGATCGATCCCGATCACCTGGCAATCAGCCGCCTTGAGAATGGCGCGCGTGTATCCGCAGCCACCCAGGGTGCCATCGACAATCACATCGCCGTCCTGCGGCGCGAGACCCTCAACGACTTCGTTCAGGAGAACCGGTACATGCCCCATCAGACGCCCCCCGTCCCGGCAGAGCCGACACTTGGAAGGTTTCCTGCTGCCATTGCCTTCTGAAACGGCTCATCAAGCGCGCTTTGGTTTTCGAGTGCCGCCTGCGCCATTTTCTCATCGAAGGCATGAAAGCGAGACGGCTCCCAGATGTGGAACCGGTCAAAGGCGCCCGCGAAGACCAGCTTCTTCTCGATGCCAGCCGCTTCAAGCAGGTGGGCGGGCAGCGTGATGCGGCCGGTATCGTCCATCTTGAGGTCAGCGGATTTGGTGAAGATGGCATGCATGAAAGCCCGGCGATGCGGATCTGTCGGCGCCATGCGCGCAAGCGTCTGACGATAGACAGCCATCAGTTCGTCGCCGCCGCCCTCAAGACATCCAGATCCATCCATGGCCGGCCAGACGAAAAGGCGTGAGCCGCCACCCAAAGCTGCGCGGAAGGATGCAGGCACGGAGACCCGTCCCTTCGCATCAAGCGCAGTTTCATAGGTGGAAATGAACACCAGCCACTTTCCCTTCAGCCCAGACCCACATTCGGTGGGATAGTTGTGATCAAATTTGGGATAGCATGGGTAGGCTAGGGCACCAATGGGCAGACACGGTGATTCGCTTATTTCACAAGCGACCAGAACAAGAACATAAGCCGAATATAACGGAACGGGCGGTCGACCAGGGCACGCTGAAGGCCCTTTCGAGGCAATAAGTGACTGATTTACAAAGGGTTAATAAAGAGCGTGAAATCCCATGCATTTTTTGACGGGGCCTGTGTTTTTCGACGGCAGGCCGGTGCTGCCCGACTTCGCGATTATGATCTGAAGAATTTGACGACCTCCCGCCCGGTTCGGTGATAGAGGCTTTCAGGCATGCAGATTCGAGCCGTCATATTTGCCATCGGCATCATGGTCGCCCTGCTGGGCGCCGCAATGATCCCGTCAGCCCTGCTGGACATTGCTGACAATTCCGACCAGTGGCCGATCTTCCTGGTCTCGTCTGCCGTCAGCATCCTGATTGGTGCGGGCCTCGCTGTCCTGTCGGGCGGCGCGCCGCCATCGACCGGCGCACGCGAAGCGTTCCTTCTGACCGTCGTGATCTGGATCGCCCTGCCCCTGATCGCGACGATCCCATTCATCAGCTACGGGATGAGTTTTACCGACTCCATGTTCGAAGCCGTATCGGGCCTGACAACAACCGGCGCGACCGTCATGACAGGCCTCGACTCCACGCCGCGCGGTATCCTGCTCTGGCGCGCCATCCTGCAATGGATTGGCGGTATCGGCATCATCGTGACCGCGATCGTGATCCTGCCCATGCTGCGCGTTGGCGGCATGCAGCTTTTCCAGATCGAGAGCTCGGACATGTCAGGCAAGTTCTTGCCGCGCATCACCGAGATCACAGCGCAGACCGGCATTGTCTATCTGCTCATCTCTGCCATCTGCGCGATTGTCTATGCAGCCTGCGGCATGAGCGCCTTCGATGCGATCGCTCACGCGATGACAACAATGTCGGCTGGCGGCTACTCAACCCATGACGCCTCATTCGGCTATTTCAGCGATACACCGGCCGCCTATGCGGCCACTTTCTTCATGTTTGTCGCAGGCTTGCCCTTCAGCCTGCTCACCCTGTTGATCCTGCATGGACGCTGGAGGCCCTTCGCATCTGACCCGCAGCCAAAACTCTATTTCTGGCTCGCGGTCGGATTCTCAGTCGTTATCGTCGTCTGGCATGAGGCGGTCGTCGACCCGCCCGTCTTCGATCATATCTTTCATGGCTTCAGACAGGCCCTGTTCAATATCATCTCAATCATGACTGGAACGGGCTATGCCTCGGCACCCTATGACACCTGGGGCGGCCCTGTGACCATCATCTTCCTGGCTGCGACCTTCCTTGGCGGCTGTGCAGGCTCAGCGGCCTGCGGCATCAAGATGTTCAGGCTGGAAATCAGCTTCAAGGCAGTCGCCGCCTATGCCGCCCAGATCGTCCGACCCAATCGGATCGTGCGCGTGCGCTATGCAGGCCGCGTCGTCTCCTCTGACACGCTGCAGTCGGTCATGGTCTTTGTCTTTCTGTACCTCGCGACCTTTGTTGTCGCGTCCGTCCTCCTGTCGCTGACCGGGATGGACCCGCTTTCAGCGATTTCCGGCGCGGCGACCAGCGTCTCCAATGTCGGCCCCGGACTTGGCCCTGAAATCGGCCCGTCCTCTACCTTCCAGAACATTCCAGGCGCCGCCAAGTGGATCTGCCTGACCACCATGCTGCTTGGCCGACTTGAGTTCGTCGCCGTCTTTACACTGATGACGTCGCGTTTCTGGCGCGGCTAAAGGCTTACAGCTCCGCAAGGCGCCGCTCACTGGCTTGCACGCCTATCGGGTTTCCGGCACACACTGCTCACGATGAGCCGAATTATGCAGACATCTGAGACAAGTCTTGCCGACATGATGGTCGGCATGGGCAAACGTGCGCGCGCTGCGTCGATGCGCCTGTCACACCTCACCGCAAAAGACCGCAGCCGCGGCCTGCTTGCCATGGCGGATGCACTCGAAACGTCGCAGGACGAGATCCTGAAGTCCAACGCGCTCGATATGCAGCAGGCAAAACAAAAGCAGCTGTCCGACGCCATGCTGGACAGGCTCCTGCTGACGCCGGAGCGGATGCGATCCATGTCAGGCGCCGTTCGTATGATTGCTGAACTTCCAGACCCTGTCGGCGAAACCATTGCCAACTGGTCCGTTCCCTCAGGGCTCGACATTTCACGGGTGCGCACGCCGCTGGGCGTCATCGGCATCATCTATGAATCGCGCCCGAATGTGACGGCCGACGCCTCGGCGCTTTGTCTTCGCTCGGGCAATGCCGCGATCCTGCGGGCTGGCAGCGAAAGCCTCAACTCAGCGCTCGCCATTGCAACGGCGCTCAGGTCTGGTCTTGAGGGCGCAGGCCTTCCCGCCGACTCGCTTCAGCTTGTCGGCACACGCGAACGCGAAGCGGTTGGACACATGCTGAGCGGGCTGGAAGGCAACCTTGATGTTGTTGTCCCACGCGGCGGCAAAGGTCTTGTCGAACGGGTCCAGAAGGATGCGCGCATACCGGTCATCGGTCACCTTGAGGGCCTCTGCCACATCTATATCGATGCCGACGCCGACCCTCAGAAAGCCATCGATATTGCCTTCAATGCAAAGATGCGGCGCACCGGCGTCTGCGGCGCTATGGAAACCCTGCTGATCAACGAAGCCGTTGCCGCCCGTCTTCTGCCTGCCATCGCCGCGCCCCTGAGGGATGCAGGATGCGAATTGCGCGGAGACGCACAAGCCAAGGCGTTGCTGCCTGACATGACGACTGCCACCGAAGAAGACTGGCGCACCGAATATCTCGCGCCGATCCTGTCGGTCAAAGTGGTAAAGAATCTCGATACTGCACTGGCACACATCGCGCGCTACGGGACGGGCCACACCGAAGCAATCATCACGGAGAACAACTCCACCGCCGAGCGGTTCATGCGCGAGGTCGACGCCGCCATCGTGCTTCACAACGCATCGACACAGTTTGCCGATGGCGGCGAATTCGGTATGGGCGCAGAGATCGGTATTGCGACCGGCCGCATTCATGCACGCGGTCCAGTCGGCGCCGAGCAGCTGACGACGTTCAAATACGTTGTGCGCGGCAAGGGCCAGACCCGGCCCTGAGCAGACAGAAGAAACTCGCTGATTTTGCCCTCTCCTTTCCTGTCACCTGTGCGCACGCTGCCGCCGGTAAAGACCACCCAGCGCATTGGCCTGTTTGGTGGGTCGTTCGACCCGCCGCATTCGGGCCACTTCCACGTCGCAAAGACGGCGATGAAACGGTTGGGCCTCGACTGGATCTACTGGCTGCCAGCGAGCGGTAACCCGCTGAAATCGAAGCCTGCTGATTTCTATGACAGGCTCCTCGCCGTGCGTGAGCTTGCAGGCGGCCATCCGAAGATGTTCGTCAGCGACTTCGAACATTGGGCGGGCCTTCGATACACCGCTGACGTCGTCCGTGCGTTCACAGCCCATAGCCGGAATGCTAGGTTTGTCTGGCTCATGGGCGCCGACAGTCTGCGTAACTTTCACGACTGGAAGAACTGGGAATCCGTCGCAGCGACGCTGCCGCTCTGCATCGTGTCTCGCCCGGGTGCCGGCCCGCGCGCGCTCAGCTCTCCTTTTGCGCGCCGCTTCGCTCCGTTTCGCCTTCCAGAGCGTGATGCCGCCCGGCTGCCATTCATGGCACCGCCCGCCTGGGTTTTCCTGAAAGCCCCCTTCGATGCGACCTCCTCAACCCAACTGCGAGCGCACGCGCAAAAAGGCTAGAGCCTCTAGGCCTCGCATGTTATGAAGCCGGTTGTATTGAGAAAAAAGGATTAAGCCCTGCCCTCTTCCAGCCCGCAGCCATTGAAGGCCGCCAAAGCCAGTGCTGATGACATTCGCGCGCTTGCCGACTCCGTCGTCAACAATCTTGAAGATGATAAGGCCGAAGATATCATTTCGATCAATCTTCAGGGGAAGTCATCCCTCGCTGACGTGATGATCATCGCGTCTGGCCGCTCAGCACGCCACGTCGCCTCGATCGCAGACCATCTTTCCCAGACGATGAAAGAAGTCACAGGCCGCCCTGTAAAGGTCGAAGGCCTGCCCAATGCTGATTGGGTGCTTCTCGATATCGGCGACATCATTGTTCACCTCTTCCGACCGGAAGTGCGCAGCTTCTATAACCTTGAGAAGATCTGGGCCGACGACAGTGCGCACGGACACGCCTGATCGGCAGTCCTGACTTGTGCGCATCTCGATAATCGCCGTGGGCCGTATCAAGAAAGGCCCCGAACGCGAGCTCTTCGACGACTATATAGACCGTTTCAGGAAAGCCGGGCGCCAGCTCGGCTTTCGCAGTGCTGACCTCATCGAGGTCGATTCCTCCGGAGGTCTCGATGCTGAGGCTGACCGTATCCTTGCAAAGATCCCTGCAGGCGCGCGTACGATCCGCCTCGATGAATTTGGCGAACAATACACCTCCACCGCATTTTCCAGCCTCCTCGCCAATGAACGCGACAAGGGCCTGCCCGATCTCTGCTTCCTGATAGGCGGGGCGGAAGGCTATGGCGCAGCGGTGCGCGAGGCCGTACCGAACACAATGGCGTTTGGTGTCCAGACCTGGCCGCATCGCTTCGTCCGGGTCATGCTTGCCGAGCAGCTCTACCGGGCCGCAAGCCTTGAGGCTGGCCTTCCCTATCACAAAGCCTGAGCGCCCCGATTGACGCCGCAGCCCTCACCGGGCCAAGTGACGCCAAAGAAAAACCGGGAAGGAAACAGGCATGGCTGACAAGGATCTGGCAGGGCGCAAGGCAATTGTAACAGGCTCGGCAACCGGGCTTGGACGCTCTATTGCGCTGCGCCTCGCTGAACGCGGCGCAGACGTCATCATCAATTGCACGCGAAGCATCGCCGATGGTGAGGCAACAGTGGCAGCCTGTAGTGAAGCTGGCGCGCAGGCCCAGCTGGTCGCTGCCGATGTGTCGACTGATGAAGGCGCCCGGAAGCTGGCAGATGCCGCGTCGGCCTGGGGCCGTCTGGATATTCTCGTCAATAATGCAGGCATCACCCGCCACGCCCGGGACCATTCTGACCTCGACGCGCTCAGCCGCGAGGACTTTCTCGATACCTATGCCGTGAATGTGGCTGGACCTTTTCTGGTCATGCAGGCCTGCAAGCCGCTCATGGTTAAAGCGTTTGAGCAGACGGGCCGGGCATCGACGGCGCTCAACATCTCCTCCATCGCAGGCGTGACCGGGATCGGCTCATCGGTTGCCTATGCTGCGACCAAGGGCGCGCTTAATACGATGACCCTCTCACTTGCACGGGCGCTCGCCCCGGCCATCCGGGTCAACGCAGTCTGTCCAGGCTTTATCGGCACGCGCTGGTTCAAGGACGGAATGGGCGCTGAGCAATATGAACGCCTTGAGGCGAACGTTGCCCGTTCCACGCCGCTCAACGCAGCCAGCGGGCCGGACGATATCGCAGATTCTGCAGTGTTTTTCCTCACCGACGCTTCACGCCACGTCACCGGTGAAACACTGCTCGTCGATGCTGGGACTCACCTCGGCTACGCCCCTCTCGCTGCGAGATAGCGCCCTAATCAGCACTTATTGCAGGCGATTTTTGCGCCATGTGCCTGAATTTCGTGCTGCGGCGCAAAATTTTACGGTTACGATTATTTCATCATGGCTGACTTTTGAGCACCCCTTCAGTTTGTGCCTCGTGATGAGGATGCAAAGGAGGTAGTAACAATGCTCAAATCATTCACACGACTTGCAGCGCTCGCAGCTGCAACAGTGGTCATGGCAACACCTGCTCTCGCGCAGGAAGAGGGCGAATGGAGCGGCAACGTTACGCTCACGTCGAACTATGTGTTCCGTGGCATTACGCAGACGGACGAAGCTCCGATGATCCAGGGTGGCTTCGACTGGGCGAGTGACAGCTTCTACGTCGGCACCTGGGCTTCTGGCGTCGACTTCGGCGACGGCACGTCCACCGAGATCGACCTCTATGCTGGCTGGACGCCAACTGTTGGCGCCTTCGACCTTGATCTCGGCGTCATCTATTACTGGTATCCGGATGCACCGGACAATCCAGAGCAGAATTTCTTCGAAGCCTATGCCGGTGCAAGCACCACGCTCGGCGACACGCTCGAAGTTGGCGCATCTATCGCTTACTCGCCAGAGTTCTATCTCGAGATTGGCGACGCCTNNNNCCTCACCGGAACCGGTTCGGAAGAATTCGTTACCGGGTCTGGAAAGAGACCGCCGCTTCAATAGGAGCGGCGGTCTTTCTTTAATCATTCAATGGCCCAATATAGGGGCAGAGGAGGATCGGAATGGCAGACCCGGCTACAACACCAGTTGACGCACTGATCCCCACCATGACCCTGCTCGCCGCAGGCGGTGCAGCCGCGCTGGCCTCCAAGGCGCTCAAACTCTCTCCGATCGTTGGCTATCTTGCTGTCGGCATTCTGATGGGGCCGCACGTCTTCGGCCTTATGGAAGAAAGCTCGACCACACACCTGCTAGCAGAGCTGGGCGTGGTCTTCCTGCTGTTCGATATCGGTCTGCACGTCTCACTTCGCGAGCTGANNNNCTTGCGCCTGCGCACCTGGTCCTGACCAGTGTCCCCTTCACCATTGCGCTGACATTGCTCGGGCTCGACTGGCCCATCGCGCTCGCACTTGGCATCTCGTTCGGCCTGTCATCGACCGCCGTTGTCTCACGCGTCATGGTGGAACGGGGGCTCGGCTCCTGCCCGCTCGGCCGCTCCACGACGCACGTCCTGATCTTTCAGGACATCGTGGCCATCTTCCTGCTCATCTTCGCCAACTCGCTCGGTGCAGGCGGGGATGGGATGCAGCTTGCGCTCAACCTGGCCAAGGCTGCTGGCCTCGCCGTACTCGCCTTTGTCGTTGCCTTCGCGGCAGGCCGTTATCTCATGGGCCCGATCTTCAGGGGGCTCGCCCAGACACGCAATCAGGAAGCCTTTACCGCCGTCACCCTCCTGCTTGTCCTTGGGGCCGCCTCGGCAACCGCTTTTCTCGGCCTCTCCCTGACGCTCGGCGCATTCCTAGCCGGTCTGGCTGTGTCAGGTACGGCGTTCCGGCATCAGGTTCAGATGGAAACAGGTCCGTTTCGCGGCCTGCTCCTCTCCTTCTTCTTCATGTCAGTCGGCCTGTCGGTCGATCTCGGGGTGCTTCTCAATCGCTGGCCTGTTGTCCTCGGCGTTACCGTCGCGATCCTGCTGGTAAAGACGCTGACCGGCTTTGCAGCCGCACGCCTCAACAAGTGGAGTAATCCGGGCAGCGTGCAGCTCTCCTTCCTGCTGGCGCAGGGCTCGGAATTCACGCTGGTCGTCTTGTCCATTCTGGTGATGACGACAGACGCTGTCCCGCCAGCGCTCGACACGATTGCTGTCGCCTCAATCGCACTCTCGCTTGCGGCGGCACCTTTCTGGGCGGCTGGTGGCATGCGCCTGTCGCGCAAGGTCGCCAACATGCTGAAAGGCCAGACCCGGCCGGTAAACGAGATCACACCGATCGGTCCGGAGCGTCCAGTGATTATCTTCGGAATGACCGAAGCTGGCCGCCTCGCAGCGGACGCGCTTGCAGACCATGACATCCCGCATGTCTGCCTCGATGCCGAGCCTGAACGTTTCGTGTCCGCAATCGCGGATGGTTACAAGGTCGCCTTCGGAAATGCCGCCAATCTGCGCCTTGTAGAAGCGGTTGCCGGACCGAACCCGCGTGCCGTGGTTATCGGAGCGCCGCGCTATGATGTTTCACGGGACCTCACGCCTGCGACGCAACGGGAATTTCCGAACACGACGCGTTTCGTCTCCGTCGACAATGAGGCCGACCGAAGCAAATTCGCCAATCTCGGCATGCGCGCCTGGATATCGATGGGCGAGCCGAAGGGGATTGAAATGGCCGCCGACATCCTTCGCCAACTTGGCGTCGAGGAAGAGAAAGTCGCCGACTGGGTGTCCCGCGAGGCTGACCGTTTCGAAGTCGATGAACCAAGAGAGATTGGCGAACGCGTCGAGACGGAAGCGGCCTGATCTGAAAGCCGGCCCCAGTCGCTTTCTCAAATCTACCAAAACGAAAAAAGCCGGGCGCATCCTGCACCCGGCTTCTTTGATCTGGCTCACGAAGGCCGCTTAGCCAGCGATCTTCCGTGCAACCTTGTCCTCGCCGCCCTTGCGGTCGCGCTTGCGTTGCGGCTGGAAGGCCACTTTCGCATGCTCGGTGCAATATGGGCCACAGTCCGACTTGCGGCCGCAGAACGCAAATTGCGGATCTGCCGGGTCACCGATCGGCCATTTGCACATGGAGTCCCGCAGGGTGAGGATCGTTGCAGCTTCGCCGTCTGCGACGGGCGCTGGCGCGAGCGCGGACAGGATTGCCTGCTGATCGGAGCGGCGAATCCGGCTTTCTTCGGGCGATGCTGTTGGCGTCTGCACCTCGACCGCTCCCGTGGCCTGGATTTGCGGCTTCGGACGCGCCAGGCGCGGCGGGCGTTTTACAGGGCGCGACGGTGTTGCGCGGCCCGACAGGCCGAGACGGTGCACTTTGCCGATCACGGCATTGCGGGTCACACCCCCGAGTTGCTTTGCGATCTGGCTGGCTGAGTGACCTTCTGCCCACAGTTTCTTCAGAACATCGACGCGATCTTCGGTCCATGACATTTGGATGGCCTCCTGGCGTTGTGCGACCCTAGATATAGTGACGGCCTAGTTTTGCCGCCGTGCTTAACACCTACATATCGTATCTAAGGCGAAATGAAACACAACATGATGATCAGAGTTCTCCACAACCTTTCTATATGTAGTATGGCCTTGTGGATAGAATCGAAAAATCCTTGCGCCAGAAGTTTTTAGCTATCGTCTTTGGCCAGCCGAGCCCCTAAATAGCGCCCATGAGCGATCAGATTTCTGCAGATGCCCGCCCGCTTCCCGCCCCACCGCGAAACTATGGTGCGATCAACTGGATCGGGCTC
>LWDU01039438.1_pt2 | contig 13696 bp, 12 predicted proteins | sample 727161 | NCBI WGS metagenome assembly LWDU01 (sample SAMN04566230, study PRJNA314399) | hydrothermal vent metagenome | isolation source: deep sea hydrothermal plume seawater | place: Mexico: Gulf of California, Guaymas Basin | collected 2004-07-11 | reverse complement strand
TCGAGAGTCTGACCCACCGCCTCTACCTGAAGGGACGAGGGCGCGTGGTCGGGAAGTTGCGCGGGGATTTGAGGTTCGAGTATGTCAACCAGCGACGTGACATGGACAACCCCCTCGTGGATCCCGATATTTTCGGCGCGGACGCATCATCGGGACTGACGCAGTTCGAGACGATTTCGTTCACCCCGACCTTGTTCTACCCGTTGAACGATGAGATCAGTCTCAATACGTCGCTCTCTGTTCGACAGGTGAGGCTCGACATCATTGATGCCGACATCAAGCCCGCGAACCAAGACCTGATTGCCGACTTTGAGTACGAAGCGCTGACGGAGACCTTTTCGATTGGCGGAACCTATCGCCCGTCGCAGGACTGGTCTGGGTCCGTGATGTACAGCCTTTTCCACAGCGACGAGTCGGTGGAAAACATCGGGCACAATCTTCGCCTCGCAGGAGACTTCCGGTTCAACGACACCTGGAAGGTGTACGGCCACTACGGCTTCTACTCCTATGACCGCGACGGCACGAGCGTGGACGACTACAACGCGCGCGCGTTTTCGCTCGGGGTCGCCGCTCGCTTCTAGCGCGGGTTCATCGACCCACGAGTGACGGGATCTTCTGGAAGATCCACTCGGGGAGCGCCCGAACGACGGCCATGATGAGTCGCCATCGTGCGGGCACATATGCGACTGCTTTTCCCACGTCCACGACCCGAACGATGCTTTTTGCGACGTCTTCTTTGCTGCTGAAACTGGCGTCCTTCTCGTGATCGACGGTCATTGGAGTGTCGACCGGACCGAGTTTGAGGATGCATACTCTCACGCCGCTTGACCAAAGCCGGGAGCGTATGCCTTCGAGGTACGTGTTCAGACCCGCCTTGGCGGCGGCGTAGGTGTAGTTTCGGGGGCGTCCGCGTTCGGCGGCCACCGAGGACATCACGGCGATCGTCCCGGAGCCCTGGGCTTCCAGGGCGTTGGCGACTGGAATCAGAATCGACACGGCGGAAAGCATATTCGAATCGAACTGTCGGTAGGCTTCCGCGTAGTCGGCTTCGCTTTCGAGTTGATCTCCGAGCGCGCCGTGGGCCACGAGCGCAATGTCGACCCCTCCGAGCGCTTCGAAGCCCGCCCGAATGCGGTCTGGGTTGGCGTTCGCTTCCGTGAAATCACCCGCGGCGTGCCCCGCCACCGATTCACCGAGATCTGTGGCGAGAGCTCGAAGCTTGTCCTCGCTTCGGCCAAGCAGGTAAAGCCGGTCGCCACGCGCAGCGTAGAGGCGCGCCGTCGCCGCGGCGATCGCCGAAGTCGCACCCACGATCAGGATGCGCGCCATTAGCGGCGCCGGGGTGCAGCCTGGGCGCCGCGAATCAGACGGCCCGGGCGAGCGTCCGTAGGCTTGCCGTCTTCGAACGTGACTTGGCCGCCGCAGACGGTGTAGTCATAACCTTCGATGCGTTGAATGAGCCGAGCAGCGCCTGTCGGAAGGTCGTGCGCCATTTCGGGTGGATGCAGGAGCAGTCGGTCAAAGTCGATGACATTGAGGTCGGCCTTCATCCCCGGCCCAAGTACGCCGCGGTCGAGCAGGTCATAGCACTGGGCCGTCTTCTGCGTCTGCAGCTGAACGATCTGTTCGAGGGGGATGCGTTCGCCTCGTGTGCGATCTCGCACCCAGTGCGTCAGCAGGTAGGTGGGGATGCTCGCGTCTGAAATTAGGCCGCAGTGCGCTCCGCCGTCAGAGAGACCGAAGACCGTGAGCGGGTGAAGCATCATCTCACGCAGCGTGTCGAAGTTGGTGTCGGTGTAGCCGAGGAACGGGAAGTAGAGGAGCTCTTTTCCGTCTTGCTCCATCATCAAGTCATACGTGATTTCGCTAGGCGTCTTGCCCTCGCGCTTCGCGATCGCAGCCACACTCTTGCTCTCGTCGGGTTCGTAGTCGGGCGGGTCGCCGAGAGGGAAGAGTTTGTGAAAGCCTTGGGTCAGCATTGCAATGATGGGGCTCTCAACGGTCGGCGGGTGATCGAGAATCGATGCCCGCACTTCAGGCTGGCGAAGTGCCGCGATCTTTTCTTCGAAGGGCAGGTCCACGATCTTTCGGTAGCCCTCGTACATCATGAAGGGGTGGAAGGTGCCCTGATGACCCATGAGCAAACCGGCGGGGCGCTGGGCTACTTGAGGGATCAGCCGTCCGCCGTCCTTGGCCGATGCCTCACAGGCCTTGAGCAAGTCGGCCCACTGCGCAGGCCGGATGTCGTTCTGCAAGCAATTGAAACTCACGGGTCGCCCCGTGCGCTTCGATAGCTCGTGCATCCAAGCCACTTCTTTCTCTTCTTCGACGAGGTCACTCGCGAGTTCGAACACGCCAGCGCCGACGTCGCCCATCGCCTGGCCGATGCCGAGCAGTTCTTCTTCACCCGCGTACGTTCCGGGGACGGGTTCGCCGTCTTTGGCGCGATGCAAGATGGTGCGCGATGTCGAAAACCCCATCGCTCCGGCGCGCAAACCTTCGCGCACAATTTCGGCCATCTGTTCGATGTCGTCCGGCGATGCCTTTTCGTTGCGCGCGCCGCGTTCGCCCATCACGTAAGCGCGTACGGCACCGTGCGGAATCAACGCGCCGAAGTCGAGCGCGTGGGGCAGGGCGTCGATGGCGTCGAGGTATTCCGGGAAGGTTTCCCAGTTCCACGTCATGCCCTCTGAAAGCGCAGCGCCCGGGATGTCTTCCACACCCTCCATCAACTGGATCAGCCACTCTTGTCGTTCGGGCTGCGCCGGAGCGAACCCGACGCCGCAGTTGCCCATCACGACACTCGTGACCCCATTCCAACCCGAGGGTGTGAGATGCGGGTCCCAGGTCACCTGGCCGTCGTAGTGGGTGTGAATGTCGACCCAGCCGGGAGTGACGAGTCTCCCCTCGGCGTCGATCTCACGGCGGCCCGCGCCAACCTCTGCACCCACTTCGGTAATCGTGCCGTCGTCGATTGAAATGTCAGCCGAAAACTTCTCGCGCCCCGTTCCGTCGACAACCGTTCCGTTCTTGATCACGAGATCATGCATGGTGGCTGTCCTCGGGGGCGCTTGGGTTGAGAGGTGAGAGTTGAGAGGCGAGAGGTGATTGGCGAGGGAATCCCTTATTCGAGAAGCCCCTGGACCGATTCCGGCATGTCCTTCGCCACGCGAATGATCGGGATGCCCGTCATCTTGTTCTCGTGCATTTCGCTCATGGCGCGAGGCAGGTCTTCAAACGAATAGATTTCATGGTGGACGGTGGGCTTGAAAACCGAGCCGTAGAGCGCGGTGGCTTCTTCGCAGCCTTCGATCGTCTCGTAGTGCGTGTGGTCGAGCGTGATCTGCTTGGTCGACGCGCCGGCCGAGTTGTAGTCGATGCCGGTCGAAAGCTGCCAACCTGCACTGACGTTGACGCCCATGCGCGCTGCGATGGCCAGACCGGGCGCGAATACGGGGCCGCGAAGCATGTCGCACACAATGTGCATGCCCGTGCCGTTCGTCCGCGTCTTGCTCTCACCAATAAAGGCCTTCACGTCGCTGCGTTCTGCAAAGCGGTTGAACTGAAGCTGGTCGATGCCTTCAATGCCGTGCTTCTCAAGGGCAGCCCGTCGTTCTTCACTGCCCGAGCAGAAGTAGGCGTTGTGTCCTTCGGATTTCGCCAGCATCAAGAACAGCTCTGACACACCGCCGCCAAAGGCGAGCACGTTGAGGGTCGGAAGTTTCTCTTCGCTCACCTTCAAGCGGAAGATCCCCTTGGCGCGGCGCCACATGTGGTACGCGGTGGGAGCGCGAAGCGGAAGCGCGGCGATTTCCCAAAGGTTGAGGCCGCAGTCGAGCGGGGCCTTGATCAGCTGCCAGTCACCGACCACGGCTTCTTCGCCGTACCAGCCGATCGATTCGGGTTGGTCGTACGCCCAGATGCGAAGCGGGAAGCCGTAGGGATCCGGGTCGCCGTTGCAGTGCGTGATGACAATGTCGCCGGCCTTGAACTTGGTGACGTCTTTGCCGGTGCGAATCACTTCACCCAGTGCCGAGTTGCCCGGATAAATTGTGCCGCCGCGTGCTTCGGTGATGTTCACGGTGTCGGCGAGGGCGGCGTGATCGACGTTGTGTTCGCCTGAAACGGCGAGGATCTTGAGATGTACGTCGCCGGGACCGACCTCGCGCAGTTCGAGTTCGTCCATGGCGACAACTCGGGACACGTCGACCTTGTCTAGGTCGTCGTTTACGCGCTTGCGCTCTTCGGCGATCGCCTCGGCTTTAATGGAATACTGTCGCGACATCTGGATCCTCGAACTCACGTTTTTAGGGGTGTTTGGGAAGTACGGGCGAGCCCAGACTGGGCTCAGCCGGGTGAATTTCTCGCAAATTCGAGGCGCTCAGTCAAGCACGGCGCCGTCTTGGGTCATGCGCCGTTTCACGCAGGACTGAGACCGAACCGGTGCTTCGCCCCCGACTTCAGGGCAAGAGATGTTCGAACAGCGCGAGGCTGTCTCGTTCCTCGTCGCTCACGACCCCGTCCGACTCAATGATGCCCACGATCGTGTCGACGAACGTCTTGCGGTGGGCGGTCGGGACCAGAGTCGGGTCGATCTCGTCGGGGGAGGGTGGCAATTCGAGCCATCGGTCGACCTGTCTGCGCTCATCGACTCCGAGGTCGAGCCGCTTCACAATGCGCGCGACGAAGTCGCGTTCATTGGGATGGACCTCGAGATCTGCCCAGGCGAAGGAGCAGACGAACTTCATCAGCTGCATGCGTTCATGATTGTCGAGGTCTTGCAACACGGTCTACTCCTTGTGGGTCGTGTTTTACTTCGTGCGATGACAAATGGAGAGGAGTCGGCGAACTAAGGCACCACGAGTATTGTCGAACAATCTCTCGCGAAGCTGCGATATAACCGATTCAACCCAGGACAAAACCCGACGTGAGTTCCGCCGACGTTCGTATTGCTGCGCGCCCATTCCCAAGCTGCTGCGGTTTGAACCAAGCAGATTGCAATGACCTTGCACCCGCGGCTGGACGTTCGTTCCATGCCCAGAATACGCGATCCGGCGTCATTCAGGGAAACCAAAGACGGGCTACGAAGTACTTTGCGAGGTTGCCTAGGTGAGGCGCTCTTTTGTCTCATTTTCTGGACAACTGGGCTCGCGGACCGCTCGGGGCCTGCCGAGGTCTGCCGGTGGGGTGTGCCTTGCGAACATCGAAGGCATCGCAGCGCGGCATTTCCCTTATTTGCGCCCAGACTTGCCGCCTCCCGGGCTTGGTACCGCGTTTGCAACCTTTCCTGCTGTGATGCCGAATCCATCCATCCTGCAGCTCCGATTGAATCACGCAACGGACACACATTGCGCCGTAGGTCGCACCCCAGCGCTGCACGTCGTTTTGTTGGTGTGGATCGCGTCATTCGCGTTTGTCGCGAGCGCTCAGGCGGAGGCGGTCTCGACTTCGATTCCAACTGCGGCTTCTTTCGCCGCTCTTGATCTGTTTGACTCGACACCTCGCGAAGTTGCCGTGATGTTCGAAGTTTCGCCGCGCGAAGTTCCCGGCCAGGTGAACGTCCACTTTTCTCGCGAATACGTTGCGACGCTGGAGCCGGGTGTACGTCCATCGGAAATTCGCGTGGTCATCCCCGCGCAAACCGTCGAGGAGCATCTGCTTGGGACTCAAAAGCCGATCCCGAACAGTTTCAGTGACTTTATCTGGACCTTTGACGTAGAAACCGGACACGTTATCTCCGCGGCAATGAATGGGCGTGTCACGCCCGAACTCGACTGGGGCTTCATGACGAGCCACATCGAGGTCGACATTGAGATCGAAATGGGAACGGCGCGCATCGGTGGGTTCCGAGCGCCGCGACACGTGTTGGGGCAGTTGATCTTCAGCTACTGCACCGACGCCGAAGACGAAGACTGCAGCGTGGTCGAGACGTTGCCCTTCGATCGCACCACCGGCTATGTCAACGCGGTGGGTCGAGTTTGGGTTCATTCGCCGTTCAAGGACGTTTTTAACTTTTCGCCGATGGGCGAAGCGATCTTTCGCGAAGTGGTCGTACCCGCGCCTGCTGCCGCGAAGGCTGTCGTCGCGATCGACCTTTCGGACTCGCCCGGACCGTCTTCGCTCCCCGCGGTATCGACGTCTGTCTCCGCCGATGTGGGCGTGCTCCAGTAGTTCTTGCACCGTCGCCGTGGGAACCGAGCCCCTGCCCTGCCCGAGAGAGTGGAGGATTCCACCCGTCTTTCATCCTCCGTTGTGCTCTTTGGCCGCTGCTGATCGTCTGGGACCGCATTCGATCATGTGAGAAAGGATCCGAAAACGAATGAAGTGTGAGATCCTCTCTCGCGACTCCAGAGTAAAGCTGGCGAGGACGAAACAGGAAAAATGACGTCAACCGAAAACGCTTCCCTCTCGGCATCGCAACTCGAAGAGAGCGACGCTCGCTGCGGCGGCGAGGGCAAGGCCGTGCTCGAGCAGATTGACGTCGAGACCCGCGAAATCGCCGCGATGTCCCGTTGGATGTACGAACACCCCGAGCTCTCCCTCGAAGAGCACGCGACGAGTGACCGCTACGTCGAATATCTCAGCGCTCGCGGTTTTCGGATCACCCGCGGTGTCGCGGACATGACGACTGCGTTCGTCGCAGAAAAGGGCGACGCCGACGCGCCATATTCCGTCGCGCTCTTGGCCGAAATGGACGCCTTGCCAGAGATCGGTCATGCGTGCGGTCACAACCTTTCGGGGCCGGCGAGCCTGCTTGCCGGGGTTGCATTGGGCGCGTCGCTTGCTTCGGATCGGCTTCGCGTCGTTGTCGTTGGGTGCCCCGCCGAAGAGACAGGTGTCGGCAAACCGCGGCTCGTCGAAGCAGGCATCTTCGACAACATCGATGTTGCGATGATGGCGCACGCGTCCGACATGCGTCGCGCACATCGATTGTTTTTGGGCAATGACAAGTTCGGCCTGACCTATCACGGGAAGGCCGCCCATGCCGCGGCGTATCCGGAGCGCGGCATTAACGCGCTGGATGGCGTGGTCGCGCTCTTCGTCGGGATCGGCTTGCTTCGACAGCAGCTTCCTAAAGACGTGCGACTTCACGGAATCATTACCGACGGTGGCCAGGCGCCCAACATCATTCCCGAGCGGGCCGCGGCCGAGATCTGGGTTCGCGCGCTTGACCCGGCGGTTTTGAAAGACGCTTCGGCGCGGCTTCTCGAATGCGCGAGAGGGGCGGCACTCACGACGGGAACTCGACTCGAGGTCGTCGCTGCCGTGGGTTGTTCGCCGCCGATGAAGGCGAACTTGCCGCTCGCAGCCAGTTACCGCGCAAAGCTCATCGCGTTGGGCCTTGCTGAAAGCGATCATGCGCCCGACCAAGCGATCGGCTCAAGCGACATTACCCACATCGCGGACGTCGTACCGACGATTCATCCCAACTTTCCGATCGGTGACGACATCGCGCTGCACACGCGAGAATTCGCTGAAGCGACGGCAAGCGAGCGCGGAGAAGCGGGGCTGCTCGAAGGCGCGCGCGCAATGGCACTCACCGTTCTCGACCTGGTCAATTCGGCAAGCTTGCGCGACGAAGTACGTGTGGCAGCGGGACGCGGCGAAAGCTAACCGGAAAGCGCGGGGACGTCGGGTTCGTTCGCATCGTCAGGGAACGGGTCGAAACGGGGTGAATATCTTTTGACCTTGCCCGGAGTTGAAAGGCTGTTTGTCTCGCAGTTGCGGTATCCTCACACCCCATCGCGATCGTCGAAGTGAAACGATGGAGTTTCACGGACAGATACAGATTCTACGCAGCGTAGGTTGTTCATTTGAGCGAAAAAATGTTTCACGTAGTCCGAAGCCGGCGGCTGCAATGTCGATGAACATGGGTGGGCGTGCGCGCGACGCACTCAAAACGCGCCGGCGCTTTATGGAACGACTGCGGGGACTCGGAGTCAATGACCCTAAAGTGCTCAAGGCTTTTGCCACCGTCCCCCGACACCTTTTTATGTCGGAAGCCCTGCGCGACAGGGCCTACAAAGAGACCCCCATTCCGATTGGCGAAGGACAAACGATCTCTGCACCGGGCGTCGTGGCCAATATGACGATGGCCCTGGAACTCACCGGGACCGAACGCGTGCTCGAGATTGGGACGGGTTCGGGATACCAGGCTGCGATCTTGGGTCTACTGGCGAGTCACGTCGTCTCGATTGAACGAATCCCAAAGCTCGCAACCCGTGCACGGAGTGCGCTTGACCAATTCGGAATCACCAATGTGACGTTGTTTCTCGGTGACGGGACGCTCGGGCGCCCAGACTTGGCGCCTTACGACCGCATTGTAGTTACGGCAGGAGGGCCCGAGGTTCCCCGCGTGCTCCTCGACCAACTCGCCCCGGACGGGATGCTGGTCGGCCCGTTTGGACCCCGGCGTGCCCAGAAACTCACGCGCTACTGGCGCGGGAAGAAAGCAGGAAGCTTTCGCCGCGAAGTGATCGGTGAATGCGATTTTGTGGACCTGATCGGCCAGAACGGATGGCGCGGCTAACCCGCGGCGCCGCCCTCGCGGGTATCGCTTGCCTGGGATTTACGATCCTTGGCGGGACAGCGTGCACGTGGCGGCCCGAACCTCGGGGCAGTGCGGGGAGTGACAGCCGCACTTACCACACGGTGAAGCCCGGCGAGAACCTCTACCGAATCGGCAAGGACTATGGTGTTTCTTCGGACGCCATCGCGCGTGCGAACAGCATCCGAGACGTAACCGAACTGCGGGTAGGCCAGCGGCTCTACATCCCGCGCGGCAATAGGGCGGGGCTCCGGCCAGCGCAGTCGCGAGGGAGCGCCACGAATACGCCCCGAAGTACTCGGGGCAACGATGCGTTAAAGAAGCGCGTACGCGCCGAAGCCAAGCGCAACGCAAAGCTCAATTTCATGTGGCCCCTGAGCCGGACGAAGCTCACGTCTCGCTTTGGTCGCCGCAATGGGCAGCCCCATGAGGGGATCGACTTGTCCGCGCCAAAGGGCACCACCATTCGCGCGGCCGAGAGTGGCAAGGTGATTCATTCGGGACGGCTTGGTGCTTATGGGCTGGTCGTCATCGTGAAACACGCGGGCAACTACCGGAGCGTCTATGCGCACGCGCGAAAACTCTTCGTACGCAAAGGCCAGTTCGTAGAGAAGGCGCAGAAGATTGCCGAGGTGGGGATGACGGGGCGCACCACCGGGCCACATCTTCACTTCGAGATCCGGCGCAAGGAAGTCCCGAAGGACCCGCTCTTGTATCTGCCGTAGTCGCTACGGCGACAAGGCGGGCAGGGCATCCGCCGTGCCCGCAGCCCAACGCAAAAGCGCACCAAGATCCGTTGGGATCGGCCATGCTTAGGTTTTCTGATCGGCGAAGTTGCCCGATACCTGGCGCTACGACTTGAGGCCGAGCTCCCAGACCGGGAAACAGACCCTCGCCATCGTGTGTCGTCCGGTTTCGGCTTCGAAGAGCGCGTCGTCAGTCGCTTCTTCGCGCTTGGTCTTCTTGGCCTCGGCCTTCTCTATGCTGATAGACGCGGCAGCACTCCTGCGAAGTTCGTCGGCTGTGAAGATCTCGACGCCGATCTCAGCTGCACGCTTTTCGCAGAGGTCCTTGACCTCAGCGCTAGTCAATCGCTTGACGTCAAGCTTGCCCCCCTTCTTCACCGGAGTGAGTAGAGCGCCGCGGTCGTCGCCACGAACCTGGAGCCAATCCTCAAGGGTGATCAGGGCTTCGTTCGGGAGTGACACGCGACGCGCCTTCTGATTCTTCGCCTTCCCGGTTTTCACGGTAACTTGCTGGGTTTTCTGATCGAACGAGAGGTCGTCGAGGGAAACCGCGAGGAGTTCTGCGAGAGCGAGTTCACCGTGATAAAGAAAGTAGAAGACCAGACGGTCTCGCACGCTTTCCGTGCCTACGGTCTGCTGGCAGGCAAGAAGCAGGGCGCGGAACTCACCGTGTGACACAATGCGCTCACCCGCCCGCGGAATTACCGCCTTCTTGGGCGAGTTAACCCGGTCCCACTCTTCGCTACTTATGTAGCCGAGATCTCGACTTTTCTTGAGCACACTCTTAAGAGTGGTGCGGAATCGTTGGATTTTTTTGCTTGGAAACTTTTCCGAGTCCTGTCGGAACTTGTGGTGCGGATCGAGCTGACAGCGCAGGGACTCAAGCTTCGTCGGCGCGCCAGTTTCCTTCAACATGTGAAGGGCTGCTTGCCCGTGATGGGCTCGCAACTGGTGCCAGGGGAAGTCGACGCCTTCGCAGGCGCCAGTAGAGAAGACCAGAGTCAATGTTTCGAGGGCTTCGCGCGCATGAGTTTTATCTTCACCCTTCAGGGATTCAAGAAAACCAGTTGCTGCGGCCTGGCCCTTTTCAATTTCGTTTTCGTCGAGAGAAAAATCGGCTGCGAGCGTGAGTGAGAAGCCGCCGGGGAGCTCGCCAATATCGAGAGACAACGTACTAAGACCTCCTGCCTTGCTGGGGTATAAGCTGGCATTCCAATGTGCACCGTATGGGTCAAAAAATCAAGGTTTACACCCGATAAGCGAGTCGAAAAGCTTGAACAGAACCAACGATTAAGCACCTAAGTTGCCAGAATAGCTGGGTTTTTTTATATGTCGAGTGTGGGTGTTTAACCTCGCCTTGTAATGCAGTTGCTGCTGGCTAAAGGGCAACAGAATGACGCAAGCGCACGCCCCGGAATCATTGGGTTTCTCGGTGCCCCAGCGTGACGGCCGAGGGACATTCGCCTCGATCGCGGCGCGTTTACTTTCCGCTACTCTGCGGCCCGCGAGAGCCAGAGCGCGCCCATCCTCCACTGATTTTGCCCGCCCGAAAGGTCCAAACGCCCCCGTAGCTCAGTCGGATAGAGCGCCGGTTTCCTAAACCGTAGGTCAGAGGTTCGAATCCTCTCGGGGGCGCCAGTTCCGAAAAGGTCCATACCGGACACATGGTTTACAGATTATACCGGGGACATGGTTAACACTTTCCCCGGCAAGAATGGATTCGGGGCAGGTTCAACCCGTCCCTCATCCCGATCAAAGAATCCTAGATCAAAGTCGAGGAAGCTGACGAGCCAGATCTGGTCTTCGACCTCACGCAGTCCAACCATTTGGCCCGCAAAGACCGTGCTGAGGTTGATCTTCCGTCGGCCCATGCAGATGCGGCCGCAGTGCGTCACGCGGACAGATTTGTCGTGGTACGGGTACTCGGGCTCGGGCGGCGGCGCATAGGCACGGACCGAAGGTGTATAGAGATCTCCGGGGTAGGCGCCGCCCAGGGCCTGATGGGGCCGCTCGTGATTGTAAACCTCGATGAACTTGTCGAAGCGTTCCTGCTGCTGCAGGAAGTTGAACGACGCGGGCTTGGTTGCCTCCTTTTTGAGAGTGAGGTGCATGCGTTCATGGCGGCCGTTTTGCTGGGGGCAGCCCGGCTTGATGCGCTGGATCTGGATCCCCAGCCTGAGCCACCAGACCGCAAGCTTGGAGAGCCCGAACAGCGCGTTGCCGGAGGCGAAGGGAGTGCCATTGTCGGTGCGTATGGCGCCTGGTAAACCAAGGTCCTTGAAGGCTCTTTCAAACACGGAGAAGGCAAAATCAGTACGCGTTGACGAAAGCCCCTCGCAGGTGAGCAGATAGCGAGACCGGTAGTCGGTGATGGTCAGCGGATAACAGTACTGCTTGTTGCCGAGCATGAACTCGCCCTTGAAGTCCGCACACCACAGGCCATTGGGAGCGTGAGCTGCTGTGAGCTCCGTGCCCTTGGCCTTGTAGCGCCGGCGCTTGCGCCGCTTCACGAGGCCATTGCGGTCCAGTACGGCGTGAACCGTGCTCACAGCCGGCGGCTTGATCATCGGGAACTCGCGGATCAACTTGTCGCGAATCTTGGGAGCGCCCCACGAGGAGTACTCTTTCTTAATCCCGAGGATCGTGCGTTCAACTTGGTACGGCAGCTTGTTGGCATGGCGATAGGGACGCCGCGAGCGGTCGTTTAGACCATCGAGGCCACAAGTCTTGTAGCGCTCGTAGATCTTGTAGCCGGTGACCCGGGAGATCCCGAACTCGCGGCACAGTGGGGCCATCTTCTCGCCCTCGAGCAGCCGGGCAATGAATCTGAGGCGTTCGTCCATTGGTTTACACGTTCTCCACGGCATCTGGGCTCTCCCCAAATGCCTATTGTGTAAACCATGTCTCCGGTATGAGGTGTAAGCGATCTCTCGCTATGCACATCAATGGGTTAGCGGAATCCAAGAAGTTCGCGTCCGACACTGGGGCCGTATACGGCCGTTTACGTGCGCCGACTGCCAACCGCTTTTCCGCCGCATCGATTCCGAAATCAGCAAACGAGAGATCTGTCTCCTCCTCGGGCATCAAGTGCGCGTACGTTCGGAGCGTAAACGCGGGATCCGCGTGACCGATCTGGTCCGATATCCAGCGGATGTTCTTCCCTGCCGCAACGGCGTGGCTCGCCCACGTGTGCCTAGCGTCGTGGAGACGGAGCGGACGAACAGCGTGAGCCTCAGCCCTACGCCGCAGCCGTCCCCAGACGCGGCTCACGTTCGCCGGGTCGAGCGCGGTTCCGCGCTCAGAGCAGAGAACCCACTGCGGCACCTCAGGCCAACCCTTCGACAGACACGTCTTTCTTCGCTCAGCCTTCAAGGTCAGATTATTTACTCGTGTAGAAAAGTCGCTGCGTGCGTTTGTGAGTGACTTGTCACGCGCTTTCGACCAAGATGAATCTTCAACCTTGAAGTGCGTTCTCTTTGGGAAGGGAGATGTTATGCGGAAGTTTGTTCTGGCAGTTGGTCTGGTGCTGATGGCGAGCGGCGCGCAGGCCGCGACCCTCAACGTGGTCGGAGGCCAATTGCTTGGCGCTTCGGGTGTCATCGTGGACGGCAACTCCTACAACGTCGAGTTCCTCGACGGAACGTGCAGTGTTTTGTACTCCGGATGTAACGAAGCTTCGGATTTTACGTTCCAGACGTCCGGCGCGGCGGAGTTGGCCGCGAACGCATTATTGGATCAGGTATTTTTGGACGGCGTATTAGGTGATTTCGATAGCGACCCGGACCTAACAGCCGGTTGCGAGTTCGAGTTCATATGTGGCGCGTTCACCCCGTGGGCGGGTAATGGGGTGGTAAATGACAGTCAGTTGGTTTCAAACGATTTCGAGGAACTGGGGGACGGGGTATCACACGTCGCGGTATTTGTGGGCCTCCATACGAATGACGAGGCTAACAGGGTATACGCCGTTTGGTCAGTTGGCGCCGTCCCCGTCCCCGTGCCCGGGCCGGGCGTCTTGGTGGGCTTGGGACTACTCGGTGTGGGCGTCAGCAGCTTGAAATCGCCCCGCTGAGAATAGGGATTTCAACGGGGCTTTTTAATTCCGCCGATAAGTAACCGAATGACAAATCGCTCGGAATCACGGGCGAAGGGTCCAACGCGGGGAAGCTCCGGGCTCTCGGGTACATCGAGTAGGCCTTCCCGATTCGAAGAGTCTACTTCTCACGGGAAGGCGATCGTGACAACCGGGTTGCTCTCGCCGGTCACGCGTCGGGTGTCGTTCAGACTTCCGAAGGCACGTCGAAGCGTTCCTGGTAAGCGGCGAACTTGGTCCGCTCTTCCGCCAGGTCGAATCCGGTATCGTCGAACGAGTACTTGTGCCTTCCGTGTTGTCCTTGGGGGTGGG
>LWDU01043839.1_pt1 | contig 13702 bp, 14 predicted proteins | sample 727161 | NCBI WGS metagenome assembly LWDU01 (sample SAMN04566230, study PRJNA314399) | hydrothermal vent metagenome | isolation source: deep sea hydrothermal plume seawater | place: Mexico: Gulf of California, Guaymas Basin | collected 2004-07-11 | reverse complement strand
GATATTGCTCATCTTATCTCATCTTTGGCTGGTAACGTACCAGTTATTCCTGGAAAAAAACTTGACGAGGTTCAGAAAGATATGTCGATACCCCCCTCAAAAGAAATACTAAAATATTGGGAGCCTGAGATTTCGCTCAGTGATGGAATCGAAGACATTAAAAATTTAGTAGAGGAAATTCATGGAAAAGTATTATGATTATGATTTAGGGGAATATGGTTTCGATGCTTTGTTTCAGCACCTCTTCCACCCCCGCGATTTGGAGAATCTTCATGAAGACTTAGAAAAAGAATACGATTTTTTTAGTGAGCCAGGTAAAGATTCTGATACAACGTTTCATAAGATTTTTTATGATAAAATGCGCCATGGTTGGCCTGAATTTCTTGAGCTATATCAACGTTTCATTGGAGAAGTTATCGCCCCAATTGTAGGCGCCCCCCATGAGCTCATCTATCAAAAGTGGCCATCATTTCGAGTTCACTTACCGAATAATGTCGCAGTTGGCGGCTGGCATAAAGACGGAGACTACCACCACCCACCGGGAGAGATAAATTTTATATTGGCTTTAACTTCAATGTTTGAAAGCAATACTACGATTACTGAATCTGAGCCTGGGAAGATGGACTTTCATCAACTCGAATTAACACCCGGCCAGATTGTTCGCTTTGACGGTAATCAATGCACTCATGGGAACCTTCCAAATAAAACGGGCGTGACAAGAGTTAGTTTCGATTTTAGAGTGATGCTACCTGAAAACTATGATGACAGTCATCGTCTGACTTCATTGAGTAAGGGGAATAAATTTCTTATCGGACATTATTACGAGATAATGAAATTATGAAGATCGTTGTAACGGGTGGTACAGGAATGGTGGGGTTCGGTTTTAGTCAGACCAAGAGCAAGATAATAACGATAGGATCCAGAGACTATGATTTAAGGCATCGAGCCAGTGCTTTTCGCATGATAGCTGATCACAAGCCTGATGCCGTAATTCACTTAGCTGCTCGTGTGGGCGGAGTAAAGGGAAACACTGATTTCGTGGCAGATTTCTTTACTGAGAATATTCAGATCAACACAAACGTCTTAGACGCATGCCGCACCAATAATCATATTGTTAAGAGGGTTGTTTCGTTACTTTCTACGTGCGTTTATCCGGATAATGTGAATTATCCGCTTACAGAAGACCAGATACATAACGGTCCGCCTCATGTAAGTAACTTTGGTTATGCGTACTCAAAGAGGATGCTGGATGTACACTCGAGGGCCCTCCGACAGCAGTATGGGTGCAACTTCATCTGCGCAGTCCCGAACAATCTGTACGGCCCTCATGACAATTTCGATTTAGAAAATGGTCACGTAATACCTGCAATAATCAGGAAGGTTTGGGAAGCAAAAATATCGGGTATTCCTCCAGTTTTCTGGAGCGATGGATCCGCCCTCCGCGAATTCACATACGCTCCCGATCTAGCAGGAATTTTGCTCTATCTTCTTGACGAGTACAACGACCCAGATCCTATTAATATTGGAATAACAGAGGAGAGAAGTATCAAGTCTGTGGTAGAATTAGTTTGCGAGAATCTGGACTACACTAAGGGTATACTCTGGGATGACACAAAACCTGCTGGACAATATAGAAAGCCAAGCAGTAATGAAAAGCTGATCAACATTGGTTGGAAAGCTACAAGCTATACTTCTTTTGAGCGTGGCCTAAAAAGAACATGCGATTGGTTCATTAAAAATTACCCCGACGTAAGAGGAATGGTATGAAAACAGCTTTAGTAACAGGAATTACCGGACAAGACGGGTCTTATTTAGCTGAGCTGTTATTGGAAAAAGGGTATAGGGTCGTCGGTCTAAAAAGACGGACAAGCCTGATATCGACAAACAGGCTGGATCATATCTACAATAATCCAATGCTCTGTTTAGAATATTATTCTCTACATGATCCAACTACTTTGTACCGACTTTTGGAGAAGTATGAACCCGAAGAGTTCTACAATTTAGCTGCACAATCGCATGTTAGGGTGTCATTTGATGTTCCAATAGAGACAGTCGACACAATCGTGATGGGTACGCTTAGGATTCTTGAAGCGATACGGTTTGTTAATAAAGATATAAAGTTTTATCAAGCTTCATCTTCTGAAATGTTTGGAGATAACCCAACGTACCCACAATCAGAAAATACTATTCTTATGCCAGCTAGTCCATACGCATGCGCAAAAGTCTTTGCTCATAATCTGTGTAGAAATTATCGTGAATCTTATGACATGCATATTTCCAGTGGCATTCTTTTTAATCATGAATCCCCGCGTAGAGGCGAAACATTTGTGACACGAAAGATAACATTAGCCGCCGCAAGAATTAAGCTTGGTTTACAAGACAAGCTATTTTTAGGAAACCTTACATCCAAAAGAGACTGGGGATTTGCCGGTGATTATGTAAAGGCAATGTGGCTGATGCTACAACAAGATTCACCTGATGATTATGTAATCGCCACTGGTGAGACGCACTCTGTGCAAGAATGGCTTGATACTGTTTTTGAAATAGCCGGATTACCCGTCGATACAAATGTTAAAATAGATAATAGACTATTCCGTCCTCATGAGGTCCCCATATTATTGGGAGATCCCAAGAAAGCGATTACAAAGCTTGGGTGGCAGCCAGAGACAAAGTTTAAGAGTCTTGCATCTTTAATGCAGGCTGAAGACTTTCGTTTAGCCTTATTAGAATTAAAAACCAAAGGGTTAGATCCACAACCCGAAGCGTGGATGCCCGGCAAGAAGATGAAGTTTAGAGGATAATATATGCAGAACCCAACACCAGATCAAATTTCATTTCCCACCGGTAAGCCTCATGTTTCTTATTCTGAGGTTCGCTGCTGGAAAGAATGTCCACACCACCACCGCCTGGTATATATCAATAAGGTTGCAAAAGATGAGCCATCTCCTTATCTATCATACGGCAGCGCGATACACGATGGTATTGAAAAGTTTCTTAAAACAGGAGCAATGGACATCGAAGCTGCTCTTCAAAACATTAAGGACGAGTGGGAAAAACATGGGTTTGATACCGAAGAATGGATTCAATCACAAGCAGACCATAGAAAATCGCAAGGGTGGAAACCCAAGGCTCATGATTATTTAGACGTTTGGTTAAAGTGGACAACAACATCTTTAATTGACTTACCAGTGTTTCTTACAGAAGAGTTTGGTGAGTATGAAGTAATATCAGCAGAAGAACAGCTTTATGAATTCTTTCCAAACTATGAAATTTTCTTTAAGGGTTTCATCGATGCAATATTAAAGGTTAATATTCGAGGAAAAGAATATTATTATGTTATTGCCTGGAAAACTGCTGGTGATAAAGGTTGGTATGCAAGTAAGCGAAGAGATATTTTAACATGGGCCCAAATAGCCCTGTATAAGTCTTTTTGGAAAAACAAAAACAATAAAGATACAAAAGAAGTTAAGTGTGGATTTGTGTTGCTTAAGCGCGGCGGAAAGCCAGGCGATTCTTGTGAGCTAGTAAAGGTTTCTGTCGGCCCTAAAGCCGAAGAAAATGCATTATCAATACTTCGGAGCATGATTAAATCTGTACGTCGTGGAATATTCTTGAAAAATAGAAATTCTTGTCGATTCTGTGAATTTAAGAATACGACCCACTGCCCGGGTTGAATGAATATACTTCGGGATGATCTTTAATATGATTATCCACGCTGCCGAGGATTAGATGCTAGAAAAAAAGAAGTACAAAATACTGATGTTATCAGATCATGCCTTAAGCACCTCGGGTGTCGGGTGTCAATCTCGATTTTTAATAGAGGGGTTAATAAAGAAAGGTTGTTGGACTGTTCGTCAATTCGGCGCCGCTTTGAAGCATAATGATTATAATGCAATCCAAGTAAACGAGGATTTTATCATCAAGCCGATTGATGGCTTTGGTGACCCGAATGTTTTGCGTTTGGCATTAGCGACAGAAAAACCAGATATTCTTTTTATTTTTACTGACCCACGATTTTTTACATGGTTATGGGAAATGGAAGATGAGATTCACCAAATATGCCCAATAGCGTACTGGCACGTTTGGGATAATTTCCCCAGACCCGACTTCAACGACCACTATTACGCATCCACAGACTTGATTAACTGCCATTCACATTTGACATATGAAATCGTGAGTGAGATGTTCCCGGAACGCTCCAATTTTATTCCACATGCTTTACCTGATGACATATTCTTCCCTTTGCCCGAAAATCAAAAAAAGATGTGGAAAGAAAAGATTTTAGGTTTCGAAAATCGTAATTGCTTTACTGCATTTTGGGTTAATAGAAATGCTAAACGAAAGAGACCAGCTGATGTCATTTGGGCATGGAAGTTATTTTTAGATAAATTAGAAGACAAGAACAGCGCCATGCTTCTTATGCACACTGATCCGTACGATCAAGAAGGACCTAATCTTGTTGAGGTTGCAAAGAAGTTGGGTGTCATTGATAGGGTTACTTTTTCAAGAGAGCGTATTGAATTTGATCAAATGAATATTCTTCACAACATATCAGACTGTTGTATTAATATAGCATTTGCCGAGGGCTTTGGATTAGCGACTCTTGAGGCTATGCAGGTGGGGAAACCTTTTATTGCTGCTAAGACTGGCGGATTAACACGACAGGTTGTTGACCATCGTGATGATTCAGAAAACGGGATTGCTTTAGAGATTCGTTCAAAAAGTATTGTCGGCTCCCAACAAGTGCCTTATATCTTTGAAGACTACGCGTCCGTTGAAGAGACAGCAGACGCATTCTATAAACTTTATTCAATGTCCAGTGAAGAGCGTGATAGTCTTGGTAGCAAGGCAAGGGATTATGTGCAAAGTGAATTTGCAATGCAAAAGACAATAGATCTTTGGCATGATAGTTTAATGAATTTAGTCAAAGATTGGGAGTCAGGACACCGGGCCGTTAACCGCTTTGAAATAAGGGAAATATAATATGAATGTCGTTATAAGGGGTCCATTGCTTTCAATCAGCGGTTATGGTGTCCATGCAAGACAAGTCTTTGCTTGGGCTTACTCAAAGGGATGGAATATTAATTGTCATGTTTTGCCATGGGGAATTACACCCTTTTATATCGACCCAGATAAGCAAAACGGCTTAATTGGGAAAGTGATGGAAAAAACAGCACCCTTCCCGGCCCAAATGCCTATTGATCTTTCTTTACAGATTCAATTGCCAAATGAATGGGATCCTAACCTGGCTCGAGTAAATATTGGTATTACTGCGGGAGTTGAAACCACCGCCTGTTCTCAAGAATGGATTGATGCCTGTAATCGAATGGATCATATTGTTGTACCTAGCACATTCACCAGAAATTTGTTTATAAGACATGGCTTAAAAGAAGAAAAGATTTCTGCTATTCCAGAAGCATTTACATGTGACTTTAGAGAAACTAAGGGTTCGCAAAAGTTACTAAGCGGCTTAGACAAGCTTCCTACAGAATTTAACTTTCTTATATTCGGACAAATAACCGGTACATCTCCTGAGACAGACAGAAAGAATACTTTCTATAATATCAAGTGGTTATGTGAATTATTCGCAAATGATCCAGATGTCGGCGTTATTGTAAAGACGAATATGGGAAGGCTTACAGTTAGAGATAGGGAAGACTCCACTAATATGTTGAAAGAGGTCGTAAGTCAAGTAAGACAAGGACCGTACCCAAAATTTTATCTAGCTCATGGATTGATGGATGAAAGTGAAATTACATCTCTGTACAAAAGCGAGAATGTTAAAGCTCTTGTTGCTCCTACTCGTGGTGAGGGATGGGGGTTACCGATTCTCGATGCAGCAGTATGCGGTCTTCCAATAATAGCCACAAACTGGTCGGGCCACTTGGACTTTTTAAAGAGCGTGAAATTTTTGTCATTGGATTATGATCTTGTCGCTGTCCACCCAGACAAGATCGATGGAAGTATATTCGTTGAAGGTTGTCAATGGGCTGAGGTACGAGAATCTCATTTTAAGTCTAGACTAAATAAGTTTCGAGGTTCATCTTTACCAACTCAATGGGCCACCCAAGCCGCTCCTCACGTCACAGAGAACTTTAATCTTACAAAGATTTTTTCTATATATGATGAGAAGCTTGGGGGTTTAATTGACGGGTCTTGAAATAAGCTTATCGATAATTTGCATCCTATTATTTCTTAGTACTTCTGTGCTTACGTTTTATACGTACAAATTTGGTGTTACCATTTTGAAGGTTGAGGATGCTGTAGAAGAGTGTTTGGATGTCTTAGACGAAAGGTATGCATCTATATCTGAAGTCTTAGAAATTCCTTTATTCGATGATAGTCCACAAATAAAGACAGTACATACAGATATAAAACGATCAAGAGACGCAATCCTAAACATAGCGAATGTTTTAACTAACGGGATCATTGATCAGGAGGAATAACTGTGGCCAGAAGAAAAATTAGAAGAAATCCCGGCAAGAAGCGTAACATGTATTTTAACAAAGATACACAGGCTTCTATTGAGACGTACCAAAATTCTGATGACAGGGATGAAAAAGAAGTAATTTATAGAAAAGAAATTATGCCAGCATTCGAACAGTTATCTGAAAGTTTAATATTCGTATACGGGTTTAACTCTCCGTATGAATCAATGGCTTCAATGAAGGGTGATTGTGTTGCTTTTTTATATGAAACCATCCATAAGTGGGACCCAGCTAGAGGAACTAAGGCTTTTTCATATTTCAATGTTGTTGCAAAGAATTGGTTGATAATAAGATGTCGTAATGCAAAGAAGAATGATCACCGACATGTTTCCATGTCTGATCTATCGATCCTAAATTCAGCAGACAAAGCAAAGATAGCTGAAAGTAAGGTTGCTCCATCCCCACAAGATATTTTAGAAGAACGAGAATTACGTGATAGAATAATGGACGTTATTAATGAAATTGATGGTCGTGTAAAGAAGCCAAATGAAGTTCTATGTGCTCAAGCAATTCGGACTGTTTTTGAAAATATTGATAATCTAGACTTCTTAAATAAACGTGCAATATACGTTTATGTTCGTGAAATATCAGGTTTGACGTCCAAGCAATTATCTGTTTCAATGTCAAAGATTAGAAAGCATTATAAAGAGATCGTTCACGATGATAGAATTGTAGATCTTCTATAGGTAAAGATTATGTCCAAAAAGTTAGAAGAGACAGTAAAAGATTTCGAACAGCTAGATAAAAAAATAGCTGAATTCGATAGGGTGCTTCAAAAGATCGAGCATGCCGATAATAAGAAAAAGTTGCTTTGGAAAGAAATTTATGAAAATGCTTCGATGGACAGACAGAACGCACATATACTATTCGTTGAAGCATACACTACCATGAGTCAAGGAACCACTGAGCATGCCACACTGGGCACCACGCTGACGAAATATCTCGAAAGAATGAGCAAATCAAATGAACAACTTCTAAAGCTAGCTGACCTTATATCTAAATCAGAGAATGAGCATGCATCTATAAATGCAGACGAATTATTTTCGAAAATCCAGGATGAATAATGGCACGAGGATCAGGAACAGACGCGATTGCGCAACAGGCGAACCCTACTGCTACATCACCACCCGATACTGACGCAACTGCTAATCCAACGCAGATCTTTAACAGGGCGGTCGTTGTTGAGGTTTTGTATGATCTAAGCGTTTTTTCCGAAGAAGACTTTGAAGAAATGAAGAGTCTTGTCGGCTCGCCAGATATGCTGGCAACAGCTCCTAGAAATTCTATTATTGCAAGAATGATAACTGGCGGCGCCGACAAGAAAACTCCAGACGCCACAGTCGCACCAACAGCAGATGAGCAACGCGAAGCAGAAGAGAACGCAGAATCGCTACCAGAGGGTGACACGGTTGGGAATGTTGGTATCCTATGTTACCCATTTTTTCCACCTCACTTATGTTTTCCAGTTAAGCCAGGTGAGCAAGTTTGGGTAGTACAAGACTCTCCAGATAATCCAGCGAAAATTCAATATTGGATGTGCCGTATTCCAGAAGCAGCGCATGTAGATGATATTAATTTCACTCATGCTGATCGAAAATTGGTCGGAGGCTTAGCTCAACCTACAACAAAAGAAAAAGCTGACGCTGCTTCAGGGACAGAGATAACTTCTGATGCTAGCGCATCGACATCCACTAGCACCGGCGAGGCAAGTAGTCCCCAGGAGAATTTCGACCTCGATGGTGACGGAATGGATGATCGTATTTTTGGCTTTCCCAATGGGACAGGTACCGAAGATGCGTTTACGCTCAAAGCAGAATTAGCGTATGAAGATATTGTGAATGTTTCTATCGCTTATGACCAATTTAAGAGACAGCATGTTCCAAGGTTTACTAAAAAGCCAGGTGATTTTGTCATACAAGGATCCCATAATACTCTAATATCGTTAGGCGAAGACCGCGGCTGGGGTAAAATGAAAAGAGAGGACGAGCTCGATCTTCCTTGGGCTCCAGAATTCTCCAATGCCACTGAAGATGAGGATGACATAGAAGACAGAAAAGATTATGTTTGGGGGACGATTGATATTGTGGCTGGCCGAGGACGTTACGATTGGCGCTACCGCGGTAGAACGGAAGAGAGCCCACCTATGTTGACAGCGCCTCGCTGCATTCTTAACACTCCAATTCCGGAAACCATGGGAACTGGCCGAGAGGCTTGGATAGAGGTGAATAAAAATCCCCAAGGAAATGAAAAAGCTGACCTGAATCGTTTGGATGCCCCTGCAGAAGGTGATCCTGACTTCGCCTATGACGCTGCTCGTCTACTAGTAGCACAGGGAAGTGACGTAGATGTTAACTTTAATATCTCTATACCAGGATCGACTGTTCCTACACTCATCGGTCCAGAAGACGGTGAGATGACTCTTATAACTAAAGATTATCCATCATCTGTGGTTGCGAAAGCAGACGAAATTAGAATCATAGCCCGAAAAGTGGATGCAGATCTTCCAGTCGATGAAGCTCCAGAAATTAACGGCTCTATTAGGATCATAAAAGAAGGCCTCCCCGACGAAGATCTGGCGTGCTTATACATGTTATCAGACGGTACAATTCAGATTAGCGGCTCAAAGATTTTTCTTGGAAGGCATCCTGATGATGGAGGCCTTGGCGAAGATAATTCTGGTCCTGGAGACGGAAGCTCTCAGCCATATGTAAAATATCAACAGCTGGAAGATTTACTTAACTCAATAATGTCCGATGTTCAATCTTTTTGTGATACCATCCTTACACACGTGACCCCGGGTTACGGAGCACCATCACCCCAATTAAATAGCGCCGCCGCGACGCTTAAAGCAGATATGAGTTCTAGGATGGGAGAAATTCCGAACATAATGTCTGAAAGAATATTCGGCGAATAGGAGAAAACGATGCCATTATCAGCAGCAAAACCAATGTTAGAAGCAGAGATTTTTTTAGCTCTTCAAGAAGCTGGTCGAGAAATTTCACCCGGAGATGAGGACGGTCCAAGTCCAACAGATATTAATCAAGCTCTCGCAACAAAGTTAGCAAATGCTATCCATGACTATACAATTCAGGCAATGGTAACGACACAAGTGGTGACAGTCCTTGCTGGCGTTGCGATTGGCGCTACGGTCGCCGGCCCAGTTACTGGTGCCGGTATGGGCACTGGTACTGGAATGTTAATGTAACTTTTTATTGATTTGCTTAGGTTGTGACTTATCACATCACTATTTCTTTAAGCGAATATTTAGTATGGGTGGTAGATCATGGCTGTAACTAGAAAAGCAAATAGCACAGTTTATAATTTCAAGTCTGTAGGTACCTCTTATAAGAGGCAAGCAGAGCTTGATAGTAGAATAGAGCGTGCTCCTCCTGTTGGAATAAAGACGCCTGTCGCATTGTCAGAGTCTGGTACAGACTTTATTAGAATGCACACATCATTCACAGATCAGATTCATGATAATCTAATAAACTTAATTTTGACTAATCATGGAGAGAGGTTAGGACAACCATTACTAGGTGCGAATTTAATGGAGTTGGCATTCGAAATGTCGACAGAGTCGGGGTCGACAGAGGCAATGAACAGAATTACTCAGGCCTGTAATCGCTGGATGCCCTATGTCGCGCTACTTACATTCGAACCTATAATAGAACATTTTGATAATAAAGAGGTAGCAAAGGTAGGCGTTAAGCTATCATATAAGGTCCCCAAGCTTAAAACAAAAGCTCGCGGGATGGAAATACTAATTTATAGCGCGGGATAAAAAGTGGGAATAAACGTACAAAGAAGTTTGAAAAATGAGGTAAGACGAAATTATCTTGCAAAAGATTTTGAGTCTTTTCGTAATGCGTTGTATCAACACGCCAAACTATATTTTTCAGATAAAATCCAAGATTTCTCTGATGTAAGTCTAGGTGGTTTACTTTTGGACATGGCAGCCTTTGTTGGCGACTCAATGTCATTTTATCTTGACCACCAGTTTAATGAGCTTAATTGGTCCACCGCGATTGAGACGAAAAATATTCAAAAGCATTTACGGAATGCCGGCGTAAAAGTTCATGGAGCTTCCCCTTCGGTAGTAATGCTTAAAATATATTTTGAGATTCCAGCAGAGACGATTACCGGTAATACAGCGCCAAAGGCTGCGCTACTTCCTTCAATCGGTGCATTATCAACCTTTACCTCTAATGATGCGGTACCGTTTAACCTCCTCCTCGATCTAGATTTTTCTGAGAAAGATTCAGACGGGAATTATCTTTATGAGTCAGTCGTTGTAGAAACAGCGGAAGATGGAACTCCAACGTCTTATGTCGTTATGAGATCTGGTCTTTGCCTTTCGGGTTATCGAAAAGAGTTTAAGACAGCTATTCCGAATATTCATAAACCATTTCGAACGCTCACGCTACCTGATGAGAATGTTACAGATGTGATTAGTATTAAAGACAGCGACGGTAACATGTACTATGAAGTGGAATCATTGTCACAAGATACTGTTTTTAGAAAGATTATTAACCTATCCGAAGACAATGGTTCTGTGGGATATAATCTTGAAGTTATTCCAGCTCCTCATAGATTCATTAAATCATATGACTACAATACAAAGCTAACAACTGTACGATTTGGTTCTGGAAATGCAAAAACTTTAGATAATGACATTATTCCAGATCCATCTGAGTTGGCTCTTCCGCTATATGGAAAGAACACATTCTCAAGGTTTACCATAGATCCTAATTCTATGCTTCAAACGCAAACCCTCGGTATCTCTCCAAGAAATACAACTCTAACAATTACATATAGGGCTGGTGGAGGTCTAAAACATAATGTAGGAAGTGATACAATCAAAACTGTTACTACATTGTTTCTAGGTTTTTCATCCACCGCATCTGCTTCTGAAGCCGGTCTCGTACGCGGATCTGTAGATTGTTCAAATCCGCTTCCAGCTCTAGATGGTGACCGCGCTCCTACGATTAATGAATTAAGGGCATTGATCCCATCTAGTCGTGCCGCCCAGGGGCGTATTATAACAAAGGAAGACCTTATTGCTAGGATCTATACACTACCAAACGCATTTGGCAGAGTTTATCGTGTTGGTCTTCGACCCAATCCTATTAATTCATTAGCATCTCAAATATTCATTATTTCTAGAGATAAGAGAAAGAAACTTGCAATGTCTTCAGATACGCTCAAAAAGAATCTTAGAATTTATCTAAACGAGTTCAGGGCAGTAAGTGATGCTTACGATATCTTGGATGCTAGAATTATCAACTTTGCAGCGAATATCGACATCGTTGCACATCCAGACTCTAATAAGTCTCAAGTTGCACAAACTATCATAACCAACCTTAGAGGAATATTACGGACTGAAAATATGCAGATTGATATGCCCATCGCATATGCAGATATTATAAACTCTGTGCTTAATAGCGAAGGTGTTATATCAATGGTCGAAATCAAGCTTGTTAATTTAACTGGCCTTGTGGAAGAAAGACAATACAGCGACGTTTCATTTAGCGTTGAGGGTAATACATTCCAGCAAATGGTAGTAGGTCCACCAGGTAGCATATTTGAAATGAAATATCCAACAAAGGATATTGTAGTGACGGTGAGATAAGACATGTTTTATATTCTGACAGCTAGCGCTGATACGTACATTACAAACAAAGTAATAGACAGTAAGTTTAAAGCGACAGATGGTAACGTCGGCCGCGCAGGAACGCTGGACTTATTTAAGCTTTGGAACGAATCCAGTTATGTTTCTGCGTCTACACGAGTCACATCTTCGGTAGATGAGCTGTCAAGAATTCTGGTAAAGTTTGATTATTCACCGCTATCAAAGCTCACATCATCGTCGTTAGACTTGAATCATCCATCTTTTAACGTCAAGCTTGAGCTTTTTGAAGTTGTATTAGGCGCACCTGTACCAAAGAATTTTTATGTGGTTGGTTATCCTCTTTCAAGATCATTCGAAGAAGGCTCTGGAAGAAACGTCGGTAACTTCAGCGATGTCGATGCAGCAAATTTTCTGACGGCATCGTATGATGGAGATTCATCGTTGTTATGGAATTTATCTGGCTCCGGAGAAAGAGGGATATTGGGAGACACTGGAATAGATTATATGATAAGTGGTACTGTTGGTAGCACGGTTCTTGATTTTGGATCAACCCAATATTTCGATGAAGGGCCTGGTAAACTTTCACTTGATATCACCAAAGTAGTGTCAGCTTCTATCGCCGGAGTAATTCAGAATCACGGATGGAGAATTTCTTTTAGCGGTTCATCTGAGACAGACAGAAAAACTCGATTTGCAAAACGTTTCGCTGCCAGACATGCTAGAAACCCACTAATCACTCCTCGTATAATAGTCACATGGGATGATAGCATTCAAGATAAGCATAGAGGTCTCTTATTCAACGTTTCTTCGAGCTTATTTTTGAAAAACTTAACATTAGGTCGACCGCAGAACCTTGTAAGTGGTTCAGCGTTAACGCAACTTACAGGTGAAGATTGTGTTCTTCTTCGTTTTGTATCTTCATCTGGTGACCCCGCAAGAGAAACAAACGTTTTTGTGACCGCGTCTCAACACACTGGGTCAACAGACGGATCAGGTATGGTCGGTGTATATTCTGGTACGTTTAATCTTAATCGTTTCGATTCTACATTCTTTCAAACATTAAAAAACAATGATAAACTAGAGCTTCAAGAAATCTGGTCTTCGATGGATAAAACTGTTGGATATTATACTGGTTCGATTATGGTTGAGAAGGCAAATCGCGTAGTCGGTGGCTTCGCAAATAGGAAGCTTCTCATAACTCCAGTGGGCGCCCATCCTGAATATGACAAAGACGCACAAGCAACAATTAGATTTTTTATTGAAGATATTGATGCAGCTGCTAATTCTCCAGCGTATAAGCTTCCTAGAAAAGTAGAGACGATTATCCTTGACGAAGCATATTATAGAATAAAAGATAGACAGACGGGTACTATTATCATTCCGTTTGATAAGGCTAGACAAAGTACTAGAGTGTCCACTGATGCAAACGGAATGTTTATACAATTCCGAACACCTGGGCTACCAAAGAATCGACAACTAACCGTTGATCTGCTTATTGTAGATCGAGGAATGGAACGCTTAATGAAAATCCCAGAAATTGATTTCCGGGTTGTTTCATAATGGCTAAAAAGAAAAGGGTTTTTGA
>LWDU01034432.1_pt1 | contig 13702 bp, 17 predicted proteins | sample 727161 | NCBI WGS metagenome assembly LWDU01 (sample SAMN04566230, study PRJNA314399) | hydrothermal vent metagenome | isolation source: deep sea hydrothermal plume seawater | place: Mexico: Gulf of California, Guaymas Basin | collected 2004-07-11 | reverse complement strand
TTTATTATTTAAAAACCTCGTCAGCGATTTAGTTTTTTGCTCGTCAGCATAATATTGTATAAAACTTATTATGTAAGGATTAGAGCTATCTTTTCTTTTCAACCGTAGTTCATTATCATCTTTTTTAATTACTATCAAATTAGGAGAAAAAACAGTACCAATTGCTTCAGATAAAGTTGAATACTCTTCCTTGTTATTTACAAAGCTTTTATTGATAAACCTATTAGCTATTACAAGAGAAACTAAGACAGCTATAATAACAATTATTTTTTTCATTTATTCTTTTGTTTCTTTCTATACGCTGAAAATATTATAATAAATATACTAAGTAGTATTGGCATTAAAAAAATATTAATAAATTTTAACAATGAACCTAAGCCATCTATATCTTTATTTAAATTTCTTCTAACATCTCTTAATTCTTTTCTAACTTTTAATAGATCTTCTTGAAATGCATTGTAATCTTTGCTGTTCTTGTCTGTTACTTCATTATCTTTGTAAGTGTTTTGTAACTGAGTTAATCTATTTTGAAGTCTATCTTCTTCTATTCTAAATTTTTTCTCTGCAGCAAGTTTTAAGTTATCTACAACTATAAATGGTCGTGTAAACGATTCTCTACTAGTAATGCTTGCAAGTGTATTTCCGCCTGCTAAGTGGTCTAATGAATTAATTATAAAATCTCCATTACTTGCCCATGGCACTAAAACTTGCTCTCCATAAAAATCTTGCACCCTAACCCACAAATAGTTTGCAGTAATATCAGCATCTGCAACTACAATAGCTTGTTTGTTTTCATTTTCAATTAAACCGGCGTATACATTTGTTTCTTGTGTAGCTTTATATTTATCTAATAATATTGATGGATCTGGCATATATCTAAAAACATTTTTTTCTGCTATTGATGAATCATCACTAGATGTAATGAGCGGTGTAAATTTATTACTCATATTAGTATTAACAATAGTTCCTGAGAATGCAGAAGTTACTGAATTTAGCTTATTAGTTATATTAATATTCTGATTAAATGCAGCTTTAGGAAAACTTAAAATAGCCGCATGCTTAATGGGTCTATCAGAATTTGCAGATGTAACAGGTATAGCATATTTCCTATCTAACAATACTTTTGCAGGATTTATTGAAATTCCAATCTTATCTAGAAGTTCTGTGAAATCTGAAGATTGAATACCGCCGCCTTTGGGAGGTAAACTTGGATCTTGAAATTCAGGATCTGCCTCAGAGTAAACGTCATACAAAACTAAAACTTTTCCTTTCTTGTCATAGAAATTAATTATTTTACTTTTGTCTTCTTTAGATATTTTTTTTGGGTGCACTAAAAATAAAATCTCAAAATCATCAAAACTTTTTGTTTTTTTAGTAATTTGCTCAACATTAAAAAGTGGTTTTAATTTTTGAATAATAGCCCATTCTGGTGTTGGTTCATTTTTTGTAAAGTTATATCCTCCAAACATCGGTAAAGATGACATAACGCCAATCTTAGGCTTCTTTAATCCAAGAACACTATAGATAACTTTAGTAATTTCATACTCAATAAATGCTTCTTTACCAGGATCAAAAAATTTAATTATTTCATAATTATCATATCTATTAGATGCCACTAAACCAAAAAAAATATTTTCTTCTTTTGTCTTTGAGGGCACGCCTTGTAATCCAAATTTCATTGCATTATCTTCATCGTCTGAAAATGGCACAGGATCTATTACATTTAATGTAATTTTACCTTTAGAACGTAACTGATATTCTTCAAGTAATTCTTTTATGCGTTTTGCATATGTTCTTAAGTATGTATCTTCTTTAGTAAGACTGTCTGAAAAATAATAATTAAGTATAATTTGATCATCTATTTTATTAACTATATTAAGAGTGCCGTCCCCTAAGGTATATAATCTATTTTCCGTTAAATCAAAACGAAAACCTTTAAATAAATTATTTGTAAGCATTATAAATAGAACAAAAACTACTAGTAATAGAAAAATTTGTGCTTTTGATTTATTTTTCTCTGATATCAAGCTAACCACCTTTTTTAATATTAACTACTTCAATGTTTATATAAAGCCAAAAACCAATAAGAGCAGCGTAGTAAATAAAATCTCTTAAATCAATCACACCTTTACTTAACGATGAAAAATGAGATAAAAAACTTAATGAGGCTATAGCATCAACAGCTCCTTGCGGCAGCCATGTATTAAAAAAATCTAAAACTAAATTTGTTCCACTTAATAAGAAAATAAAACACACAACCACAGAAATAATAAAAGCAATCACTTGATTTTGTGTAATTGAGGACATGCATGAGCCAATAGCAAGAAATCCACCAGACATCAAAAGGCTCCCTAAATATCCAGATATTATAGCGCCATTATCTGGTTCACCAAGATAATTAACAGTAATCCATATTGGAAATGTTAAAAATAAAGCTAATAATATAAAAAACCAAGCAGCAAGATATTTACCTATAACCACTTCAGATACTTTTACAGGAAGAGTTAGTATTAATTCAATAGTTCCAGACTTTCTTTCTTCCGCCCACAATTTCATTGAAATTGCTGGTACTAAAAATAAATAAAGCCATGGATGAAAACTAAAGAAAGGTAATAAGTCAGCTTGGCCTCTTTCGTAAAAACCACCCATATAAAATGTTAATGATCCTGATAATAATAAGAAAATTACTAAAAAAACATAAGCTATTGGTGTTGAGAAATAAGATAGTAACTCCCTATTAAATATAATTATAATATTTTTCATTTTTAGCTCGAGCTACCCATAGTAATTTGCCTAAATATATTATCTAAATTACCACTACCAGATTCCTTTAGTTTTTTAGGGGTATCGTCAAATAAAAGTTTACCCTTAGCTATTATTGCAGCTCTAGTGCATACAGCTTCAACTTCTTCAAGTATATGTGTAGAAATTATTATAGTTTTATCTTTTGAGATTTTTTTTATTAGTTCTCTAACGTCATATTTTTGATTTGGATCTAAGCCGTCAGTAGGTTCATCCATAATTAATATTTCTGGATCATGTATAATTGCTTGCGCTATACCTACTCTTCTCTTAAATCCTTTTGATAAATGTTCTATACGTTTATTTAAAACATCATGCAAAGATAAATTTTCAACAACCATAGAAATTGCTTCAGATAATTGATTTTTATGAATACCTCTTATTTTTGCCACAAAGACTAAAAAATCATAAGTTGTCATTTCGCCATATTGAGGTGCTCCTTCGGGCAGATAACCAATATACTTTTTGACCTCTAAAGAATTATCTTTAATTGACAAATTTTTAATTTTGATTTTACCACTTGTGGGCTCAATAAAACCGGTAATCATTTTCATAGTAGTAGATTTTCCAGCACCGTTTGGCCCTAAAAAACCCAATACTTCGCCTTTGTTAATATCTAATGATAAATCTTCGACCACATTAGTATTATCATACTGTTTATGTAAATGCCTTATCTCAATCATACTATTAAAATGATATTCGTTAGGTTCTATTAAAGAAATAGAAAGTAATTAATTATTGATTAATTGTTTTATTAACACCACTACGGAGAGCCTTATCTATAAACCAAAAAGCAGCACCTATTGGATTTAAGATTATTGCTGCGCCCATGTTAACAGTTTTTGAAGGTGTAACATCGTCAGGAGCTTTCACGACCCTATTAGAAGAATCTATACAATTATAATAAGTATTAGGTATACCTATGCGTGGTAAATTTTTACTTTCAGCTGGACTCAAATGCTGGTGTTTGTTTAATTGTAAGCAATCAACTGGATCAGTCTGAGATTCGATCTCTGTATCGAGAGCAAATATGCTTGATGATATAAAAATAACTCCTAGGATTAAATATTTCATATAAAAATAATACTTACTTATATCTTTATTATCAAGAGTTAATTTGTATAAAAACACTTAAAATCAAGCAAATATAAGGATTTTAAGAGAAAATATCTGAAAATATAAGGTGATAAAATTAATGCCGAGGATTTAAGTATGAATAAACTGTAAATTTAATAGTTAAAATCTAGCGCTAATTTTCTAATTTAAGTTTAATCAATTAAATATTATTTATAAATTAAATGTTCGCATTTAAAAAGATATATTTTTTTTTGTAAAAGATAATAACTGACAATAAATAAAGGTGTAAAAAATAAAGTACCCATTATAGTTCCTTTGTAAAAAGGTATTGCTAATACGTAGCAATTAATTAATCCAGATAAATCATTAGTATATAAACTAGACGTTAGCCAAAACCCAAAATTTGTAATAATAAAAAAAATAAAACTAGAAGAAACTCCTAAAATAAAAACATTTCTAAAATTAATTATTGCATTATAAAAATTAGAGCTTAATAAAATAATTACTACATAAGATAAGTATTGCCAATAATAGCCTTCATAAAACCATATTATTTCTTTTGAGTCATTATAAAAGTAATTATTTAAAATAAAATCACTAACCCATAGTGATAATATTGGTAATATATATGCTAGGTTGCGATTTTTAAAATGCAAAGAACCAAATATTGCCAATGCAATCATCGGAGTAAAATTATAGATATGTGGTATTACCCTTGAAAATGTTATAAATATAACAATCAAGGATACAAGAACTGTCTGAATATCTACCTTATTGATATTTTTTTCAAACATGTCTGTCTCTAAAATACTTAAGAAATAATATCTATTTATTAAGCTCTTTACTAAAGTTTCCTAAAAGTTTCAAAGCGCCTTGAACATCTGGATCACCCATTACTTTTAGCATTCCACCTATTCCACCAGATGTTGTAGGAGATTTTTTATATGAATCATAAGCAACACTTAACGAATCAAGCATTTTTGCAAAATCTTTGCTTTCAGTCATTTCTAAAAGTTTCATAAAATTTTTATTTCTTGTGACTCTATCTGCAATAATCAAAAGCTCATTAATCATAAAACCTAATCTTGCAACTGTATCATCAGTAAGAGCATCCCCTGCGCCCTGCATAAATCTATCGACTTGTTCTTGTATAGTAATTTCGCTACTCATAATTTTTTACCTTTATTATTGTTATATAATTCCTCTAGCACTTGCCCAATACATTCTGTTGTACGCTGTTTTAAACCAATGTAAACCAGATGTTGGTGCTTGAGGATTTGGCGGATTATCATAGTCAAACATAGCATATGTAGCTTTACCATCTCCTGCTTCAATGAAGCAAAAAACTTTACCATCATAATCTCGTACTGGCTCTCCTTGTTGCACTATAGCAGCTATATTCTCACCTAGTGCCTCTGCTTCAAAATGCGCTGTTGACCCAGCTTTACTTATTGGTAAATTAGTTGTGTCACCAAGAACATATACGTTTTCTCGTCCTTCCATGTTTAATTTTTTCTTATCCGTTGGTATAAAACCACCTTTACCAAGACCATTATCTTCTATTACCTGCATACCTTTGTGAGGTGGGACAGTAACCAATAAATCAAATTCTGCGGAACTATCTTCTTCACTTAAAACTTTTCCAGGCACTACTTCTTTCATATTGAATAAAGTTTCATATGTAACGCCAAGTTTATCAAATTCAGGTGCTGCCCAGTTCGCGACCGGCTCTAAACTATGAACTCTTCCAATTGGATATGTGTAATGAAGATCTACTTTATCCCAAATTCCTCTCTTCTTGAAATAATCTATTAAGAAAAAAGTTATTTCCAAAGGAGACATTGGGCATTTATGAGGAACACCTGTTGCTACAACAACTTTTCCACCTTCAAATTTTTGCAATGTTTTATACATATTCAAAGCATCTGCCTCAGTGTAAAACTGACATGAATGCTCAGCTAGACCCGGAATGCCTTCTGCATGTCCTCTTGAGCCAGTTGCTATACATAAAATATCATACGATATCTTTTTACCACTTTTTGTAGTTACAGAATTATTATCCATATTAAACTTTTCAACTGGATCAACATGAAAATCAATTGATGACTCCAGTAAACTTTTTTGATCTCTATACAATTCGCTCGTAGACATTTTTCCAACTGCAACATAAAGCAAGCCTGGTTGGTACATATGTTTATCCGAAGCAGACAACATTGTAATTTTTGCAGAGCCTTGCTCTAACTCTCCGGACAATCTTCTAGCAAGATTATTTGCTAAAATTGTGCCGCCCATTCCTCCACCAACTACTAATATATGCATCGCACTCCTCCTATCTTTTATTTTTTATTTTATTTTTTTAACAATTATATGTAATACTTCATCTTCTTTAAAACTATCTACTATTTCATGACCAACTTTATTAATCCACTCTGGGATATCTGCCGCAGAGCCTTCGTCTGTAGATAATAATTCTAACTCTTCTCCTACTTCAGCCATTTTCATATTAGAAATTAACTCCATTAATGGCCCTGGACAAAACGTATTTTTTGCATCAACTAAAATTCTTTCTGACATAATATTTCCTTTATATAATTAAAAAGACCAAACCTGTCCTTGATTAACATCACTGATAAATTTTGTTAAACCCATAGGCTCCCCTACGTAGTCAAATAAATCTTCAGACTTAATTTCTAGCATATCCATAGCCATAGAACATGGGTATATTTTTGCATCGCCCAGTTCAACAGCTTGTTCAAATAACTCAAGAAATGGGGGAACATTTTTTTGTTGCATTGTTTTTCCCATATTTCCTTCAACTGGAGCTTTGTGATTATTTCCTTTAACAAAATATTTGAGGGAATTCATAGAAAGAAATACACATACATCATTTCCACTAACTGCTCCAACCGATGCAACCATAGCTGCCATCTGCATTTGTTCCATATTTTCAGTTGTTAACATTACATTTATTTTTTCAGACATTTTACTTCCTTATAATTTGATTATAAACCTATGTAATACTATATGTTATTAATAAATTTATAATGCTGATTTAAGTATCAATTTAGCAAATTTTTATAAGATTACAAACTATTACTATTAATACAAAATTTATACTAATAAATTATATTAAATTATGCTTATAAAGCACTGATTTATATAAATAACTAAGTTACTATTAATTACGTTGGTGCCCAGAGCCGGAGTCGAACCGGCACGGTATTTCTACCGAGGGATTTTAAGTCCCTTGCGTCTACCAATTTCGCCACCTGGGCAGACAAGCCGATATTATAAACATTTTCACAAACTAGTATATATGTAAAAGCAATATCTCTATGTTATAAGTTCATAAGTAGAAATTACTTTCTAAATAAGTAAATGATTATATAGCTTAATGAAGATGAGGAAGGTTTAATCGTGATATATATTACGCAGATAAAATACATACTTACTATTCTTTGTAGTGCTTGTTTTATTAGATTTAGATATAATTAAATAATGATTGATATAATAATTAGTTTAATTCCTTACACACTATTTGGTTTAATAGGTATTTTATTATTTAAAAGAATTAATTTTACAAAAAATATATTCAATAAAAAACAAAGTGCTATTTATTTAAGTATTTATTATATAGTATTTGGGTTTTTTTAGGACAACTTGAAGATGGGAATCCTGATATACGATATCAGATAGGATTTGGATTAGGACATTATTTTGTATGTTTTATTGGTGTTGTTATTGCAACATTTTTAGGAATGGGATTTAAGTTATCTTTTAATAAGGAATTATTTTATTATGCTTTGCATGGGTCAATAATATGCGGGTCAATATTATTTATATTTGCAGTTTAATGAGTTTTAGCACTAGATAAATTTAAAATCTTAAAATTATTTTTTATAATTTCCATGAGATTCTATAATTAATTTTTTAGTATCTTCAACATCATACCAAGTGTCTATATCTACATATTTGTTCTCTAGATCTTTATAAACTCTAAAGAAATGCTCAATCTCAAGTAAAATATGTTTTCTCATATCTGCAAGCTTACGTCTTTCGTTAAATCTTGGGTCATCTACTGGGACAGCTAATATTTTTTCGTCCTGACCCTTATCATCAGTCATTTTCAAATATCCAACAGGTCTTGCATTTAAAACAGTTCCAGTAATTACAGGTTCGCCAGTTAAAACAATAACGTCTAATGGGTCACTATCACCGCCCAATGTTTGGGGAATAAAACCATAACATCCTGGATAATGAACTGAGCTAAACAAAACTCTATCTAACTGAAAAATATCGTATTCAGAATTATATTCATATTTATTATTACTTCCTTGTGGAACTTCAATAATTACATTAAATTCATCTGGTAATTTTTCCCCTATTGGATAGTTATATAAATTTCTCATAATTTTAATTCCTTATTCTATTAATGGAGGCTGATAATGGAGGCTGAGGTCGGAATTGAACCGGCGTAAACGGTTTTGCAGACCGCAGCATAACCACTCTGCCACTCAGCCACTATCAAGATGGAGCGGGAAACGAGGTTCGAACTCGCTACCTCAACCTTGGCAAGGTTGCGCTCTACCAGATGAGCTATTCCCGCATATATTTCTATGACCTAGAAACATTTCTTAGATATATTATCATAGAAATTAATGATAAAAAGGCTGCAATATAAATTCCATATAAGCCAATTACATTTAGGTCAATTTTAAAGATTGGCTCACCAAAAAGCAAAAAACCGATAGATATCATTTGAAAAGATGTCTTTATTTTACCTACATTATTTACTTGCGCTTGATCTTTAATATTTTCTAGTGCAGCCCATTCTCTAAGAGCAGATATTAACACCTCTCTAAGAACAATTATACAAATTGGTATAAAAAAAATTAAATTATTATTATCAAATAATATTAATAATAAAGAAGTAATTACTAATAGCTTATCAGCAACGGGGTCAAGAAATTTACCCAATTTAGTAACTTGATTCATTTTTCTAGCGACGTTGCCATCTAAATAATCAGTAATAGCTGCTATGGAAAATATTAATGTTACATAATAATTTACATACTCGAAGTCTAAAAAAAATATTATTACCATTAAAGGAATTAAGATAATTCTTAAGTATGTAATTAAATTTGCGTGTGTCATAATTTATTCTAGTTATTATGGAATCTATAGTATATAACTTCAGCCAATGTTTTATTAATTCCTGGTATTTTTTTTATTTCATCTTCCCCAGCCTTTACTAAGCCTTGCAAACCACCAAAATACTTTAATAAAATTTGTTTTCTTTTTGGTCCTAATCCAGGTATTTCCTCTAAAGGAGATTTTAATCTTTTCTTATCCCTTCGTTTTCTATGTCCAGTTATTGCAAACCTATGAGCTTCATCTCTAATTTGCTGAATAAGATGTAATGCTGCAGAGCTATTTTCAAGTTTAACTTTCTTTTTTCCAAAATCCATAATAATAGTTTCTTCGCCAGCTTTTCTTGTTTTGCACTTTGAAACTCCTATAATCTGAACTGTAGATATTTGTAACTCCTCCATAACCTTAAGGGCAATATTAACCTGTCCCAAACCACCATCTACAAAACATATATCTGGTAATGATAACTCACTTTTCTTAATTCTTGAAAAATGTCTTTCCATGGCCTCTTTCATAGCAGCATAATCATCTCCAATATCTGTTGTTTTAATATTAAACTTCCTATAATCCTTTTTTTGCGGTCCTTCAATAGAAAATGATACACAGGAAGCAACAGTTTCTTCGCCCGAAGTATGGCTTACATCAAAACATTCTAGCTTTTTTGGAATTTCACTAAGACCAAGCAACTCTTGTAATGCTTGAAACCTATTAAACATATTTTTTTTACTCAATATTTTAGAATTTATTGAAGCAAGTGTATTTTTTTCTGCCATTTCTACCCATTGTTGTCTTTTCCCTCTAACATTAATTGATATAGAAACTTTCGATAATTTTTTCTTAGATAATATTAATTCAAGAATTTTTTTGTCTTTAGTTTGTTTATTAATAATAATTTCTTTTGGAATTGATCTAGTCATATAATATTGACCAATAAAAATGCTTATAAGTGAGCTTTCATCAATGCTTTCATCAATATTAGGGAAAAAAGTTTCATTGCCAAAATTAACTCCTTTTCTTATATTAAAAACTTGTATACATGCAGTTTCAGAAACTATAAATGCAGAAATTATATCAAGATCTCCTTTCTCTCCACTTATTGTACTCTGTTTACACGTATGTCTTAAGGAATCAATTTGATCTCTACAGCTTGCAGCAGATTCATAATTAAGATTATTCGAAGCCTTGTCCATTTTTTTTATTAAAATATTTATAATTTCAAGATTTTTACCATCAAGAAATTTCATAGACAGATTTATGTCAGCATTGTATTTATTTTTTTCTATTAAGCCTACGCATGGCGCAGAACACCTTTTAATTTGATACTGCAAACAAGGTCGGACTCTATTATTAAAAAATGAATCACTGCATTGCCTAACTTTAAAAAGTTTTTGCAAAGTATTTAATGCATCCCTTACAGAATAAACATTAGAGTATGGGCCAAAAAATTTACCATTCTTTTTTCTTTTTCCTCTATAAAAACTTAATCTTGGAAAACTATGTTGCGTATCAACATATATATATGGATAAGATTTGTCATCTCTTAATAAAATATTGAATCTTGGCATATGCTTTTTTATTTGAATATTTTCTAATAGAAGAGCGTCAGCTTCTGAATTTGTAATAGTAAAATCTAGTTTATTAATCAAACTAATCATTCTTTTAATTCTTGTTGAATGATTTTTTGAACTAAAATATGAAGATACTCTTTTTTTTAAATTTTTTGCTTTTCCAACGTATATGATTTTATTATTAGAATCATACATTTTATAAACACCAGGATTTGATGTTATATTTTTTAGATTATAACTAATATCTTTTATGTCTATCAATTTTTAATACCTAAATAATACTGAACCCCATGTAAAACCGCTTCCAAACGCTTCTAACAATATTACTTGATCATCCTTAATTCTGCCATCTTTAACAGCTTCATTTAAAGCTAATGGAATAGATGCAGCTGATGTATTGCCGTGTTTATCTATAGTGACGACAACTTGATCCATAGGCATGGATAATTTTTTTGCAGTAGCTTTTATAATTCTTAAATTTGCTTGATGCGGTATCAGCCAATCAATATCCTTTTTTTCCATATTATTCTTATCAAGCGTTTCATCTACTAAACTACCTAACGTATTTACCGCTATTTTAAAAACTTCATTTCCTTTCATTTGAATATAGTTATTTTCAACATTCAATAAATCATTATATATACCATCAGCATGGATATGAGATGAAATTATTCCATGTGTTGAGCTTGCTGATAACACAACAGCTCCAGCACCATCTCCAAATAAAACACAAGTAGATCTATCGCCCCAATCTAATAAACTAGAATATTTCTCTGACCCGACTACCAAAATATTTTTACACATCCCTGTTTTAATATAATTATCAGCAATACTTAGGGCATATATAAACCCTGTACACGCAGCCTGAATATCAAACGCAGGAGCTTTTATTTTTAATTGATTTTGAACAATGCAAGCTGTGCTTGGGAAAACTTGATCTGGAGTAGTTGTCGCTACGATAATTAAATCAATATCGTTAGCCTTAATATTTGCGCTTTTCATAGCATCAATGGATGCCTGGGTCGCCATAAATGATGAAGTTTCATTATCATCAGCAATGTGTCTTTGCTTAATACCTGTCCTTTGAAAAATCCATTCGTCGGAAGTATCTACAATAGATTCTAAATCCTTATTAGTAAGAATTTTTAACGGTAAATATCCACCTGTTCCAATAATTTTCGAGTGCATAATTTAACCTAATATTTCTTTAAGTTTCATATCTATACATGTAGGTACATCTTTTTTAACTTCCATTAAAGCAATTCTTAGAGAATTAGTAAATGCAAAGGTATCAGCTCCTCCATGACTCTTAACTATTATTCCTTTAAGGCCAAGTAAGCTAGCGCCATTATATCTTCTAGGGTCCACAACTTTTTTAAAAGAATTTAAAACCTTTGAAGAAGACAATCCTGCAATTTTTGTAAAAACATTTCTTTTAAATTCATCTTTTAATTTACATGATATAAATTTTGCTATACCCTCACTAGTTTTTAAAGCAATATTTCCTACAAAACCATCGCAAACAATTACATCAATGTCGCCACAAAATATATCATCACCTTCTACAAAACCAACATAATTTAATTTCCCATTCTGTAATAAATTGTGAGCTTCTTTAACTTGAATATTACCTTTTATATTTTCTGCTCCAACATTTAATAAGCCAACTTTTGGATTATCATTATCATCTAATATCATTGATAGAACAGAACCCATTACCGCAAACTGATACAAATGCTCCGCTTTACAATCAATATTAGCCCCAAGATCCAATACATGTGTATGTCCATTCAACGATGGAAGCATGCTTTCTATTGCTGGCCTATCAATACCTTCGAGTGTACCTAAAATAAATCTTGATATTGCCATTAATGCCCCAGTATTTCCTGCGCTTACACACGCTTGCGTTCTATTATTTTTTACTGACTCAATTGCAAGACTCATAGATGATTTCTTTTTATGTCTTAAAGCGTGTGATGGGGAATCATCACTTAAAACCTTTACATCTGTATGGATAATTTCAATTCTTTTTGAGAGTTTTTTATTAAAAATATCTAAATGCGTTGATAAATCTTTTTCATCACCAAAAATATCAATTTTAATATCATCATTTTGAGAAAGAAAATCTTTTATTGAAGGCATTATAATGCTAGGGCCACCATCACCACCCATTGCGTCTACAGCAATTCTCGTTTCTTTCATCATGGTTAAGAAATAATATTACCTAAGACTCACTATCTTCGACATTAGAACTATCATCAGATTTAGGTATAATTACCTGGCTACCTCTGTAAAAACCATTTTTAGACACATGATGTCTCATATGAGTTTCGCCAGTAGTAGGATCTTGGGAGAGTTTAGGTAAATTAAGATGATCATGAGATCTTCTCATACCTCTTTTTGAGCTTGTTTTTTTGCTTTTTTGAACAGCCATAATTGGGTCCTTTATTTAAATTTTGCCTATATTTCAAGAATTTTGACGATTATACAGGAAAAACTAATGAAAAAGAAAAAAATAATTCTTGGCAGCAGCTCAGAATTTAGAAAAAAACTTTTTAGTACATTAAACCTTGATTTTACATGTATATCGCCAGATATTAATGAATCTCAACACAATAAGGAAAAACCTGAAGATATGGCAATTAGACTTGCAATAGAAAAAGCTAAGAAAATATGTTTATTAAAAAACAACTCATTAGTCATTAGTTCTGATGCTTGCGCATCATGCGACGGAAGAATACTTGGCAAACCTTTGACTAAAGACATAGCTATTGAATATTTAGAATATATATCTAGTAAAACTATAATTTTTCATACAAGTATATGTGTAATGGATTCTGATACAATGAAATACAATATTGACATCGCTAAATATACAATAAAAATAAAAAAATTAAATACAGTAGATATCAATAATTATGTTGATACACATAAACCATATTATTCGTCAGCTGCATTTAGATACGAGGTAGCAAAAGATTTTTTAATTAAAGAATTTAATGATAAAGAAGACGATATATCAGGATTAATTGGCTTACCTTTGAAAAAACTCACAAATATTTTAAAAAATTATAACGTATTATAAGTTACTTATGATTTTCTAA
>LWDU01035676.1_pt1 | contig 13703 bp, 13 predicted proteins | sample 727161 | NCBI WGS metagenome assembly LWDU01 (sample SAMN04566230, study PRJNA314399) | hydrothermal vent metagenome | isolation source: deep sea hydrothermal plume seawater | place: Mexico: Gulf of California, Guaymas Basin | collected 2004-07-11 | reverse complement strand
ACTTCTTTTCGAAAAAAATACAATCAGGATACTTTTGAAATCTCGGAAAACACTATTTAAAATAACTGTTCACAGTTCAATAGCATTTGGCTTCATTGTACCCGTTTTATCAAGACAGACTGCAATCTCTGCGACTTTGCCTTGGGTTCTTAGCCTTGACTACTTGGGCAACTCGGCCCAAGCTCGAGCGACTTCAGGGGAGAGTTGGTTATCGTAATAGCCTTGTTGTGGAGTCACAAATGGCTTTTCTGCTTCTGGCTTCTTCAGAATGAAAGTCAGTCCTGAGTATTCGCTGAGTTGCTTGTCCACGGCAAGCCGAATATAGCTCTCCCTGTCTGTAAAAACACTGAAAGTTGGCGGAGAAACCGTGTTATCCGAGAGTACGATCGTCTGAATCGTATATTGATTTGCGAGAGCCAGATCAAAAATAAAAGTAGGGTGATAGTTGTAGAAGCCATGATCGTAACAACCTTGATTAGGTAATGAATGCATCATTGTGCCACCAGGTTTTGTTACATTATGCATGTTTTCAAAAAACATTAATTGATTGAAAACATGCTCGCTTGTCCCAAGATTAGTGACAAAATCGAATTGTTCGTTCAGGCTTAAATGCTGATTCAGGTCGAATTTTTTTGATTCATCCGTTCCATGGAGATCGATTGACGAATACTTTGAATAGTCTAGGATGACTTTATAAAATAATTTGGCGATATCGAAGAGATACCACGGATTAGATTCGGCTTGATCGACAATTGCCTTTAGTTTGCCTTCTACTTTTGCGACTTCATCCGCGGATAAGCCAATTTCCTTAGCGATAGCGATTATTTGGTCCCAAGGAACGTCGCCATACCAATTTTGCTCACCAAATTCCATGATCGATGGGGCGTTTTGAGGTAGTAAATTTGCCATTCGGTAATCGAAAAAAACTTTGATATGAGTGTACGCTAGCGCCATTGTCAGGTTTGTCGTAGAAATTTTCCTAATAGTACCTTGAAAATAAGATAATCAAAGGTGCCAGCTGCAATTATTGGGATTTATACATACTGCCCAAGCATAGCGCTAGATTTTTCCGAATATGTTCGTCCTTCTAGTACTGTCTAACTAACGCAAAACTTGCGATTCGGCTAACTGAAAAGGTGCGCTGGTAGTTTTGTCACTGTGCTTCTTTGCTTGGAAACATTGAAAATACATCCTTGGGACGGTTCAAAGAAAAAAGATAGAGCAGGAAGAAAATATTAAACAGACCATCGGCCGTCTGTAAGACAGTAGATCATTGGCTATTCAGACATTGACTATCCTCAACCGCAAGACTGCTCAACAGACTTCTTTTCGCAAAAAAAACCAATCAGGATACTTTTGAAATCTCGGAAAACACTATTTGAAATAACTGTTCACGTGTGGATATACCGCCATCTATTTTCCTAACCGCAGTCGGTACTATTAACTCAGTACTATTAGCTCGGCGCACTAATTCGACACTATTGATAAAGTGGCGATGATGCTTTCATAGCCCTTGACTGAATACGCAGCGTTGCAACGAGATCGTCAGATTCATTAAAGGCGTGTTTTTGGGCTCTGGCTCACACAGACCACTTCGCATTCTATTCTGTACTTCCTGCCCATAATAAATGGTCCGTTGGTATAGCTGATTTCCATTGCACCAAAGAGCCCGGTTGATTCGCCTACCAATGGTCCAAGTCCTTTCATGGCATTGCCCCACAGGAATTCCAGAATCGTACAGGGAGCGGCAACAGGATCACCCCAGGGTGAGGAATCCTTGTACCAGCTCATGGGATCACTGATCAAATTCTTGTCATAGCGCTCGAACTGCTTTTCGGTCTTAGCAACGATGGCGTATGTTCCGAGGCTCATTCCCGGCTTTACTTTTCGAAGAATCCTCAACTCTGCAGGATCGCAGGGTCGATAATCCAGACTGCGCAACGCGGATTTCGAATGATCTCCCAATGCCGCGGTGCCTGTGCAAACCAACAGACCATCATCGCGTTCCATCCACACGTTGATCTGGTTTTGATCTGGCTCCCGCTCCTCTGCAAACACTTGTACCTTTTCGAGATCCACTGTCGCATTTTTGAAGTTCAGTGAAAGATTGCCTCTTTCAAACCATTCGTTGCCAAATATTTTGACCAGAACCGGCGGAAACTGATTCATGTGAACATCACCTGCGACGGTACCACCTCTGAACCCCAGTTCAGCAGCTGTTTCATCATCATGAATGCTGCCTTCGCCATCATTGATGTTCCAATTTCGTGCCGCCCAGAGTGGACCGGTGACTACTGCCGTCATGATTGATTCCCTATCTTCTTTGTTCCGAACCGATTTTGAAGTTCCTGCATTGCACCTACCATCATCGCACCCCAAATTTCTTCGCGGTCAAGATCGTTTGGCTGATTACCTACTTGCTCCTTCTCATCGTATCTAAGTGCAAGTTTTATCGCTTCTGTTGCGACGTTCACAGGGATATCGTAGCTCCCAGTAATTTCATCACATAGACACTTCACAACTTCAGCACGTACCTTCCCGTCAGTTCTTGACATGGCTGTTCTAACGGATGCATCGCCTTCCAGACGTTTGATCAACAGCTGCCGTTCATTCTGGTTCACTCGATTAATGCTTGCTGTCTGCTTCACCATATCTTCGAAACTATGTGGCGATACCAACACTTCCAGATGCTGAGCCTGCAATTTCCCGAGTTCCCGCTTGTAGAGCTGTTGCAGAAGAGCGGAGCTGTTAGGAAAGTAGCTATAGAGCAACGCCTTACTGGCGCCAGCTTCATTCGCGATCTTTTCCATGGTGAGGTTCGAGATACCGTCGGCAAGAACCAACTGGCAGGCCGCGTCCAGAATTTCCTGCTGACGTTCATCAGGGGACAATCGCCGGCGTTTTGTAGATGGTTCAGCCATCAGGCAATCCCAACACGCGCTTGGCAATGATGTTAAGCTGAATCTCGTTTGAGCCGCCAGCAATCGAAATCGACTTGGCCTCCAGGTTCAATCGGCACATGCTAATTTCTTCTCGAGTAAATGCATCGCCTTCCCAACCCAATGCCTGGGTTCCTCGGATGCGGTTTTGCAACTCTAACTGTTCTTTTACATACTCCGCTTCAATGTATTTGAAGATCGAGGTTGCCGCGCCAGGCGTATTGGCCTCCGACTCTGCCACTGCTCTAGCCTGAGTTAAATTAAACGCTCTCTTTTGCATCTCGTTGACGACAATTTCATCTCTTAGTGCAGCGTCGGCGATTACATCAGAATCCGCATAGTGCTTTGCGAGATCAGCTAATGGCATTGATGGTTTGATTCTTTGCAGCGGCCCAGCCTTATCTGCACTAGCAAGCGAAGCAAGCCCAGATCTTTCATGTTGGAGTAATCGCTTGGCGACACTCCAACCCTGATTTTCCTTGTGAACAAGATCGATCTTCGACACTTCCACATCGTCGAAGAACGTTTGGCAAAACGGTGAGTGACCATTCAACATCTCAATGGGTTTGACAGATACACCCGGCGAATCCATTGAAAACAGCAGAAAGCTAATGCCTTCATGCTTTGGCGCCTGCGGATTCGTTCGAACCAGACAAAATATCCAATCTGCATGCATGGCACCCGAGGTCCAGACTTTTGAACCATTCACCAGGTAATAATCACCCTTATCTTCCGCCTTAGTTTGAAGACTTGCGAGATCAGAACCGGCACCTGGTTCACTGTAGCCCTGGCACCAGGCAATATCGCCTTTGATGATTGAGGGTAAATGTCGTTGTTTTTGATCTTCAGTACCGTACTCTAGCAGCGTTGGACCAATCATGGTGGTTCCCATGCCGCCTAGTGGTGGGCGGGCTTTGATGTAATAAAATCAAAAATTCGTCTTTTGGAAGACCACCGCCACCATATTCTTTAGGCCAGGTAGGCGCTGTCCATCCCTTTTCTGCCATCCGCTCTAGCCATACATAAGCATCCGGGTTTGTGCTCTTTCGCTTTCTGCCGCCGCCTAAGTCTTCGCCAGTAACCATTCGAGTGCGCATGGAGGCAGGACAGTTGTCCTCAAGCCAATCCCTGGTCTCTTTCCTGAAGTTTTCTAGAGCGCACATGTAAAAACCTTACTGACGTTTTGGTCAATAACTTACGCAACGAAGCAGGCGTAGTCAATCTGAAGGTCATCAGGTACCCAAAATGTCACGGTCGTTTTAATACAACGCTTCGGTTCAGTCCAAAATTTGACCACTTGCGCACAAACAATTTGATTCCAGCACACACTCCAGCGCGGTCATTGTTTGCTGAGTGTGATTTTCAAAAAGTGCGCATACCAGAAAGCTGATCGTTCCAAAAAGCACCAAAATAGTGAAAGGAAAAGTGGCTAGCAGAACACACAAATCGATTGAAGAAACTGCGCGCCAGGACGAACTTATTGCACCTCTATCCTGGGCTCAACGACTCAAAAGAGTCTTTGAACGGGCCGCGCTCGGCTTGATATTACCCTCTGCCCTTTGTGTGGCGGAACTATGCGTATCATCGCTGACATCACTGACCCAGACATAATTCACAAGATCCTGGATCACATCGAAGCACAACCACCGCCATCCACCTTTGCGACGGCCATTCAATCCTAAAACGTGCCTAGATAAACAGGTCAACATCACCTCGCTCCGGCGGGGTTTTTTATGACTAGCTTTTGGCGCGTAATGACCAGTCTTTGCGTTTGAATACAACAAAATCCTCCAGATCAAACGTAGAAGAATAGAACAATGAAAATCAAACTAGCAACAGCAACAGTTCTACTTACAGCACTGATACCCGCTACCAGCGTTGTTAACGGGCTATGAATTACTTTGCGATATACCTAATACTGGTGGTGTCTGTTGGCGAGTTTGGCGTAACCCGCTGGCAGGTAAAAGAGGCATGCTCGACAATCGAGCAGTGCAGGATAGCCAAGCGTGAGTACCTCCAGACTACCGATAATCCTGATGGCGTCTTTATATGCACCATTGAAGACAAGGGCGGCCTCTGCACGACAGAGGTAAACTGAAGATGGAAAAGGAAATGAAGAAGTTAATCACAGCAGCACTACTTACCCTGCTAATACCCGCTACTAGCTTTGCTGCTAGATCCTTCGTAGATGGCAATCAGTTGCTTAACGGGTGCACAAATATTGGGGATTTCATGAATAAAAGCAATTGCACTGAATTCATCAACATGGAAAATATTCCAGCAAGTCGAATCAAAACAGCGCAAATTCAGTCAGCAAAATTCGGCATCACTTTTCGTGAGAATAAGTCGAGTGATTCATGCAGTTGTTCCGGCGCCAGAATACCCTGAGGTATGAGCAGAAATGCTTCATCAATCGGTACTGTATTCGACATCAGCTCAATTCGTTTGTTGAGTGTGTCCGGGCTCCCGATTAACAATTCTGGTACACCCTGACCGAACGGCGTTGCCCAGGTTTTCCAAAACCATTCCATATCCTCATACAATTTCCAGGCTTTCTCGTCGGTTTCGGCACAAATCATGATGCCCCCCCAACATGCCTGGTCACCCGGTTTGACGTCGTGCCCGTGTAACTTCGCTTCCTCTTCCCACTCTTGCCAGAGTAGGGACAAAAATTCCGTGTTACCGGAAAGCACAATAGGTCGACCTTTGTACTTCGCCCAAAATTTCGCCGTTCGTAGACTCTGCGAGAACCCCCCATATAACGGAATATTATCCTGGAAAGGCCTGGGCGCAATGCCAACGGCTTGAATGCGCATCGCTTCATCAACACCCTTGCCATAGGTGTAGTAGACAGGATGATCATGGGGATTAACGAAGTCCTTTGGCGGAAACTGCCAGAATTTACCCTGATAATTAATCGTTTCGCTCTGCAGCGCAGTGACGACAATATCCACGAACTCGGCAAAATATTCCCGATTCAAATCGTCGGCTTCACTCTTCGCGTTCCAGGGGCCAACCGCAGTAAGCTCTGGTTTGACCTTGTAATTCTCCACCCATCTAGCCTGATAACCTCGCACCAGGCCGACGCCAAATCTTCCCTGCAACATATTGTCCATGGTTGAGATTTTTTCAGCCGTCATCAGCGGGTTATTAACCGTACTGACAAACCCACAAGTGACGATACGAATATTCTTCGAATGTTGTGCCAACCACATCGCCATCAAAGCAGGATCATTGGACAGCTCAAAACCTTCAATCTGCAGATGGTGTTCCGGGTGCCCGAAGGCAAAGTAACCCCGGTCATCCACAAACCCCACGAGATCACCCAGCTCCTTTAACATGCGCTGATAGAGTTCGCGATTTCTACCTGCCATCCCTTGTTCGAGCTCTGCTCGCCGACCCACTGTGCAATACACAAACAGTCCAAATTTCAAGTCAATTCTCCTTTCCTAGCTTGTTGGAACTTGCCTTACTTAGTCGACTAGATCGCTCTGTGCGGCCCTCGCCTTACCAACTGCCCTCGCCCCGGCGCAGCCAATATGCCTTTGCCATCCAACACCACTTCACCGCGACTGATGGTATAAATTGGCCAGCCAGTGACCTTGAAACCGTCGTAAGGTGAATAGTCCGAACGACTTTGCATTGTCGCGCCATCAATTATGCGGGTTTCGGTTTCATCCCAGACCACCATATCAGCATCACTACCTACCTGAATCGTGCCTTTTTGTGGGTACAGGCCAAACAGCTTGGCGGCATTGGTTGAGGTCACCGCAACAAACTGTTCCAGGGTGATACGCCCGCCCAATACACCACTTGAGTAGAGCATGGGCAAACTGGTTTCGAGATCTGCCACGCCTTGTCTTAAATTGGTGGCGTCAAATTCAGTATCGAGCTTCTCTGCTAATTTCCAGGGTGCGTGGTCAGTTGCCAGGCTATCGATATTACCAAATGATAACGCCGCCCACATGGCATCAACATCAGACTGCTCTCGCAACGGCGGGGCACCCGCATACTTCGCACCATCCTCTTCTTCAAATCTTTGCCGGGTAAGATGCAGGTATAAGGGTCTGGTTTCCACATACACATCGACGCCCCGGCTTCGACCATCGTGGCAGGCAGCAAGCGCCCTGGCACTGGCCAGATGAACAATATAAACCGGGCAGCCAGTGGTTTCGGAATATCCCACGGCGCGATAGGTCGATACAGATTCAGCCTGGACAGGCCTTGATTCAGGAAAAAAGCGCGCATCGGTATTGCCAGCTTCGCGTAGCAAACTACAACAGCAGTCAATGATGGCGGCGTCTTCACAGTGAATCATGGCGATACCACCGGCGCGTTTAACAATTTGCATGGCTTGAAGGAATTCGGGTACGTGCCGGTCAAACGAGTTGAATGATAGAAAGAACTTTAACGAGGTGTGGCCTTGTGCGTGCAAGGGTTCAATGGCGGCAAGATTTTCCTTGCTGGGATATAGCATCACCGGGTGTAGGAAGTAATCGGCAATTGAATGTTCATTTGCCTCGGCATTATCTCTCTCGATGCCTTCGAGCAGGGACTCATCTCGCCCGGCGAAACTCATATTGCCAACAGTGGTTATACCACCGGCAATGGCAGCACGCGTGCCGGATTCAAAGTCGTCCGACCAATTCGGGCCATTGGGATCAAGGGTTGGGGAAGTCAGGTGTACGTGGGGGTCAACGCCACCGGGAGTAATGAAGCGATCGATGGCATCGATAACCTTGTCGGCATGCATGATGCCGCCCATCTGCACGATTTTGCCCGCTTCGACACCCACATCGACCCGCGCCCGGCCGCCCACCGTGACGATGGTTCCACCTTCGATCAACAGGTCCATGTTGCATCTCTTGAGCCATAGTCCCTGAATGATATCCCAATAAAGGCGTTGGATTCTATTCAGGCGGCATCATGGTATCCGGCGGGTGAATAGTTATTTTGAATAGTGTTTTCCGAGATTTCAAAAGTATCCTGATTGAGATTTTTTGCGAAAAGAAGTCTGTTGAGCAGTTTTGCAGTCAATGTCTGAATAGCCAACGATCTACTGTCTAACAGACGGCCGGGTTGTTGTTTCTCCGAGAATGTTCTAGGATTGAATAGCTGTCACAGGTTTATTCGGTGGTGGTTGTGCTTCGATGTGATCCAGGATCTTGTGAATTATGTTTAGGTCAGTGATGTCATAAAAATGTAAATTTTACTCCGACCCCAATTATTCAATTTTACTCCGACCCCAATTATTCGATAGCTTCAACTAGAGGTTCTAAATGTACCTTCCGCCAGTTGATGGGCGAGGGTCTTTCACTGCAGCACACCCCGCTCGATCATTGACTCTACCTTCCCCACATCAACCCCAAACTCCTCAAACACCTCACGTGTATGCTGCCCAACATCTGGTGCCGGGCCCCTGACTTCAACATCAGCATTTCTGATCTCAAAGGGTGCTGATACAACCTCTATTGCACCCACTCTCTCATGAGCGATGACAGAGAATGCACCGCGCTCCCGGAGGGCAGGGTCCTCAATAACCTCGGTGACCAGGGAAATCGGTTCCCAGATCAGTCCAGCGTTATCCAGTTGCTCACGCCAGTACTGAAGGTTCTGACTGGCAAATAAATCATTCAGTTCCGGGATAATAGAAGGTCCATGCTCCATCAGGCCGAGGGTAGTCTGGAAACGCTCATCGCTTGCCCAGTCATCCCGGTCAAGCATGGCGCAGAATTTTGGCCAGTAATGCAGGGCGAAAGGCATCACCATGGCAAACCAGCGATCATCAGCCGTGCGATAGTAATTCCAGATGGGGTTTCCCGGTGCCTTCTGGCTGGTTTTGTCGGCGTCAACGCGATCATACAGTGCTGTTGTTACATCGCTTGCCATTGCCCACACGCCGGTACGTTGCAGCGTTACTTCAACATACTGGCCTTCGCCGGTTTTGTCCTTGATGCGCATAGCCGCCAGGATGGCAGCTAACAGGTTCAATGCCGTGACTCGGTCGCCATAGCCACCACGAGACAGTAGCGGACCATCATCGCGGTCCCCAAACATGGCCATGGCGCCACTACGTGCCCAGAAGGCAGTCTGGTCGAATGCCTGCCGGTCGCTGTCTGGCCCCTTCGTGCCATAGCCGGATAACACGGCATAGATTGCACCAGGCGACAGCACTTTGATATCAGCGTCGGTCAGCTGGTAGCGTTCAAGACGGGCCTGGGTAAGATTGGTGAGGAAGATGTCCACATCTTTTGCCAGCGTGCGGACCATCTCCAATCCTTCCGGATCTTCAAGATTGATACAGACACCCCGTTTGCCTCGATTGTCGAACTGAAAACAGGGATGAACCGAGCCTTCACCCAGCAGTGAGTCATAGAGTTTTCGATAGCTATCGCCGCCTGGCGGTTCAACCTTGATCACCTCGGCGCCCGCCAGCCAGCTGGCAACTTCAAGTACTCGTATTCCTTCGAGTGGTGCGTTCATAGCAGGGGTTCCTGTTTATCTTTTGAGTTCTTTTGATTGAATATTGGCGCGTATGTCAAACAGAGGCTACCGCATTACGCGCCATTTCTGCAGCGGTTTTCTTTAGTCGAACAGATCCTGCAGACAGGCCTTTTAGGCACATACCCGCGGATTCAACAGTGGACAGATGCTCTTCTGCCAAACGACTGTGTAAAGAATTCCGTGGCGCCGGGATTTCCGAGGTATCTCAGGAGGGTTTGCGGCGACGTGGTGTTTCCGTGGAAGAACTGATGGGCTGAGTGAGATTGGAATCGAACGGACACTCCCGTGAGTCACTCATGAGTCACAACACACTGAAAATGGGCGTTCTTCCTTATTCGATTGACCAATCCATCTTACGACCATCAATCTCTGAAGTAGCCTCTTGTTCGTAGTGAGCAGGTACACCCATCAGCTGACCGATCAGCGCGCCGCGCACATCGTATTGCTGACACTTTCCTTTTTCATAGTGGTAGTAATACCCGCGTACGCGACCAAAACAGGTTACTACCCTGGACGTGCCATTTTTATCCTCTGGAAGCTACCCATAGTGATTGCGAATTATTGGCGGTATGCGATCAACAGAAACCAGATGCGGTAATTCGACATTCAGCAGTTTCGGTACTCCAACCAAAGCCACAATAAATATCTGCGACGGAATGTCGCGTTCAACCTTTAGCCACAGATGAGGTGAAAAAACTGAATCCACGATTATCTCATATAACAATGAAAGAACATGCTTGCAGGTCAACTCAACAACCTAATCGATTGACACATCCCAGACTTCCTCTCGCCAGGCCCAGGCCAACGACTCTCTCACTCGTCCAGATCGGAAGACCGTTTCCCAACTTGCTTGCTCCCAGCCATCGCGTTGTGCACGCCACCAGGCCCGTATGATTAACCCGGCATATTCAACCAGGTTCTCGTTTCCTGGAAACCAACCCAGGGCCCAGTCCGTGTAGCCATGCATAATAATTGGGGTCGGAGTAAAATTTACATTTTTATTACATGGCTTGGGGCGAAAGGCTAAAGGCTTCAGGCCGTAAACCAAAGACGAAATTGTAAATTTTACTCCGACCCCAATTATTCTGAACCCCGCAAGAAATGCGAATGTTAATGGTGGCCAGAGGTGGAATCGAACCACCGACACGGGGATTTTCAGACTGATTGACCTACCTTGTGGAATCGTTAACAGCCACGAATGTTGCACGTTAGCAGAGATGAAGTGAATGGCTGATGGTGGAAATGTCGAGAAGTACACCGATGCTGCTCTGGAGATCTATTTAGTCTACGATTTGAACTCGATCTGAAATGGTATAATATATATACCATAAATTTTGCTATGATAAACGTAAAAGCGCTTCGAACAAAACGAAACACGGTATAACTTTTGAAGAAGCGCAAGCGCTTTGGGAAGATAGAGTTATTCTGAAAATTCCTTCCATTGTAAATACCATTAAAGAGTCTCGATTTCTATATATTGGGCTAATTGGATCAAAGCATTGGACAGCAATTACAACTCATCGAGAACCAATTATCACTCGTATTATTTCTGTTCGTCTATCGAGAAAACAAGAGGTTGAACTTTATGAAAGCTAAGAGTTTAGATAAAAAATTCGATGATGGTACTGATGATATTCTTCAACATTTCGATCTCGAAAAGGTCTCGCGGCCTAACATTAAAAAAGAGAGAGTTAATGTTGATTTCCCCGTTTGGATGATTGGTGACTTGGATAAAGCTGCTGCTAGCATGGGTGTATCCAGGCAGGCTGTCATTAAGATATGGTTAGCTGAAAGGCTGAAGATTGAAGCGGCATGAATGTTATTCTGCCATGTTCAAAGATTCCTTAAATTTGAGTAGTGTCAGGGCTGTTTGCGTAACTCGCCAGGCGTTTTATTAAAATGAGGATAGGAATTATAACAGGGCTTTTCGAGCGAAAGTCTGAGTATCGAATCAGATCGGTTGCCTGCTTGTTTTATGAAAGAGTGGCGCCGTATGACGAGTAGTGGTTAAACGCTACCAAGTTTTTTGTTGTTTGTGGTTATTGGCTGACCTGGTNCTGCCGTGGTTTCAACCATCAGATAGCGGCAAAGAGATCGTTTTGCGGCCCTTGACCCGGCCTTTGCCGGCGCACAGCATCAGGTGGCGCGGAAGTGGAGGCTCGTGCGACGATGGTTTCTCCCCCCACAATAAGACTGGCAATCGGTAGCTCTCCAGATGCCAGAGCTTGGTCGGCCAAGCACATTACCTCTGCCATATACGTGTTGTGTCTCGAGGTCGCGCTCATGAGGCGACTAGTATCCAGTTAAGTGGCGTAGTGAGTTGGCGCGTAGAAGAAATGTAAATTTTACTCTGACCCTATTTGGTCGTCTTTCACGGTGTATAGCTCAGTCCACTCTGCCGACCAAGCGATTCAGGTAGCAGGCGCCAGGCATCTTTCATAAATTCTATCAACAACGGTCGCGTTTCTCTCGGATCAATCATGTTCTCGATACCAAATGCATGGGCGTTGCGAAACGGCGATGAAATCGCCTGGAGTCGATCTTCGATTTCCTCTTTCTTTGCCTTTGGATCATCAGCAGATTCGATTTCCCTTTTGTAGGCAATCGCTGTTCCGCCTTCGATATGCATGGAACCGCCGTGAGTCGATGGCCAGGCATAGCGCCGGTAAAACCCTTTTTCGCGGTGGTGCAGGCCGCCAGCGACGCCATAAAGCTGGCGCATAACGATACAGGCGTATGGGATATTGCTGTTGTGGATTGTTGTTAGAACCCTGGCCCCCGCACGCACGATGCCTGCCCGTTCCTGGGCTGGGCCAACGGAAAACCCTGGTTCATCAGCAAAATAAACGAGCGGCAGATGAAAGGTTTCACACAGTTCCACTAATCGGATCGTTTTCTCACCGGCAGCGATATCCATCGAACCGCCATTAAATTTTGGGTTGTTGGCCATCACTCCGCAGGGCATGCCACCTAATCGTGCCAGCCCGGTGACTCTTGATTTGCCATAGTAGGGACCGATTTCAAAGAAACTGCCCTCGTCCAGTACAGCTTTCAGTACCTTTTTCGGATCGTAGATCTGACGTCTGTTCTTTGGGATTACAGATAGCAGGCTTTCGTCCTTTCTTGTCGTTGGGTCGTCTGAGGCAACAACAGGGGGCAGTTCATAAACGCTGGAAGGAAGATATGACAGGAATCGTTTGATCTGGCTGATGGCGTCAGCTTCATCCTCAGCAAGGTTCATGATGACCCCGTTCTTCACCTGAATCCTTTCATCTCCAAGATCCTCCTTGGTAATGGCTTTTCCTGTTGCCTCTTCAACGACCTTAGGCCCAGCGACAAAGACCTGGCTCGTTTTCTTCACCATGAGATTGAAATGACACAGGCAAGCTTGCACTGCAGGCAGGCCTGCAACAGATCCCATCACAGCAGAGACCACCGGCACAAGTTGCATTAATTCGATACCCAGGTGGGCGCCCGCGCCTTCCGGAAGATAAGTCCGCCCAATCTTCTCAAAGGTTTTGACGCTGCCACCTGTCGCATCCAGCAATCTGATGTAAGGAACGCGGGCGTCAATTGCGAATTGCTCAATGAATCGGCTTTTGTTACCGACATTGGCATCAGCCGAACCGCCTCTGATGGTGAAGTCGCCACCAGAGACTGCAACTTTCCGACCATTGATCTTACAGGTGCCGATAATGGTGTTTGAGGGTTTCAGAGATTCCAATTGACTACCCTGCCATTCGGCTGAACCGGCGAGCACCCCAATTTCTTCAAGGCTATCTTCATCCTGTAGCAGATCAAGTCGTTCTCGAACCGTCAGCTTGCCACGGGAATGATGGAATGCGACGCTGTCCTCACCGCCCATTTGTTCAGCCAGTTTTTTCTGACGGTTTATCTCATCAACATCAGCCTGCCATGTCATAGGATCTACTCCGGTTAATGCAGACAGCATAATTTTGTACGGGGAGGAAAAGCAAGTGAGTGTATTTAGTGGATGTCCACTATTTTTGCGCTAAAGCTGCAAACGAATCTAACTGCACATGCTCCATGTGAGATTTTGACCATGTATATGGTCAGTTAGAACGACTTAGTGGATGTCCAGTATTTTTACCAGAGCAATGCAATTCGGGACCTCCACTCTACCGCCAAGAATCCACAGAAATCTAAGCCGGCAGCGCATTTATCCCTACGCCAACAGAAAATTACGTTGGCTAATCGTCCATCACCAGGTCAGCCAATAACCACAAACAACAAAAAACT
>LWDU01043065.1_pt1 | contig 13704 bp, 8 predicted proteins | sample 727161 | NCBI WGS metagenome assembly LWDU01 (sample SAMN04566230, study PRJNA314399) | hydrothermal vent metagenome | isolation source: deep sea hydrothermal plume seawater | place: Mexico: Gulf of California, Guaymas Basin | collected 2004-07-11 | reverse complement strand
TACGCTTGAGTCACCACACATGGTGGCTAACGCATTGAAACCAAACCAGTGACTAACTCTCGAACTGGTACCATCATGTGGGGCAGGTCAAGACAACTTCCTTCCCAAAGTTTGTTGCCATCGCGGTCAACAACGCAAATATGTGTTTCATCTTGGGAAACATCTAAGCCTACATATTGATTCATTTCTTATCTCCATTTATCGTCTAATAGGTTGTTTATATTGACAATACACAATCCTAAAAGGGACGGTAGTTGCCATAGTCAGCACCTATTAAGCTAAATGTGATAATGTATCTTATGGTAATTAATGGATAGTTATTAAGGTTTTTAGCAGCTATTATTAAACTACTTATTTACATGTAATAACCATAGCGGACTTGCGGCATATCAGAATCTTTTAAATACTTCATGATCTCACCAACCTTTCTAGCACAGCCTAGTGTGACTGGATATTTTCCGTCAAACTGGGTGTTATTCCAGTTCATTTTAGTTAGACCTAAAATTTCTTCAGCAATAAACATTGGGGATTCTTCAGATTTTACAATTCTCAATTCTAATGGTTGGGGAACGTACAACCCTGTGTATGTCTGATAATACCAAACTGCACCTCTAGTATAGAGAAGCTGCTTTTCATCATCGATTTGTGCTAAAGTTCCTCTATATGGAGGGTAGTTCCCATCTCTATATAGTCTTAATTTTGAATCGATTACTGTTACAAAATCAACAGTATCAATATTTAAATCATTAGCAGCAGCTTCTAAACCTGCAATTTCAACTTTAGTAAAGTTCGAAGATTTGTGAATAACAACACGAGCTGGATATGTACCTAGAGCTACACGATATTCAGATAGAGCCGCCTTTAAAAGGTCGTAAGCTTGCGTTTCAGTTAATCTAGGTATCCTATCTTCTTTATCAATCTCAACAGGCGTGCCTCTTAAAATCAATCCATTTCCAAGTTCATCAAAAATCTGAGCTAAGCTAGTGCTTAACGTCTGTCGGTCTCTACTTCGGTAAAAAGCTATACCCACAGCACAAGAAGTTCCTTTTGTTTCATCTCTCTTGAGCTTCCAAGGTATAGTTGGCCCTGATTTATAATATAGTGCCGTACAGAAATTCCATGCCTTTGTAGCATCATCTTGCTGATCTCCCTTCTTATTGGGGTCAAGAGAAGCTTGCCTTATTAATTGCAGAGGCTTTGCCAAATGCATAGCTTTAGCCTTTAAAGCCCTTCTAAAATTCAGTTCTTCATAGGAATCTTCATCATCAAGCATTTCTTCGCCTGGCTTAGGCTCGGAAGAAATAACCTTAAATAAGTCATCTGGAATAACACAAACAATTACGTCAACATGTCTATTTTGCGAAAGAAACTTTATATTCTCGTAATAGAGCTCTATTGCTTTGTTTATACGTTCAGTACGATTGGAAATCTTTATTAAATCTTTAATATCTGAATTTTTGATTGTCTTTGCCAGATCACTCGAAAAAAATAATTCAGATTTATAACCACTGTTTTTTGTGAAACCTGTGAAAGGTAAGCGTAAATTCTCCTGTTTGGCGTCTGAAGGTGCAGCTATTACACCTTTGCAACGCTCTATCCAGTTTTCTAACATTTCGTTACATTGACTTGTCCCTACTCCGCCTACGTAAACATCCTTTTTTCTCGTCGCTTGTCTGTGATCATAAACGCCATATTCAAAAATGCCTCTACGCGGACAAATATGCTCACCCGCTCCAAAAATTAATCTAGGTTCATTAATGTGCTTAATAATCATCGATGAAACTCCCTTGTTCATCTTCTTCGGAAATAGAATTGGAAAGTGATTCCCAGAGGGTTTCGTTTAAAGACCTCCCTCCTTCTAATTTCACAACATTGCCGAAAGTCAAAGTTGGAGCTGTGTCTGGTGCTTCAAATAAATCGGCTTCATCTATATCCTTGAGCCAAGAAGCCAAAAAACGAAATTGGTCACACACCGATTTATTTTTTTCTAATCTTTTTAAACCGCTTAATGGCTTATCTGCATAAGGAGACCTTCTATAGCTATCACCCCAACTAAAGAACCAATCTGGCGTGATTGCGATATACCAATAGTTATCAATAAGTAAAAAGTTCACATAAAAAGCGAAATGTTTAATTTGGAGGATTTCATCTGGCTTATTGGTTTTAAATTTTCTTTCAAATACTGTGCGACTTGATTGTTTTTTACCATACCAGCTTTCGCTACGAACATTTTGATTGTCGTGAGTTGGAAGAAAAATAAATAAGCCTTCTTTAAATTGCCAAAGGATATTGTGTTTATATAATTTTTGCTGCAAAGAGAGGCGTAATAACGATTTGAAAATCCGCTCATAATTTTCATCAATTTCATGATAGTCCGTGGGACTAAGACATTCCGCTGTTCCGTCTTCTATTAGATGAGTAAACGGATTGTTGTCATCTTCTAAGTCAAAAAATGTAATCAATTTTCCTGAATAAACCTCATATCCCGAAGGTAAGGGTTGACCATTTTCCCTAGAAAAATTTCCAACTGCTTTTCGTTGATTTTTTAGCTTTTTTCCCGACTTGCTTTTGAGAATATCCTCTTGAACATCCGCAATATAAAGCTTCGATGGTAGATATAGTTCTACTAAGTTCAATAAGAGCGTTTCTGCAGGTTCGATTGGCGGATCGAAGTCTTGTTCCGCTAGACCAACATCGCATCCTCTTTGGTATGATCCAAGGATGTCCACTATTTTCTTCAGTCGTTGGGGGTCTGCATTGGCTGCCTTTGTCCCTAAATCCTTAAAATCAATAATATCTTTAGAAGCGTTTAATTTAAGTTTGCCATCACATTCTCTATCAATGCTAGCTTGGGAATAGCTTCCCTGTTTTGCTGATAGGCAGTAAACAATAAATCTGTCGTATTTTTCATACAACTTGTAAGTTTTAATTTTCTTGATTGTGTCTTTTACTTTTTCAAGTGTTTTATCTGAAGTTATTTGAATAGCGACTCGGTTTTGATCATCGGCTAAATCAATGCCTGGGAAGTTTTTCTTTTCATCTTCATTCAAATTACGAAGGCCTGAAAGTCCGTATAATTCTCTAAAGACACCGCAAAATAAATTTTCACAAATTGAGTTGATATCATATAGACACATAGCGGAGGAAAGCTCTACTTCTCTGGAAACTTCAGCCAAACCTTCCCGAAACTGGTTAATCAATTCTAAATGTTTCAAAATACAGCTCTTTCCGTCATTCTTATTAGAGAATTGACATTCTTTTTATCAGCTCTCTTCAGAGTATTTCATGACATCATCAACGCTAGTAGCGCGGATATATCGGGCTGGGTTCTCAACTGTTGCTATTTCTTCAAAGTGTTTCTCGCCACAGCGAATTTTAGCACCTTCCTTGCTGCGCAGATCATCCCACCAATTGCTACCCTTCGTTTCCACAACAAAATACAGCCTCTCTTGGCCATTATCTTCAATAAGGATGGCCCAGTCCGGATTGTATGAACCTAGAGGCGTGGGCACTTGGAACCATGAAGGAAGCTTTGCATAAACTTTAACGGCCTCATTTGCTTCAAGATCCTCTGCAAAATTTTTCTCAACGCCTGAAGAGTCATAAATGATTTGTTCGTAAACAGATTTTGTAGCTGGAACAGTATTCTTGAGGTAACCCTTAAGTTCTTCTTGCTCAAATAGTTCTTGAGCATAATATTCCTGATCACCGATTTTGTGATACTTAATACCGTCCACAAGAGCTAAACGCTTTGTTCTGTTTATTGCCTCCGTAGTCATTTCAATGAATTGTTGTGGGTTGCGGACGAAATCCTGAAGCCTGCGGCATTCCTGAAGAATCTTGACAATGCTACCGCGAGTGAGCTGCGTTTTGTCCTGCAAATCTGTTAGAATATCCGGAAGCTCGATGTCGTTCTCATTAATGGTTGTGAAAAGAGACTCTTTGCCTTTTTCAACATTCACGCCGCCCTTGCCAATTTCCAAACCGGCCTTTCTAAATCTGGCTCTAGTTTTGGTAATGGGAGGGCAGTCTTCAATAGCCTTTGCAGCATCGGCGATGAGCTTTTCATTGTTGAAGTGTACGCGGTAAGTGGTCTTGTATTTAATGCGTTCCCAGAGCTGTTTGAAATCTTCGCCCAGAAATTTTTCTTTGTTAAGGTGGATCGTTTTACGATCATCAGCATTTTTAATATCCAGCTTTCCAGCCAGCTTCTTCAGAATTGCTGTTACGGTATCTTTATGCTCTGAAAATTCTTGCGGCAGATCGAACGTGTCATTTTTAAGTGCAGCTTTCAGACTGTCTTGCACTTTTCCTTTATTGTCCACTAAGTCCTGTTCATTCAGGAAAGTCCAGATCTTTTCAGAGGTTTCTACACCAAGAGGGGCAGGATTTCCGTTCTGATCTTGTATTTGGATAGCGGCGAATTGATGCTTCTCAACAATTCCGAAGCGAATGCCCGTATCAGCTTCAATTTCTTTTTGGAGGTTTTCAGCAAACTCCTCATAGCCTTCCGTAGCAACAACAGTGAGGGTGTTGATATCGTTTCCACGAAGGCGCAGCCCTTCTTGATTAACGCACAGACGCAAGCCGCGACCGATAGTCTGACGGCGTTCACGCTCAGTGCCAATCTCCCGCAAGGAACAAATCTGAAAAACGTTTGGATTATCCCAGCCCTCTTTCAAAGCGGAGTGGGAGAAGATAAATTTTAACTTGGTGTCAAAGCTCAGTAGCTTCTCTTTATCTTTCATGATGAGATTATAGGCACGCTCTGCATTATCGCGGCCTGCCTGATTGTTTTCTGCTGTATCAGTCCAACGCTTCTTTTTATCGATCGAAAAATATCCATCATGGACTTCAGATGCGTCGGTGTTTAAATCAACTTTTTCAAAGAGCGTCTGATATTCTGGGTTTTTAGCTAGATTGCGATATTCTTCCTCAAAGATCTCAACATATTTCCCAGGGATTTCATTCCCATCTTCATCATAGCTGCGGTAATGCTCAACGCTATCAATAAAGAACAAGCTCAAAACCTTCACGGGCAGCTTCTGGCGCGCAAAGCGCATCTCTTTATCAAGATGCTCTTTGATTGTACGGCGGATCATTAAGCGTTTAATCATATCAGGGTTTACACCACCGATGGCCTCACCTGTACGCAAAATAGCATCCATGCCTGGCGCTTTGATTTCAATGGACTCATTATCTTTGCCACATGTGATCGTGCCAACCTGCATATTTTCGTAAATGGCGCGGTTGGTAACTTGTTCGAGATCATCTCCGTCCTCAACGGTTAGTATTTCAGGCTTAATATTCTTCCCTCGCTGGACATGTAATTCGACTTTAGCTATCACTGAGCCGCGAACATTCTTGGCCTCAACGAGCTTCACATAGGGTTTATTAAATCCGCCATCAACCTCTAAAGAGGCAACTTCAATTTGCTTTACCAGTCCACGTTCATAAGCATCCACAGCATCAAGGCGATAAACCATTTGGTGTTTATCAATATGCGTTGCTGAGTATCGCAGTGTTGCCAGAGGGTTCATGGCATCAAGAGCCTGCTTCCCTTTACCTTGTGGCTCGTCCACGATGATAATCGGGTGCGTGGCCTTGATCAGGTCTATGGGCTTCTCACCCCCCGTATTTTCGTTTTCTTTATAAAGGTTGTTAACGTCCTGCTTGTTAATGGCACCAACCGTGGTCACCATAATCTGGATATTGGCGCTGGTGGCAAAATTGCGAACCTTGCCGGGCTTGCTGGAATCGTACTGGAAAAATTCATATCCCTTGGCCATCGGATATAAGGCTTCAAAATGTTCGCGGGTGATTTCCAGCGTTTTGTTCGTGCCTTCCTTAATCGCGATGGAGGGAACAACAATCACAAACTTTGTGAAGCCATAATTCTTGTTCAGCTCAAATATAGTGCGAAGGTAAACATAGGTTTTCCCCGTTCCGGTTTCCATTTCAACGGAAAAATCACCGCTGACAAGGGTTTCTGATGGGCGCAGTCCGTTCTTAAGTTGGATATGCTTCAGGTTGTCATGGATTTCCTCATCCAAAAGCTGGAGGCGGTTACCAATACCTAGCTGGTTCTCCGTTAAACCCATGGCGTAGTGATTGTCTTCTTTTTCACGGCGCGTAACTGTGAATTCAGAGCGGGAGATTTCTTGCCCTTTAAACAGATTAACAACGGATTCTATTGCAGCTTTTTGGTAATCCAGATCATCTTCAAAATGTAATTTCATTATGCGGCCTCTCTTAAATCCCAATTTTCTGACAAGACATGTAAAAGTTCTTCTTGTCGCTGTATCAAAAAGTCTTCAGTCCAAGAGGGGGTGTTTAATACTTGTGTTGTTAGTGCATAAGAAGAGACATTTTTGCTGCCTTTGAAATATGCTGTTTTTTTCTTATCAAAATCATAGTTCTGAGCTTGGGAATTTCTTCTCCTGTTAAGCGGCACAAGATTTGAAATACGATGCACCCATTCGGCGCGCTTCTCTTCTTCAGGCCATAACTCAGCCCACTCACTATTCACATCAACTGTTTGCGGTAAGACATGTTCAATAGTGAGGATCGCTGGATCGTATGAAGCAGCGCCATCAGACATAAATGCATCCAGCCGCAATATAACGTAGTTTCTTCTACGAGGCGTCAGTTCATAAATATTGCCATTTAGAGTATTCTTCATCTCCATGACTTCTTTTGATGTCAGGTCTATTTCTGTGATCGGATTATCAAATGAATTATTCTTCTCTAATGCAGAAATAACTTCGTTATAACGCTCTATACGCTCATTTACATTTTTCGCACAAACGTGCAGATAGGCTGCTAAACGTTCGAGTTTCTTGAAAAACCAACGCACATAATCTGGGTTGTCACGGTTTTTAGCCATGAAGAATATTGCCGTCGGGATCCAGTCGGAGTTATCAATTCTATTGAGCCAGCGAAGATACACATTCACTTCTCGTGCATTTTCAGCGGCCTGATAATTCGCTTTTTTTATTGTCGCCAGTGCCGCTGCATAAGGCTCTAAAACGTCTTCCAGCAATTTTTGTGGGTCTTTTATTTCAGAAAGAACATAGTGGCGAAATTCATCAATAATAGCTTTTTTGGCTTTTTCCTTTGCATAGATCATACGAATAAATGAAAACAAATCATTGAATCCAGCGCGCCCTAACTCAATCTCCATTTCCTCCCACCGGTTGTTGTAATCGTCTTGAGATTTCTCCGGAATTTTCCCGATAATATCAGCTTTAATAATGTCGGTTGGCTGTAAGTCTAAGCCACGACTGTTCATGACTGAGAATACACGGAAGGCAGATTGTTGATTTGGTGTTGATACCGCCACCAAAAAACACCGTTGCAACAAGAAACGTACGAAACTTTTAATTTCGGCAATATCACCTGCAAAAGATTTGTCTATGCAACCAAGAAGGTGTTTGCTGTTAGCTTGTATATTCGCTTGGGATTCATTCTTTAAATTTGCTCTATCAAAACTGAGAAGCGTGTGAAAATCCAGGTTTTGAACATATTTTGAGAAAAACTCTTTATCCCTTTCGCGGAGCGTCAAGCGCGGTTTAGGGTCAAGCCCTTCGAACTCGTTACCTGGTTCTACAATGTATTTGTAAATGGTGTTTCGCTCTTCTCCGGATAACTGATACGCCAATGTTGCCAAAAGAATAGTAAGTGTCGTCAAGCGTTGCTGACCATCTATGACCTCAGCATACGGCTTGGAGCGCTCCTTGATCAGAACAATGCTCCCTAGAAAATATTCCTCATCCTCATTTTCACTTTGGTAAAAACTGTATAAATCATCGAAAAGCTCCGATGTTTCGTCAGTTGTCCAAGCATAGGGGCGTTGGTATGACGGAATATGATACTCGAAGTCCGAGCTAAATATTTTCGCTAATTTGTATTCTGCACCGTTTAATTTATCTGACATTTTTATTATCCCTTATAAGCTTCGGACATGGTCAATGCCGTTTTGGGAGAGGATGGCGGCCATGTTTGTTTTGGCGACATCATCACGGAAAGCGGAATCTTTGAAGAACACATGGGTTTCAAGCACTTTAACGCCGAGCGTATCTTTCAGCTCTTTTTGCCACTCAACAATACCGGCGGCGAGTGGTTCAACATCACTGCCTGCAATCAAATCATCAAGGCAGGTGATGATCTTGCCATAGCCGATGCTGTACACATTCTTACCAGCGATCTCCTTGGTTTCAATCGGAGTGGTGAGATCTACACCGCGCTTAAGCAAGAGTTCATACAAAATGTCCTGCTCACTGCGCCCTTCAACTAGATGTTCCTTATGATCCAGCAGGCTGCCTTCCAGATCAGTGCGATCAGGATTCCAGACTTTGATGTTAGAGGTTGAAAGTTTGAAAACTTTGAACCCATTATCTCCTTCAAATTTGGGATTATTAGTTTTTATTTTTTGCGCAGCCCTACGAAGTCTTTCTCGTGCCAGAGAGGCAATATGAAGCGGCAACCCATGTTTTTTACAAAAATCGGCTGCTGTCTTTTGTGAACCATGATATATTTTCTATTGCTACCCTCATGCTCAGCATTGAGTTGCAATACGGCATCGCCAGTCGTTGCTGAGCCAGCAAAGAAGTCCATAATTATATCTTCTTCATCTGTTGAGTTCTCAATGAAGAACTTTAATAAGCCTGTGGGCTTCGGATAGGAGAACACTTGCGATTCAAAAAGCTCACGGATTTCTTTAGATCCATGTTCAGTCCTGCCGACATCTTTTTCTGGTAAGTATGTTGATATGGCCATCTTAACATTCTCAGTGCCATATTTTTCCAGTGCCTTTTCTTTGTCTTCTTGCTCAAAAACTCTATATGCAGGACGCTTAATATTTAGAAATTCGTAATCGCCAGGAAAAACAATTTTTCCTTTATCGTAGTAATCGGGGAATGTATCGGTTGTTACAGCCCATGTTCTTGTATCATTCGCTGGGTATTTATCACCGTTTTTAGGGTTCACCATAGTAAAATATGAATTTGGGCGCTCATCCTTAGTTTTATTAGTCGTCAAATCGGATAATCTCCAACGATCCTCATAATCGTCAGATTTGAAATACTTTCTATTGCCATCTCGCCCAGCAATGAATTTTTCTTTTGCAAAACAAACCACCCATTCCACATCTACAGAAATCCCGAAAGGGACATCTGCCTTTGCAGTTCTTGAACGCCATGGAAATACGCCAATAAACTGTTCTTCTCCAAATATTTCTTTTCCAATTGCAACGATGTTAGATTGTTCATTGTCGTCACAAGAAATAAAGATAACGCCGTCACTTTTGAGCAATGTTTTAGCTAATTTGAGGCGGGGATACATCATGCTGAGCCAATTTGTATGTTTCCGTCCACTTGTTTCTGTATTTGAAGAAAACTTTATTCCTTCACTATCCATCTGACCCGTATATTTCAGATAGGTATCAAGGTTGTCTTGGAATTTATCGGGGTAAACGAACTCTTTTCCTGTGTTATAAGGCGGATCGATATAGATCATTTTGACCTTGTTAGCGTAGCTTTTTTGTAAAAGCTTCAGGACTTCGAGGTTATCGCCTTCGATGAACAAATTCTGGGTTGTATCCCAATCTACGCTTTCTTCTGGGCAAGGCAAAAGCGTGCCAAGGGATGGCGTTAGGGCAATTTGACGGGCTTGTTTTTTGCCATGCCAATTCAGGCCGTATTTTTCTTCACCTTCGTCTAGTACCTTCAGATCACCCAGAAGCTGTCGCAGCGTGTCAAAATTCACGCCGTTTTCGGTAAAGGCATCGGGGAACAGCTCTTTTAAATGCTGCACATTTTCCTGCACGATATCGGCGGATGCGCCGTCCTGTAATTCCACCTGTTTCATGGTTGCCCCTTGATTATTGCTCGTCATTGTACTTGCCCTTCTTTTATAATTTCTCTTTAAGACCGTTTATCTGGTCTGCGTATTTTTTAATCTTTGTGGTCATTTCGACCTGCCGTCCCATTTGTTTTTCCTTGGCCAGCTTGTTTTGAAGCTCTGTCTTTTCCTGCTCCAGCTTGTCCAGCTCCCGCAGGGCTTCCGCCCGGTTTATTGTGCCATCACCGGATGCGAGGCTATAAGAACCGCTTCTATCTGCTGTATTCAATGCAATGGTACGGTTTTTAATATCTGTATAGAAGGCGTAGAAGTTCACAAAAGACAAGCTCTTGATCGTCATATCCTGCATAAACTTCTGCTGGGCTTCGTTTGGCGCATCCGGATTAAACCATGCGGTTATCCAGGCATCTTCAACCACCCATTTGGCTTTGTCGGCCTGGTTGATCCGTTTGTCGGCCACGCTAATGGCGATAGTGTCGGCAAAGCTGAAAACAAGCATGACTGGATACGGAATAGCTTTGTTTACAAAGGTAGCAATGCGCTGGGCGCGCGAGGCGCTGGTCAGGTCTATCTGGATAATCGCGATTTCATATCCCGGTAGGGTTCGATGTTGAGTGTGGATGGGTTCAGCGTATAAACCCAGCGGATTTTATCGATATCATCCTTCAGGGCTTTTTTATCCGTGATGTCGAGATCAGCATGTTCCTGAAATAGCTTTTTGAATAGCGGCTTGTTCAGTAGACATTTTTCAGGGATGGCCATGTAATCATAAAAGGTCTGCGTCATGCTTGCGTCTCCCGAATGATCAGATAGCTGATGACCTCAAAATCTTCGAGGCTTGAGAAGTGATCTTGTGTGAGGGAAGTGCCGCCACGACTGAACAGGCTTTCGATGCCTTTTTCCTCTGTTTTCCCGATAACGGATTGGATGGCAGTTTCCAGCATGAATTGATATCCGCCCATATCTTTGCCGTTACGGGTGGCATCATTCAGGTCTTGGACTGCTGTTTCATCGATGACCTTATTCATCGAGCAAAGCTTCTTAAAAATATCGAGGCTCTTTTTGCTCTGCAGGTGGTTATAGATAATGTTGCCGTCCTCGGCCACGTAAACCATATAATATGGCGAGAGGGCGTAGTGCGGATCAAACTCGACTTTGCCGTTAATGTCTTTCAGGCAGAAGATGGTGCCTGGCACTATATCATTCATGCTTTTACTGACAGCAGCATAAAAGCCAGAAGGCGAGCGTTCAAGCTGATCCATGTTGTCTTTCATGAAGCCTGACAAATCCATACGGAAATCGTTGAGCGTCATATCGGTGATAGAAACACTGCCATCCATGTCTTCAAGATCAAGAACGGAATCCTGAAGCTGTTTCATTTGACGGCGGCGGTATTCCAGATCATTCATCTGTTTCTTTTCGTCATAGTCAATGACGTTTTCTTCACCGGTGGCAGAAATATCCAACAGTACCATACGACCACTGACGCGGGCTTCAAGGTTGATATATTCGTCCAATTCCATGTTTGGCCAGAAATTGGCGAGCTGAATGGCGTCGTTTCGAGAGCCTAAACGGTCAACACGACCAAAACGCTGGATAATCCGAACAGGATTCCAGTGAATGTCGTAATTGATGAGCATATCGCAGTCCTGAAGGTTTTGACCTTCGGAAATACAATCTGTGGCAATGAGGATATCAATCTCGGTGGTGGCATCTGGATCGATCTTGTCACGCTCTTTGGATATCGGTGAGAAGTGTGTAAGGACATTATTCAGGTCTTTGTTCAATCCTTTAATCGTACACTGGTTTGTTCCGCTTCCCGTGACCAAAGCAGAATGTAACCCAAGCTCTGACAAAGCCCATTTCGCAATGTTTTCATAGAGATATTCAGCCGTATCCGAGAATGCTGTAAAGATAATGGCTTTTCTATTTCCTGCATTAATAGGCTTGTTGGCTTTATTGCCCAGAACCTCTTTGAGTTTAAGAAGCTTAGCATCTTCTATAGCCGTAACTTGTAAAGCATCCTGATGAAGCTGTGCCAGTAATGCCAGATCGTCTTCCAAATCCTGTTTCCAACGCACCAAATCCATATCTTGGATCAAGATTTTTGTTTTGTTGCCTATGAGGTAGTCTTCCAGCATTGGATCATCGATTTCAATGTCCTCAATGCTTAACTCTTCAAACTCTGAATTTTTATGGCGTTCAATCTGCTCAAGTGTAGACTGTATTTTGTCATGCACTTTTCCTACGGTTTGCCCGAAGGAATTGATGGAACTTTCCATGCGCTTGAGAAGATTAATTCTCATCAAGTGGATCAAACTGCGTTCACGGTCAACCTGACGGAATACCGAGGCTCCGCCTTGTACTTCTTGGTCATACTTGCGGCTATATTCTTCTTTTTTATCCATACGCACATATTCAAGAGGTGCGTAAGCCGCCAAATTAAGCTTTTTAATCGACATATTTACATGCTTTAGCGCCGGAAACTGGCCGCTGGTGTCAATATCAGCCTTAATGTTCATGGGCTTCAGGCGCTCAGGGAATTTACCAATCTCGGTTGCGTCGTAGTATTTTTCGATATGTTTACGGGAGCGTGCAATGGTCAGAAGGTCGAGCAGTTTAAAATAATCAAAGTTCATGCTTTCCAACAGGGCTTCTGCTTTACGTTGGTCTTCTGGTAATTTCAGCCATTGGTTAAATTTTGTTTGAGCTTTACGAAGTGTGTTCTCGATACTGCTTATGCCGTAATCGAAATAAGCTGCATCACGCCCTTCTGTTATGAAAGCAACTTGGTTTTTCAAATCATTCATTCGGCTATTCACTGGTGTAGCCGACAACATAAGAACTTTTGTTTTCACGCCTGAGCGGATCACTTGATCCATAAGCTTTGAATAACGCGTAGCGCCATCAGCTTTTGTTCCGCTATTGCGGAAATTGTGTGATTCATCGATGACTAATAGATCGTAATTACCCCAATTTAATGTTTCTAAATTGATCTCGCCTGATTTACCTCCGGGACGAGATAAATCTGTGTGATTAAGGACGTCATAATTAAATCGATCTGCGGCCAATAAATTGCGTTTGTCATTGATTGTATAAACAGTCCAGTTTTCCCTAAGCTTTTTAGGACATAGAACCAGCACGCGGTCATTGCGAAGCTCGTAATATTTAATGACTGCTAAAGCCTCAAAGGTTTTACCTAAACCAACACTATCTGCAATAATACAGCCATTATATTTCTCTAGCTTATCAATAGCCCCTAAGACACCATCACGTTGGAATTTGTAAAGCTTGTTCCAAACAAGTGTGTCCTTGAAGCCTGTTTTAGAGCGAATAATGCTCTCTTCATCGATGTCTTCTAAATAATCTTTGAAGATATTATAGAGGGTTATGAAGTATATAAAGTTTGCCGGTTTATCTTCGGCTAGGTATTTGAGATGCGCCAATAGTTCATTTTTAATATCTTGGGTGGCTTTATTATCTTTCCAGATCGTATCGAACCATTGTAAAAGCTGTTTAGTTGTCTCTGTATCAGAAATACCCATGTTGATTTCAAAGGTCTCTGATTTGATTTCTCCTAATCCAGATGCAGTAAAGTGGGAACCGCCTTGCACTACAAAAGCTTCATCTGAATTTTGAATATGAAACATATTTTGTGGAGGAAACGCCATATTTCCTGTCATGGCACGTGCATTAACACCCTTTTCGATCCATTTCGCGCATTCTGCTGCGATTTCCTTTTGCTGAAGTCTATTTTTGAGCCTTGTCTCTTCTTTCGTGCCTGCAAGGTTCATCAATGATGAATCATCCCATCTTGATAACATCAATCGCAAGTCTTTAATA
>LWDU01038495.1_pt1 | contig 13706 bp, 12 predicted proteins | sample 727161 | NCBI WGS metagenome assembly LWDU01 (sample SAMN04566230, study PRJNA314399) | hydrothermal vent metagenome | isolation source: deep sea hydrothermal plume seawater | place: Mexico: Gulf of California, Guaymas Basin | collected 2004-07-11 | reverse complement strand
TACGAACCCTTCATGGCCCCCAAATTCCTGCTCGATGAAGCCAAGCGTTTGCTGGCGCAACCGGCCAATAATTAGGCCAAAAAATCCTTTGCTCCCGGCCGCATACGCCTACACTGGGCGCACGCATGAAACTCATTTCCCGATTCCTCATTGTGGCCGCTTTGGCGGTTTGTGCTTTTGGAATGCACGCCAAATCCATTTCCATCCTGATTGTCGATGGCCAGAACAATCACAACTGGAAAGCCATGACGCCAGTCATGAAAGCGCAGTTGGAAAAGACGGGCATGTTTTCCGTGGCGGTTTCCACCTCGCCACAACGCGTGAATCCGCCGCGCAATCTCACCAAGGAACAACGCGCCGCCGCGCAAAAAGCAGCCAATGAACTGAACGCCAAGGCATGGGCGACATGGAATCCGGCGTTTACGAAGTACGACGTGGTGATCAGCAACTACAACGGGCAGGAATGGCCCAAGCCGGTGAAGGCGGCGTTTGAGAAATATATGCGCGAGGGCGGTCGGTTCATCTGCGTGCACGCGGCTAACAATTCATTTCCCAATTGGCTGGAGTACAACAAAATGATTGGCCTCGGCGGTTGGGGCGGGCGCACGGAAAAACACGGGCCGTATGTTTATTACAACGAACAGGAAAAACTCGTGCGCGACACGCAAAAAGGCCGCGGCGGCAGCCACGGTGCGCAGCACGAATTCACCATTAAAATTCGCGACGCCAAGCATCCCATCACCCACGGAATGCCCGCGCAATGGAAGCACGCGCAGGATGAGCTCTACGATTCACTACGCGGCCCCGCCGAAAATATGCAGGTGCTGGCCACCGCGTGGAGCACCAAAAGCAAACGCCACGAGCCGATGATGATGGTGCTGAACTACGACAAAGGAAAAATTTTCCACACGCCAATGGGCCATCAAAACGGCAAGTCGCTCCAATGCGTGGGCTTCATCACCACAATGAACCGAGCCTGCGAATGGCTCGCCACGGGAAAGGTGACGACGAAGATTCCGAGGAGTTTTCCAACGGCGGACAAGGTGAGCGTGGTAAAATGACTACTTCGTCTTGACGAAGATATTTGCAAACTGCCCGCCCGGCAGCAATTCAATCGCTCCCGGCTTTAGGTTCCCGCTTTCATCAATCTGTTCTTCAATGATTCGTTTGCCGTTAATTTCGATGCGCAACAATCCCTTGTGACGAGTGATTTGCACGCGGTTCCATTTACCGGCGGGGAATTCCAGTTCGCCGAGATCGCCCACATTGGGAAGTTTGAAGGGAACGGTTTTTCCACCGCCGCGCCAATCGGCGAAGAAGGTGTAGCTGGAGAATTTTTCGGCGGAGACCAAATTGCTCTTTGCCCCTTCGCTGGTGAGGCGCCAGTCGCTGGACTTCCAGCCTTTGCCTTTCCAACCGCTGAGATCCACGCCGGTGTAGAGGCTTTTGAAGCCGGTGAACGCGTTGGCGATTTCGTCGGGCTTGGGTTTGGTGCTTGGGAGTTCCTTGATTTTGAGATTGCGAAACTGCACCGGTGAGCCTTCGGATTCCAAACAAATATATCCTTTGCGCGGGCGGGCGGCTTTGCCTTGGGTCACCACTTTGCCGTTCACGGCGAGGCTGATGTCGCCGTTGTTACACACGATGCGGTAGTGGTTCCATTGGGGCGAGGGTTTGCTGCGGTTCTCGGTGGGGAAGGCGCGTTGGCCACCGCGACCGTTGACGGGCGTCATACGCGCGCCGTGGATGGGGAAGATGTCGCCGTGGGTGGTGTAGCCGCGCGTGTTGCCGTATTCGTTTTCCAGCACTTGCACTTCCACGCCGCGATGAAAGGGTTGGCCCTTAGCGGGATAGGCATCGGCCCACACAAAGATGCCGGCGTTGCCACGCGACTTGAGGTGGCGCCATTCGACCTCGAGAATAAAATTCTCGTACATTCGCGTGGTGCGCAGTTCGCCGATGGGTTTGCCGGTGCAATGGATCACGCCCTCTTTCACCGTCCACGTTTTGGGGCCGCAATTGACGTTGTGCCAGCCGTCGAAGTTTTTGCCATTGAAGAGCGGCTTGAAATTTTCGGCGGCGGTGACGACATCGGCACACGCCAATACCCCAATGAAAATTAAGAAACGGGATTTCATAAAAATTGCGGGTGCTTCACTATTTTCCGGCTTTGGAAAACTCCGGCGTGTAGAGCGGCAAATAGCGGTAGTACACTTCCAAAGAAAGCGCCGCCAACGCGGTGGTGACCACTCGGCCGGCGGCCTTGGAGTTTTTGCCCTCGGGTTCCCAGCAGCCACGGTTGTTCCCACGCTGGACTTGTTTACGCAGCAGGATCGGTTTCAGTTTGTTATTCCAATTTTGCCAATCCTGACCTTGAGCCTGGCGCATCGCCAGACTGCCATAGTACCAATAATAATAATCCACTCTATTTTTGCTCGGCAATTGTTTTTGAATGAGGTTGAGGCACTGCTCCATTTTGGGGGTCGTCACGCCCGCACCGAGCATTTGCTCGCAAAACAATCCCTCGGCAATCATCGCCGAAGAGGGCGTCCAGCCGGGGCGATATTGGAATCCCTTATCTTTAACGCCAACCCCATCGAGAAATTTTCGGGCCTTCGCGAAAGAAGCCTCGGGCACTTTCATCCCACCCAATCGCGCGCTTTTCAGGGCCATCATTTGCCAGCCGCTGACCGAGAGATCGCCCTTTTCGCTTGGATCCTCGCGGTGCGGTTTGTATCGCCAACCGCCGGTCTGCGGGTTTTGCGCCTTGAGGGTGAAGGCGAGGACGCGCTCGGCCGGGGCGCGCAGCCGCTCGTCTTTGGTGAGGTTGTACGCTTCCAAAATAGCAATCGCGGCGATCCCGTGGTCGTACATATTTCCGCGATAACGAAGATCACCATTTTTCTCGACGCTCAACATCCAGTCGATGGCGCGTGCGAGGGTTTGTTGATAGGGACCGGGCTCGGTGTGTTTGGCGCCCCATCCCAGAAAAGCCAGCATCGCCGCGCCAGTGGCGGCGGTGGTGTGGCCGGAGCGATGGTTCCAGCGGCCGTCTTTGCTTTGATTGCGTTTCAACCATTCCAGAGCCAGCGCGACGGCGGCTTCGGTTTCCGGGCCACCGCCCTGTCGTTTCACGAAGTCGGCTCGCAGTTTGGGGCTGAGGCGCAGTTCATAAGGATTTGCCAATGGCGGCAGTTCCGACAATTCTTCACTGGGATTATTCGCCACCAAAGCCGCTTCGGGTTTCGGCTGCACTTTTTCAAACGTGGCAATGGATTGGGGCGTCCGAGTGATGGTCGGGGAAAATGAACCGCGGCCGCCCGGGTTACCGGTCAATGCCACATTCACAGGCGCGGCGGAAGGTTGGGATTCGTTAGGGCGGCTCGCATAAGCCCGCAATGGATGGCGGCGCGCGCCAGCGAAATAAACCGGTTGTGATACCGAACTCGCCCGGGCTTGCGCCATCACTTGATCCGTGTTGGTCGGGCCTCCGCCCAAGGTCAAGCCACCGCCGGATGCCGCTGCGGGTGCCGTGCCCGAAGTGTGGCCTTCAATGCCGGAAGATGCGGGGCGAGTCATCACCAATCGCGAACTCCCCCGTGAACCGGAAATTGACGGTGCAAAAGCCCGGCTGCTCCCCGTGCCGGAAATGCCGGCCACTTGATGCATCCCCCGCGCCGAGCCCGCGGCGGCTCCCCGGCCGTAGGTGCCGGATGGCCCGCTCCTTGCGGAACCGCGCGCGCCGGTGGCGGCCCCGGCCATTGATTGCCCGGAGGCATTGGCCATTCCCCGCCCAGCTTCCGCGCGCGCGCCACTATTATTAATACCACCGAACGCGGAGCCGATTCCTGAAACGCCCGACACTCCCGATGCCGATGGCGAAAATGAAGCGCGCGCGCCCGAGCCGGAAATTGATGCGGCGGAATTGGACGCCTGCGCCGAGCCGGTGCCTTGGCCAGCAGTTTGGCTCGGGCTGTTCCGCGCCGTGCCGCGCGAACCCATCGCGGCTTGGGCCATCGATTGCCCGGATGCACCGGTCATGCTTCGGCCGGCCTCCGAACGCGCACCGTTGCTCGCCACGCCGGAGGTGGAAGCGCTGGCTCCGGAAACGGATGGCGAAAATGAACGGCTCGTGCCCGAACCGGAAACCGATGAGGCGGAATTGGAAGCCTGCGCCGAACCGGTGCTCTGCCCGGCGGCTTGGCTCGGGCTGTTTCGCGCCGTGCCGCGTGAGCCGGTGGCCGCCTGGGCCAATGATTGCGAGGAGGCACTGGCCATATCCCAACCGGATTCCGCGCGGGCTTGACTACTGCGCACGCTCGCGGATGAGGCGCGGCTGGAGGAAACTTGCGGAGAAAATGAGCTGCTGGAATTCGCGGCGCTCACGGTGCCGGAAGTATTCGCGCTTGCAGCGGAAGCACTGGAGGCTGAGCTGGAAGCGCTTGGGGCGCTGCGGGCCGAGCTGCTGCCGCCGGTGGCGGATTGAGCCATCGATTGCGCGGAAGCCTGAGCCATCGATTGACCGGGCGCAGCTTGGGCGCTTCTTTGGGTCATCACGGTGGAGGTGGCCGCGCGCGGGCTGGAGGGCGACAAGGCGCTGCTCGCGCCAGCGGCACTCACTGAAGTGGGCGAAGCCGAGCTGTTGGCGGAAGCGGATTGCGCGGTCGTGGATGAAGGCGCGCTGCGGGCGGCGTTCATTCCAGTTGCGGATTGCGCCATCGATTGCGCGGATGCTGCGCTCATCGTTTGGCTGGACTCAGCCCTTGGCTGGCCGGACTTCACTGTGGAGTTTGCCGCTTGAGAAACAGACGGCGCCAACGCGCTGCTCGCACCGGAGGCTGCGGGCGAATTAGGTGCAGCCGCGCTTTGGGCGGCGGCGGATTGGGTGGCGGAACTTTGCGGGGTGCTGCGGGCGGCGCTCATTGTTGAGGGGGATGGAGCCGCCGATTGCCCGGAAGCTTGGGTCATCGTTTGGCTGTTTTCCGCGCGGGCTTGGCCGCTCTTCACCGAGGAATTGGGCGTGGAAACGGAGGGGGAAAAGGAACTGCCCGAACCGGCCGCGCTGGCGGTGGCGGACGATTGGGCCCCGCTGGCGGAGGCGGATTGCGATGCCGCACTCTCGGGGTTGCTCCGCGCGGCATTCATATTGGCGGAGGATTGGGCGGCGGCTTGCGAGGCGGATGCGGCGGCCATCGGCGTCTCGAGAATGGAGTCGCGGATTTCCTCGCTCATTTCCTGCACGGCGGAATCTTCGCCATTGAGGGAAATGGTCAACTGCTGTTCGCTGCGGCCGGCCTTGCGTTTGCCTTCGATGAGCCAGTTTTTTTCGTAAATGTACCAGCCGGTGAACAGCACGGAAATGAGCAGAACGAGTACGCCGAACAAAATGTGCCGCCGCCTGATGCCGAGCCGGTCGGCAAAAGATTCAAAACTCCACACGAAGAGTTCCAAAATTCCTCTGAATCGGATTTTCATAAGCGGTGTTGAGTCGTTAAATTTCTGTTATTCGATGGAGCTGGTATCCCAAGCGATATTTACGGAGGGGAACCCCGCTTGACTGGCCGCGGCCAGAGCGGCGGTGGTTTGCCCATGAAAGGCTTTGGCGTCCCCGCGAATCACAACCCGCTGCTCGGGCTTTTCCTTGAACCGATCAATCAACATCACCCGAAGGTGATCCAAATCCACTGTATCTCCCTGCACACGATAAGTGCCGTCCTGGAGGACGTTGATGTAAAACGGCCGCTCTTTGTTCGTTAAGGACGAACCGCCGTGGCGCGGCAACTGGACTTGTTCTTCCTTCTCCTCTTTCTCAAAAGTGGAGGTGACCAAAAAGAAAATAATCAGCGTGAACAGAATGTCGATCAACGGAGCGACATCGATCCGCGATTCTGATTCTTCCTGTGGCGCGATTAATTTCATGTCACATTTATGTCCCCAAGGGATCCGTATCCGCAGTTGATTCTTCAAGACCCGAATCTGATTGCGAGCCTTCTTTGGCTTCCTGTTCCGGTTCATTGCCTCCTCCCCCAGAGGGATGGAATTTTTCCAAGAAAGCCGCCGCTTGTCGATTCAATTTTTCGCCAATTTCGTCCACCCGATGGTTGAGCCATTGGTAAATAAACAGAAAGGGAATGGCAATCGTCAGCCCGGCCGCGGTGGTGACAAGGGCCTCGTAAATGCCCTTGGACAGAATCTCCACTTTATCGCCCGTCGCGCCGAGGCTTTGGAACGAAGCGATCATTCCGTACACCGTGCCCATCAAGCCCAGCAAAGGTGCCACAGTCACCACGCTTTGCAGGGGTTTCAGCCCTCGCTTAAGCCGGCTCAACTGCATTGCGCCTTCGCGCGTCAGAGCCTCTTCCATCGCCTCTTTGCCTTCATAAAGCCGCGCCAGCGCCGCCTCGCACATTTTTGGAAAAGCCGCCTGGGCGCGTTGGCTGATGTCGGTTTCCACCTCGCTTTTCAAATCATCGAAGGGCATCACGTGCGGATTCAAATGCGCCAAAAGCGCCTGATCCCGCTTCTCGTTATTCGATAAAATAATGACGTACACCTGCACCCCCGCCTTGAAGAAACCGTAGAGGGCCAGAATCCCCAGCGGCCACATCATCAGCCCGCCGTTTTTGATCAACTCCCACAGAGTTTTCCTTTCCATCGTCACCTGCTCGGGTTGATTTTCGACGATCGTGCTTTTAATGGTTCCCCCGCCCGCCGGGTCGTTGGTTTGTTGGGCAGAAAGTTCGGGCAGCGCGAACAGCAAAACTGCGGCGCACGCGCCGATGAGTAGGGACGATTTAAAGGTTTCCATTGGAATCATTTGCAAAACTAATTGAGCCGCTTCAGCGCGGATTTTGCCGCAGTAGCGGCCGGGGTGTCGGGGTAGCTTTTCACCAAACGCTGGAATTGCCGGCGCGCGCCATCCCGATCATCCTTCCGCAAAAAAGACTGCGCCATTTCGTAGGCCGCCTTGGATTGCCAGGCGGGAAAGGCGTACAGTGCCTCCACCTTGGAAAACTCAATGATCGCCTTGTCAAAAACCTTCTGCTCAAGATAACATTCGCCGAGCAGGAATTGCGCGCGGGCACCCACGTCATCCGGAATCCCATCTGACACCGCTCTCTCCAGAGACTTGATCGCGTCCGGATATTTTTCCTGATTCTGCATCGCCCAACCCAGCCCTTGGTAAGCCGTACGAATCAAAATGTGTTTCGGGTTGGCCTTAATGAATTGCTCGTACGCTTTTTGGGACGCTGGCCATTGCTCGAGTCTAGCCTCGGTTTCCCCAATCCGGAGCAGCGCCTGTTGCTGGAAACGCGCCAGCTCCTGCAATCGACCCGGACTGGCCTTCGCGGGAGCCTTGGCGTTCAACGCCGATTTGTAATTCTTGAGCGCGGCACGGTTCTCTTTATCTCTGGCATCTCCCTTTTTCAAAATCGCCACCAACCGCCGCGCTTCGCCCGCTTGCCAGGCGGCATCGACCGCCAAGCCCACTGGCGGGCCCTTTAGCATTTCTTCAAATGCCTCAGCGGAATCGGCGTAGTGTTTTCGTGAAAACTGCACGATGCCCAACTTATAGAAAGTCTTCTGGCGCAACACCCCGTTGGGTTTTTTGTCCAACAACGATGTGAGCCGATTCACCGCAGCGATCCCGCCGTTTTGACCGCCCTGTTCGAATTCCAATTCCGCAAGTTCAAAGGCCACATCATTCGCCATTGGATGGTTCGCGTATTGCTCCAAAAATTCCTTGTAGAACGGAATCGCCTCGGCGTCCTTGCCGCCAAAGCGTTTGCTTCGGCCGGATTGATATAATGCCCGATGATGCAAAGGCGAATCTTCTGACACCTTTTTATAACTCCTGATGGCATCGCCCCACTTTTTCAGTTCCATTTGCGCCTGCCCAAGATTGAAAGCGGCCTCGTACAACATTTTGTGATCTGAATAATTGGCGACGAATCCGGCCAAAGTTTTCTCCGCATCACCAAAACGGCCTCGCTCATATTCGGCGATCCCCTGATACAATTTGGCGAGCGGAATGAGGCGATGCCCCGGCGCTGATTTTTTCAAGCGGGCACTCAACTGGCCAAATCGTTTGGCGGCGCCGGCGGGATTTCGGTTGTCCAAATCCGTCCACGCCAAAAAGTAATCCGCATCGGCGCGAAGCGGATGGCGCGCTGGAATTTTATTGAGCGGCCCCTGAGCTTTTTCAAACCGTCCGGCGTTAAAATGAATGATGCCCAGCTTCAAGCGCGCACTGGGCAGCGTCGGGCTTCTCGGGCATTTCCGTTCCAGCAATTCATACGCCGCGATGGCTTTGTCAAAATCCGGCCGATTGAGAATCGTGAACGCCATCCCCGCATTGTGCAGCGCTACATCGGCGTTTAATGCCGATTCGTTTCCCTTGGCAAATTCCATATAAAACTTTGCTGATTTATCCCAATGCTCGAGGCGATGATGGCTGTCGGCCACCAAAAAAATCAATTGGCTCAGCGCGGGATCTTTGTTGCCGAGGATCGGCTCCAAGGAATCCAACGCGGCTTTCCATTGCTCTTGCGAATGCTGCAGCTTGCCCGCGTAGAACCGCGCGGTATTGGCCAGCCGGTGTCTGGGGTTGGCCTTAGCAAACGCATTGAAGCGATCGACCGCCCCGATTAAGTGATCGTCCTTTCCGGCATAATAACTCTGGAAATAGCAGAGGCCCTCGTTGAAGGCGGCATCCGGCTGCTTTTCATTGTTTATGAATTTGACCGTGAAGGATTTAAAATCCTTGGCCGCGCCCATATAATCCCTGAGTTGATTCAAGCGAACCAAGCCCAGGCTAAACAAGGCGCTCGAAGCATCGTTGCCTTCCAGCTCCGCGCCGGATGCATAGGCCTCGGCGGCGGCCTTGAAATTTCCCGTCTTCTCGAACGCCTCGCCCGTGAACACCCGCACGCGTTGTTCCGCGCTGGTTTTTTGAATCAACGCCTCAAATGCGGCCGCTTTTTTGAGAACTGATTTCCAGTCGTTCTGAAAATAAGTCGCCTCCATCAGGCCAAGGAACACATCCGCAGCAATTTTTTTCCGCGCCGCGTCCTTGGTTTTGCCCAGCCACTTCTTTACATTTTTTTCATCCCAAGACCGGCTGATAATCCCGGACTTGGAAAAACCCAACGCGTTCAAGCTGGTTTCAAATGCCTCCTCCGCATCTTCAAAATCAGCGGGCACTTTCTTCATCAGCGCCTGTCCCAACAATAAATTAACCGCCACCGGATTAGGCCGGCTTCGAGCGCGACTGTTCGCGGCCGCTTTCAATTCCCGCGCGGCCGAGGCGTAGTCTTTCAAATTAAAATGGCAAAGCCCCAATCCGTGATGCGCGTGGCTCGCCATCTCGTGTTTGGGGAATTTTTTGAAATATTCGCGATACCCCTTTGCCGCCTGTTCCCACAGTTGCAATTTCACCAATTGCGCCGCCCCTTCATAGGCGGCTTCGGCCTCCCTGTTTTGGGCGGCGAGTGGCGAGGGGTTGAGCGCCAACATCAGGGCCAAAACTAGGCAATTTAATGAGGGATACTTTGCGTGAGGATTTGTTGAGGAAGTTTTAATTCCGATTTTCATTCCGATTTTCTTTTCGATTTGAGGGTTATACAAATTATGGATTCAGTTTTTCCTCCGCTCGCTTTGCAGCAGCGGAGTCGGGGAATTGGGCGACAAGCTCTTTTAATTTTTCTGCGGACTCTTCCGCCTCACCCTTGCCTTCCAACGCCAAAGCCTGTCCGAAAAATCCATCGGCCTGCCATTCCTCGAATAACTTAAACGCTTCCAGCTTCGCGTACTCGGCAATGGCTTCGTCGAATTTTTTCTGGGCCAGATAAATTTCGCCGCGAAGGAATTGCGCCTCCGCGCCCACTTCGTCGCGTTCCCCGCCCCGCACCGCGCTCGATAGCGACCGAAGCGCGTCGGCGTCTTCGCCCTGCTCAATCTGCACCCGCCCCAAACCCAACCGGACTTTGCGGGTCAAATCGTGCCGCGGATTTTTGGTGAGGAAAGTTTGAAATGCTTCGCCTGCCTTTTCCCAATCCTTCAACCGGCTGTGACAATGGGCGAGGCGAAATTGAGCCAGCGCCAAACGCCGGCGATCAGTGTCCGTCTCGATCAACTTCTCCAAGCGACCGATGGCGTCTTTGTATTTCGCGGCTTCATATTCCAGCTCGGCCAATTCCAGCTTGGCGTTGGCGGCTTCGGGGCTCTCGGAGTGATTGGAAATCAAGCCATCATATTGTTCCCGGGCATTCGCCGCGCGGCCCGCCTTACGTTCGCACCATGCGGATTGGTACAGGGCTTTGGTTCGCCACTCGGAATTTTCTCCCACGGCGTGAAAACGCTTGGTGGCAGCATCCCATTTTTCCTGGGAGGCAAGCACGTTGCCGAGATGAAAACGGGCGTCATCAACCCGTTTATGTGTTGGAAAATCGCCGAGAAATTTCTCGTAGGTTTTTTGCGCGACCTCAAATTTCTCAGCGCTGAATTGAAGGTCGCCAGTTTTCAGCCGAGCCTCGGCGGCATTCGGATCCTTGGGGAATTCATTGGCAAGTTGTTCCAGCCAAACGATCGCTTCATCTGTTTTCCCGGTTTCCGCCGAGGCGAAGCCCAGAAAATATATGGCCAACGGTTGATTGGGATCGCCCTTCTTTTGCGCGATCGGCTTCAGGGTGATTTGCACCTTGGCGTATTGCTTCGCTTCAAATTGAAGGCCCCCGGCTTTCAGCGCGGCTTGGGAATAATGGATGCTCTTCGGAAAATTTTCCGCAAGTTGTTCGTAGACGGACAGCGCGTTGTCGGTTTGTTTTTGTGCTTCCAGCGCGAAGCCGGTTTTCATCAGCGCAGTGGCCGCGTTTTGGCCCTTGGGGAAACGCGATGTAAAAAGTTGAAATGAAACCACGGCCTTATCCCACGCCTCCAACTGATAATGGCAACTGCCCACCAGAAAATCGTACTGTTGAAAAACCGTTCCGGTGCGTTTTTTATCCGCCAAGTCATCAAACGCGGTGAGCGCATCTTCCCATTTTTTGTTGAAGAAATGGCCCTCGCCAATGTGCATTCGCGCCGCGAGAGCTTGGGCGTGCACGGGGTTTGCCTTGAGGAATTGCTCAAAGGTACTCACGGCGTCCCCGTATTTTTCCAGAAAAAACTGACTTTGTCCTCTTAGAAAAACCACCGCCGCCGCCTCGGGATGCTTTGGGTAGTCCGAAAGATAATCCGCGCACAACGCCAGGCAGGCGGCATAGCGGCCGGTCCGGAATCGGGCTTGGGCACTGTGCCGCAAAATCAATTCACGTTGGCTGTGTTTCGGGTGCTCTTTCAATAACTGCTCAAACACCGTGGCGGATTCGTCAAACTGTTGGCCGCCCAAATAATTTTCCGCCAAGTCAAAAAGCAACTTGTCCATCAATGCATCGCCGCGGAATTGTTTCACCGCCGGTTCTAAAATCGCCACCGCCGCCGCATATTTTTTTTGCCGCTTGAACACCCGGCTGTGCCAAAGGGCAACCGCGGCATTCGCGCCGCGTTCCTTGGCCATTAAGGTGAAGACGAAATCTGCCTCTTTGAAATTCCGATTCTCCAAATGCGCCTGCCCGAGGCTCAAACCCGCCGCGCTGCGGAGCCGGTGTTGCTTGTATTGATCGCGGAATTTGCCAAACAACACTGCGGCTTCCCGGTAATTCTTGATTTGGAAATTCAAAAATCCTTCGCGGTAAAGCGCGTCGGCCGCGTATTCGCCCGGCACTTTGCGCGCCGCCGCGTATTCGGGAATGGCCTCTTTGATTTGCCCCAACTCGCGCAGCGATTCCGCGAGAAAAAACCGCGTCTGATGCGCAAAGGGCGCCGCGCCCACTCGCCGCTTTAGCGCGCCCAGTTCCTTCGCGGCCGATTTGAAATCCCGCAGCATAAAACTCGCGTACCCACCTTGAAACATTACCCGCTCATCCGCCTGCTGTTCCGCCGGCAACGCGGCCACCGAGGCCTTCACCGCCTTCCATTTTTTTTGCTGGAAACGAGCTTCCAACAAGCCCATCCGAAACCCATCCAGCCGCGCCTTTGGTTTTAGCTTGAGGCCCTCGAGGAATGCCGCCTCCGCGTTGGCCGGCTTCCGCAACATCAACAAACTCTGGCCCCAATAATAAAATGCCCCGGGCAAATCCGGTGCGGTTTTGCCTGCCGCCAGTTCGCCCATCAGCCCCTCCGCCGGCGCCCAATGTTTCAGCTGAACGTATGCCAGCCCCAATCCCCATTTGGAATCGGGAACGCGCGGATGTTTGGGCGCGGCCTTGAGAAATTTCAGGTGCTCCCGCACCGCCAGCGGGAAGTTTCCCTTGTCATAATAATCTCTGGCCTTCAGAAAAATTTCCAGATTCGGGTCGCCCACATTTTGTGCGGAGACTGATCCGGGAGCGATCAGGGCAAGATAAAGCAAAGAAAATGGCAGCGCGAGCGCGTGCCAGCCCAACCCGCAAGTGGAGGTTCGGGGGGTAGCAATGGTCTGCATATTACAATGTCGTTCCAGTTTGTTTTTTCGGCAACCGTTTTTGTCAAAAATTTCCGTTCCCGCGTATGCGTACCAACGCGGTTAAGCCGGAAAATTCGACGTAACGGACGGTGAATCCCATCAATCCCTTTCGAGGGGAGACGCCGCATCAAACTGGTTTTTGGCCCGTAACGCACCGGAAAAATGTTGGAAGGTTATTCACAAACCGGAGTGCTCGGCGGCGGGCGCGGGCAATTCGCGAACCGTCGCCGCCGCGCCATAGCCGAAACCGCTGCCGCCCAACGTGGCCAAATCCACCTCGCCCCCGCGCCGCTGATACAAGCCCGGATGCACCGCCGCCTCGGCCGCAGAGGCTGCGGGATAGAACTGCATCGCGTTGGTTTCCACGCCCATAATCGTACCCACGTGCGCCGCCAATCGGCAATGCGGAATCTGCGCCAGCATCGGGTTGGTGAGGTCCTGCACCATCAGCCCCATCCCGTGCGCCTTCGCCCAACACGCGCTGAGCAGCGCGCCGGTTTGGGTTTTGCAGGTTTTGAGCGCCACACCCGTCCAGCCCAGCTCGCGCCCGAGCCGTACGTGCTGCCAATCGTGCGCGCTTTCATCGAGATACAACGGCTTCCGTTCGCTGACGCTGTGGGTGTCGATGGCGTGTTGTTTGAGGTCATACGGAAAAGGCTGCTCCACATATAAGAGCATCTCAAAAAATTTTGGATGTTCATCGCGCAGGTTATCCAAAATTGTGTTTACATAATCCGGCTCGGTGACGGTGCAGTTGAAATCCGCCGTCAACCATTCCACGCCGCCGACCACCGCGATGTCACCGATTTTCACGAGGCGCGCGTAATCCCATTCGGCGTCGGTGCCGCGCAGTTTTATTTTCAGGCACTTGAGGCCGTCGGTTTTTATCCAATCGGCGAGCAGTACGGGATGTTCATCGTCCGGCTCGCTGCCGGTCAGTTCGCTTGCATCCAGCGGATCCACTCCGCCGACAAGATGCCACGCGGGCATTTGCTTGGGCGGCTCGGCCACAAAAAAATCTTCTGGATATTTTCCTGCAAAGGAAACGGCTTCCGCCGCGGGTTCCAAAAAATCTTCCAGCGATCGATTCATCCATTCGCCATTGTACGTTTCGTAAACATCCCGCTCGTGCAAATTTCCAAACGCATCGTGCAGCGCAATG
>LWDU01037795.1_pt1 | contig 13713 bp, 14 predicted proteins | sample 727161 | NCBI WGS metagenome assembly LWDU01 (sample SAMN04566230, study PRJNA314399) | hydrothermal vent metagenome | isolation source: deep sea hydrothermal plume seawater | place: Mexico: Gulf of California, Guaymas Basin | collected 2004-07-11 | reverse complement strand
CGGAGAATCTGGGCGTCGAGCATGAGACGGGAGAAAGGGGGCGCGGAAAGCTAGCCTGTCGCGTTGGAGCCTTCCGGTCCTCCGACGCCTCTTCACCCGCGCGAGTAGCTTCGCGTTACATCCCCCCTCCGACATGTCCCGCTTCGCGCTCGTTCTCGTGATCCTGATCGCCGGTTGCAGCAGCGGTACTCCCGCCCGCGATACCGTCCTCCTGACCGGCTCCTCGTGGAGCGTGGAGCGCATCGTGAGCGCGGATGGCAGCGTGGCGCGAGGCGACGGCGAGACCATCGCGTTCGGGGCAGACGGCTCGCTCTCCATGTCCTCGTGCAACACCTGCCAGGGGCGCTACGAGACGCGCGGCAACCGTCTGATCATCGACGAGGGCTTGCGATGCACGCGGAAGGCCTGCATGGCGGACGAGGTGGAGCTGGAGCGGATCGTCAGCGGCACCCAGCTCGTGGAGCGCGACGGACCCTACCTCATCCTCACGGCCGAGGTGGAGGCCGGAGCCCCGGACCCGCCGCGCGTGATCCTGCTGCCCACGGAGGCCCCGGCCTCCGCCGCGACGAACTAGCGCCCGCCCGAACCGCCAGCGGGCGGCCCCACGCCCAGCTGGCGGCCGAGCTGGTCGAGCGCGTCGTCCAGCGGCGTGGCGCGGAAGCCGAGCTCCGTCTGCGCGCGGAGGGTGACGAGTCCGGCGCGGAGCGGGCGTGGGGCGCCGACGGGGCGGAGGAGGCTGCGGTCGTAGCCATAGCGGTCCGCCAGCCGCTCGGCGAAGGCCCGGGTGGAGACGTACTCCTGCCCGGCGATGTGGTAGAGCCCGTGCTGCCGGTCGCGGATGACGAGCGCGATGGCCTCGGCGAGATCCGGGATGTAGGTGGGCGTGCGGTACTGGTCGCTCGTGACCCTGACCTCGCGGCCGGCAGAGAGCTCGCGGACGAGGAACGTCGCGAGGTTCAGCCGGCCTTCGGGATAGCCTACCACGTCGCCGAAGCCGAGCGTGGTCCGAAGCGTGGTCCACGCGCTCAGCGCACTGCCGTGGATGGCGTTCTCCGCCGCCAGCTTGGAGCGGCCGTACGCGTTGATGGGCGCGGGGAGGTCGGTCTCGGCGTAGGGGCCGGCGCTCCCGTCGAACACGAAGTCCGTGGAGAGGAAGACGAGGTGGGCCCCCTGCCGGTGGCAGGCGCGCGCGAGGCGCTCGGTCGCGTGGACGTTGACTGCCCAGCACGCCTCGCGTTGCTGCTCACACGGTTCCACCTTGCTCATCGCGGCGAGGTGGACCACGGCCGTCGGCGCGAAATCCAGCATCACGCGGTGTACCGCGCGGGCGTCCGTCACGTCGAGTGGGATCCACCCGCCGGAAAACTCGGTCATGCGGGGCCCATCGCCCCATCCGGTGAGCAGGAGGTCCAGCCCCGGCCATCGCGAAAGCCGACGGGCGACGGCCTGGCCGACGAGCCCGTCCGCGCCGGTGACGAGGACGCGAGGCGGGATCACGCGCTAGGCCGCGGCGGCGCGCTTCTCCGCCACCGACTGGCGGAGCGTCTCCACGATGCCCGCCAGCGGGGCGCCGGGGGTGAACACGTGGTCCACGGTCCCGGCGGCGGCGAGCGCCTGGGCGTCGGCCTCGGGGATGGTGCCGCCTGCTAGCAGAAGCACGTCGTCCAGTCCCTCGGCATCGAGGGCCTGACGGATCTTGGGGAGCACGGTGTTGTGCGCGCCCGAGAGGATGCTCACGCCCACCACGTCCACATCTTCTTCCAGCGCCGCGCGAACCACGACGGCGGGCGTCTTCCGGAGGCCGGTGTACACCACCTCCATGCCCGCGTCGCGGAGCGCGGCGGCGACGACTTTCGCGCCGCGGTCGTGCCCGTCGAGGCCGACTTTGGCGATGAGAACGCGGATGGGGCCCCGCCGATGCCCCCGCCGAGGTCGAAGTCCGTCTCGTCGATGAGTTGGAGGCGCGGGGACACGAGACCGTAGATCTCGATGTCGCGCGTGGCGTACAGCGAGAGCCCGATCCCGAAGGACGCACCGAACGCGGTGTCGGAGTTCTCGCGGGCTTGCACGAAGACGCCGGGGCCGTAGAAGAGCGCGAGGTCCGCATCGCCGGGGATGCGCGTTTCGCGGAGGAAGTAGTGGCCTTCGAGGGAGAGCTGATCATCGCCGTCGCCGAGGTCCCAGCCCGCCGCCAGCGCGACGGAGCCACTCCCGGCCCCGAACTTGAGCGAAACGCCCGTCGGGTCTCCGAGTTGGGCGCCGATCCCGGTCTGGGCCGAGGCGGCGGAGGTGAGGAACAGGGCGGCGAGGAGAAGGGCGAGGCGTGAGAGGCTAGGCATCGACGGTTGCGGCAGCGAGGTGTTCGCGGAGGTTATCAGCCCGCGCGAGATCGAGGCGTCCGGAGAGGATCAACCGAAGCTCTCGGCGCCGGGCTGCTGCCTCGTACCGCTCACGCTCGTCGTCCGTTTCCGGCTCGATGGCGGGAATCGGGATGGGGCGCCCGCTCTGGTCCACGGCTACGAACGTGAAGAAGGCCCGATTGCACTTCCGCCGCTGCCCGCTGGCGGTGTCCTCCGCCCACACGTCGATCTCCACCTCCATCGACGTGGTGAACGCCCGATTCACGACGGCCTCGATCAGGACCACCTCGCCGAGTGCGATGGCGCTCTTGAAGTCCACGTTGTCCACGCTGGCCGTTACGCACGTCCGGTTGGAGTGTCGCATCGCGGCGATGCCCGCGGCCACGTCCATGAAGTGGAGGAGGCGCCCGCCCATGAGGTTACCCAGCGTGTTGGTGTCGTTGGGGAGCACGAGCTCATTCATGCGCGTGCGACTGACGGAGGGGGCTTTGGACTTCATGGGTTAGCGTGAGAGGGCGGAGCGGCGGTGTGACAAGCTACCGGCGTGAAGCGCGAGGCAACCGTGAGGGTCCCGCGTTCTCAGGTCCCGCGCACGCCTTTCCTTCCGTTTCACGATGCCCCGCTTCCTCGACCCTCTTCGGCGCGCGGTCCCCGCGTGGGGGCACCGGCTGATGTACGGGGTCGTGCGGCCGCTGGCGCCTCGGATCCCGCTGCGAGTGCTGGATGCGGTCGGGCGGGTGCTGGCGGCCGGCGGGGCCGTGGCGTTGCTCGCGGGGGACCGAGGCCGCATCCGCCGGTACCTCCGGCTGGCGGGACGCCCCGCCAGCGGGTGGCCACTCCTCCGGCACGCGTACGCCGAGGCCCTCGCGCGCTTCCGGCACAACGTGGCGTATCTCGTCCCCGCGCCACCGCATCGGGTGTCCGAGCGGGTCGCGGCCATCGTGGGGCCGGCGGTGTTCACCACGCGGAGCACGTACGGCCAACTCGCGCCCTCGCGCTGGTTCGCCGACCGGGACTTCCGCATCATCCGGACGCCGTACGGCGGGGAGGAGGGGCCGCCGCCGGAGGCCGTGGAGGATCCCGCCGCGCGCTGGCGGGCGCATCAGGCAGGCGTGAGACGGCGGCTTCTCTCGGACTGGCAGATTCCCCCGACGGCCTCCCCTCGCGATTACTTCCGGACGCTCCGCAGCGGCCGGTCCGTCGTGCTCATGCAGGACGTGGTGGACCCAACGGGGCAGGCGCCGGTGCGCACGTTCCTCGGCCTCCAGCGCTCGATGGCGGTCGGCGCGGTGCGGATCGCGCGGATGGCGGGCGTGCCGCTCTACCACCTCACGACTCGGTTCGAGGGCGGAACGGCGGTCGTGGACGTCGTGGGGCCGCTGCCGCTGGACGAGGACGCGCTGCTCCGCCGGATGGAGGACGAGATTCGCGCGGACCCCGCGAGTTGGGAGCTCTGGCAGATGGTGCTGGACGCTGAGCCGCCGTCCGCAATGCCCTCGCGCCTCCCTGCATCGGCCGAACTGGCGGCTGCCGCGTAGCGTCTGCTCACCGGAACCGCCAGCGCAGGGCGGCGGAGCCGGTCAGGTCTTCTGCGGCTGCTGCTTCGCGGCGGGGAAGAGCACGTTGTTGAGGATCAGCCGGTAGCCCGGCGAGTGCGGGTGCAGCGAGAGGTCCGTCGGCGGGTCGCCGACGAGGTGCTGGTAGTCCTCGGGGTCGTGGCCGGCGTAGAACGCGAAGAAGCCGCGGCCGACGGGGCCGTAGAGGTAGCGGACCGTCCCGGTGGGGTGCTGCCCGAGGACGACGATGCCGGGCTTGAGCGCGTCTTCGCGGAAGGCCGTCGTCTGGCCCATGAACCCGCGCACGCTGGCCACGTGGTTCTGCGTCAGCATGGACGGCACCGGGTCGAAGCGGGCGGAGAAGTCGAACAGCGTGAAGTAGTCCACGGCGGGATCGCGCAGGCTCATGGGCGGGGGCGCGTCCAGGTCCGAGTGCTCGTACTCCATCGGGTTGAGCGAGGGCTGGAAGTCCTGGAACGCGAGCGTCTCGGAGAAATCCAGCCGGCTCAGCGCGTCCGGCGCGATGCCGTCGCCGTCCATCTGGGCGGGCACGATGTCCGTCGCGTGGGATGCCAGCGCGAGGTCGAACGTGTCCGTCCCGCTGCACATCGCGAAGAGGAAGCCGCCCTGTGCCACGTAGTCCCGGATGGTCTGGGCGACCGCCAGCTTGTGCTGGCTGACCTTCTGGTAGCCCGCGGCTCGCGCGGCCGCCTCCGCCTCGCGCTGTTGCTGCTGGTACCACCCCTGGCCGCGGAACGCCGCGTAGAACTTCCCGAACTGGCCGGTGAAGTCCTCGTGGTGGAGGTGGATCCAGTCGTAGTCCGAGAGCGAGCCGTCCAGCACGTCCTCGTCGTAGATCTGCTCGTAGGGGACCTCGGCGTAGGTGAGCGCGAGCAGCACGGCGTCGTCCCACGGGAGCGTCTGGTCCGGCGCGTAGACGGCGATTTTCGGCGCCTTCTCCAGCCGCACGACCGACGTGTTGCTGCCCGGCGCTTCCACCTCAGAGGTGACCGCCGGCCCGCTGGCGGACTCGAAGCGGACGCCCCGCGCGCGGAGCTCGTCGCGTAAGCCGGCGTCGTCCGGGGCGAGGAACGCGCCGCCGCGGTAGTTCAAGAGCCAGTCCACGCCGAGCCCGTCCGCCAGCGCCCAGTAGACGGCGCCGTAGGCGCGGAGGTGGTCGGACTGCGCCTCATCCATCGGGATGAGCAGGTCCTGCGCCGACGCGCTGGCGGAGCCGCCGAGCGAGGCCGCCAGCAGGACGAGCGCGAACGAGCGGATGCGGGAAAGGAAGTGGGGCATCGGGTCAGGTGCGGACGGTCTCGCGGAGGGCGCGGAGCCGTTCGCGGGCACGGGGCGCGAGGAGAGAGCCGGGGTACTGGTCCAGCAGGCGGCCGTAGGCGTCCAGCGCGGCGGCGGGGTCCGCGAGCCGGTGTTCGTGGATCTCGGCGGAGAGGAAGAGCGCGCGGTCCAGGAAGTAGGAGCGGGGGTGCTCCTGCGGGATCCGCTCGAGCGCGGCGAGGGCCTCCTCGTAGCGGCCGAGGTCGCGGAGGGCGTGGGCGCGGAGCACGAGCACTTCGTCCGCGAGGGGGTGCTGCGGGTCGTCTGCCGCGAGGCTGTCCAGCGTCGCGAGGGCGTCCGTGTGCAGGCCGCGGCGGTGGAGCAGCGCGGCCCGCCCGTACTGGCGGAGGGCGGCGTTCGTGGAGTCTGGCCCGGCGTTCTCGTCCAGGGTCAGGCGGAGCGAGACGGCGTCGTTGGCGACGTCCGCGGCGGTGTTGTCGTCCATCGCCTCGGCCCGCGCGAGGGCGGAGTAGAGGAAGCCCTCGTAGAAATCGATGAGCGCGAGCTCGTATCGCGCCTGCTCGGCCAGCGGTCCGATCCGGACGCGGTCTTCCACGCTCTGAAACTGGTCGCGGGCGTCGAACAGGTCGCCGCGCTCCACGCCGAGGTCCAACTGCGCCTGTCCGAGCACCTGCGGGTCGAAGGACGACGCCATCAGGCGGGTCAGCGTGGCCTCGGCCTCGTCGGGCTGGCGGTAGACGTGGAGGTAGAGGTCCGCGAGGTTGCGGAGGGCGGCCGTGGCGTCGGGGTGGCCGGGGAAGTCCTCAGCGAAGCGGGCGTAGGCGTCGCGCGCCCGGTCGAAGAGCGGCGTCGGCAGGCCGGACGCGGTGGACTCGCCCGCCAGCCGGGCGCGGGCTTCGGCGATCCGCGCGCGGTGGAGCAGGGCGGGCGCCACGAGCGGGCCGTCGGCGTAGCGGTCCAGGATCACGTCGAGCGCGGCGTCTCGGCGGCGAGGGCGGCTTCGGCGAATCGGTAGATAGCAACCCCGTCGCGCCCGTCCAGACGGTCCACGGCGCGGGTGGCGTCCAGCGCGCGGCCGTACTCCTCGCGCTCCAGCGCGACCCACGCCTCCATCTGGCGGAAGGCCGCGTTGAAGGGGTCCGTCGCCACGGCCTCGCGGATGGCCGCGTCGAACCCGTCGAGCGCGCCCGCGGACTCCGCCAGCCGGGCGAGCCGGCCCTGGACGGTCCGGACGTGCTCCGGCTCGGTGCTGAGGAGCGAGAGGTAGAGCGCCGCCGACTGGCGGTACTCGCCGCCGAGGCCGTAGAGGTGGGCCAGCTCCAGCTGGAAGAGGTCCTCGCGCCCGAGGTGGTCACGCCCCTGCGCAAGCACGGCGGCGGCTTCGGAGAACAGCCGGAGCCCGCCGATGCCGTTGGAGACGGTCCGGTACGTCTGCTCCAGATGCGGCGCCAGCTGGACGGCCTCGGCCCACGTCGCCTCCGCTTCTTCCAGCCGGCCCGCTTTGTAGAGCGAGACGCCGCGCTGGGTGTACAGCCGCACGCTGGCGCCGTCCGTTTCCAGACGGGCGTCCACGAGGGCCAGCGCGTCGTCGAACCGGCGGGCGGTCTCGTAGGCGTCGAGGAGGCGGGTGAAGACCGGCAGCGAGCGGGGCTCGGCCGCGTAGAGGTCTTCGAGGAGGTTGACCGCCTGGTCCGTCTGGCCGGCCTCGCTCAGGCGCCGCGCGAGGTCCAGCGTCTCGCGGACCGACCGGTCGCCTCGCGCCACTCCTGCGACGCCTTTCTCGAGGGCGGGTTCGTCTTCGAGGGACAGCGGTGGATCCTGCGCGAGGACGGGCGCAGCGAGGAGGGCGAGGGCGAGGCAGGCGGCGAAGCGCACGGAGGATTGGGACGGTCTCCCCGAAGGTAGGCGGGACGGGCGGCTATCTTCGCCCGCCCTTCGGCCAACGGCGCTGGGGACCCTGTATTGCAACGCCATGATCCCGGATCTCCAACGCCCCACCTCCCGCACCTACCGTCCGGCCCGCGAGGTCGTCGTGCTGGGGTCCACGGGCTCCATCGGGACGCAGACGCTGGAGGTGGCGGCGCTCTTTCCCGAGCGGCTTCGCATCCGGGCGCTCTCGGCGGGACGCAACTGGGAGCTCCTGGCGGAGCAGGCGCGATCCGTCCGGCCGGAGCGCGTTGCCATCGTAGACGAGGCCGCAGCCGGCCCTCTTCGCGCCGCGCTGGCGGACACCGGCATCGAGGTGGTGGTGGGAGCAGAGGCGCTCGTGACGCGCGCGGCGGACCCCGAGGCGGACGTGGTCGTGGGCGCGGTGGTCGGGGCCGCGGGCCTGCGGCCGACGCTCGCCGCGCTGGAGGCGGGGACCGACGTGGCCCTCGCAACGAAAGAGGCGCTCGTGATCGCGGGCGCGCTCGTCACCGAGGTCTCGGCGCGCACCGGCGCCCGCGTGCTCCCGATCGATAGCGAGCACTCCGCGCTGTTTCAGTGCCTCGTGGGCGAGCCCGCGGCCTCCATCGAGCGGGTCATCCTGACCGCCAGCGGCGGGCCGTTCCGTGACCGCGACCCCCGCACGTTCGGCAGCGTGACCGCCGCCGAGGCCCTCGCGCACCCCAACTGGGACATGGGCGCCCGCATCTCCGTGGACTCCGCCACGATGATGAACAAGGGGCTGGAGGTCATCGAGGCGCGATGGCTCTACGACCTCGCGCCGGACCAGATCGGCGTCGTAGTGCACCCGCAGTCCATCGTCCACTCCGTCGTGGAGTTCGTGGACGGGTCCGCGAAAGCGCAGGTGGGCGTGCCGGACATGCGGGTGCCGATCCAGTACGCGCTCACCTTCCCGGACCGGTGGCCCGCGCCGCACCCGCGGCTGGACTGGGGCACGCTCGGGACGCTGGACTTCCGGGCACCGGACCTCGACGCCTTCCCCGCGCTGGCGCTCGCGTTCCGCGCGATGGAGGAGGGGGGCGCCGCCCCCGCCGTCCTGAACGCCGCCGATGAGGTGGCCGTGGCTGCGTTTCTGGACGGTCAGATCGGCTTCACGGACATCGCACGACTCGTCGAGGAGGCGATGGACGCGCATGGCGGCGCGCCCTCGAATACGCTCGACGACCTCCTCGCGGCCGATTCCGCCGCTCGCCAGCACGTCCGCCAGTCGCTCACGGTGAGCGCAGACGCGGGCTGAATCGGCGCTGGACCGGGGACGGACCTAGCTTCGCGCCACAAAATCTCATTCCACTCGTTGGGATCCGGGGCCGCCGCGGCCCGCCTTCCCCACACTGCTTCCGTTCGTTGTGCTGACCGCGCTCTCGTACATCTTCTGGGTCGTCATCGCGCTGGGCATCCTCGTGTTCGTGCACGAGCTCGGCCACTTCCTCTTCGCGCGCCTGTTCGGGATGCGGGTGGACGCCTTCTCCCTCGGCTTCCCGCCGAACATCTTCGCCAAGCAGGTGGGGCAGACGGAGTACCGGATCGGCGCGGTGCCGCTCGGGGGCTACGTCAAGATCGCCGGCATGATCGACGAGAGCCTGGACGAGGGGGACATGGTGGAGTCCGAGCCCGAGCCCGACGAGTACCGATCCAAGCCGGTCTGGCAGCGGATGCTGGTCATCTCGGGCGGCGTGATCTTCAACGTCATCTTCGCGTGGATGGTCTACACCGGGCTGAACCTGGTCTACGGCGAGCGCTCCACGCCTCCGGAGAACCTGCCGCTGGAAATCCTGCCGGGGTCATTCGCCGCCGAGCTCGGGCTCCAGAGCGGAGACCGGGTCTACGCGCTCAACGGCGAGCCGGTGGAGCGTCTGGAGGCCGCATTGAACCCGCTCACGTTGTCCGACGAGAACCTCCGGCTCACCGTGGTCCGTGGCATCGACACGGTGACGGTGACGGGGATGGAGGGGGCCCTGACCCGGTTCTCCCGCGCGCAGCGCGAGGCGGAAGAAGCGGGCGAGGAGGACGCCCCCGGTGCCATCACCGGCATCGTCGCTCGGCGGCCGACGATCGTGTCCAGCGTGAACCCGGGCTCGGCCGCGGACGAGGCGGGCCTCCGCCCGAACGACCGCGTGCTCTCCATCGACGGGGAAGCGGTGGCCTCGTGGGAGGCGATGACGGAGGCGGTGCGCGAGAGCAACGGCCGCCCGCTGGCGGTCGTCGTGGAGCGGGGCGGCGCCTTAGATACGGTCAACGTGACGCCGCGCGAGGCGGGCGGCTCGTACGTGCTCGGCGTGATCTCCGACCCGAACGTGGTGGGGAGCAAGCTCCGCGACCTCGGGCTGGGAGAGAGCGCCAGCCTGGGCGCGGAGCAGACGGTTGGGATGCTCGGGATGTACTTCGGCTTCGTGGGCAAGCTGGTGTCCGGCCGCGAGAGCTTCCGCGAGAACGTCGGCGGCCCGGTGATGATCGCGAAGCAGGCCAAGGAGGCCGCGGACATCGGCGGGATCGCGTTCTGGAACATCGTGGCCACGCTCTCCATCGCGCTGGCGGTGTTCAACATCCTGCCGGTTCCGGTCTTGGACGGCGGGCACCTCGTCTTCCTCGCCTACGAGGGCATCGTGCGGCGCGAGCCCTCGCTCAAGTTCCGCATCGCGGTGCAGAAGGCCGGGATGGTGGCGCTCCTCGCGCTGATGGTGTTCGTCATCTTCAACGACGCCGTCCGGATCTTTGGCTGACCCGGTCGCGGAGCGGACCTGCATGGAGTGCGGCGGCCCGATGGAGCGCGGCTTCATCGCCGACCACTCCTACGGTGGCATCGTGCAAAGCCTGTGGGTGGCGGGGGGCCCTGACCGCGGCCGGTTCTCGAAGAGCATCAAGGTGAAGCGGAAACGGCAGTTCGTCGTGGAGACGTTCCGATGCGCGTACTGCGGCGCGCTCCGTTCCTACGCCCCCGACGCCTAGGGCCCGTCCCGTTGATCCGGGCTCGGGCTGCGCGGGGCCTCTGGCGCGCCCTACGTCGTGGTCCTCCTCGTCCGATGCCTCGGCCTCGTCGGGCGCCGAGCAGGCCTCACCCGCGGCTCCCGCTCCCCTGCGAGCCGACGAACATGACGGACCTTAGCGCCGCCGACAGCCTCCGCCAGCGCGGCGGGACTCGGCGGCCTTTCACCCGGGCTCCCCACCGGCCGGACTAGCTTCCGCCCATGCCTGTCCAGCTCTCCGATACCCCCCAGACCGACGCCGACCGTGCCGCGCAGGCCACGCTGCAGTCGCGCGGCGAGATCCCGGCGCACATCGCGTGCATCATGGACGGCAACGGCCGCTGGGCGAAGTCCCGCGGCAAGCGCCGCGCCACCGGCCATCGGGTGGGCGTGGAGTCCGTCCGCGAGGTCACCGAGGCGTGCGCCCAGCTGGGCGTGGAACACCTGACGCTCTACACCTTCTCGACTGAGAACTGGCAGCGGCCCCGTGCCGAGGTCACGGCGCTGATGGAGCTGCTCGTGCGCACCATCCGCCGCGAGGCGGAGAAGCTGCACGCGAACGGCATCCGCCTCCGCGCCCTCGGCGACCTCTCCCGCCTGCCCTCCCGCGCGCAGCGCGAGATGGAGGAGGCCATGCGGCTGACCGAGGGCAACACGCGGATGACGCTCGGCCTCGCGCTCTCGTACTCCGGCCGGTGGGAGATCACCGAGGCCGCCCGCCAGCTGGCGGCGCGCGCCGCGGCCGGAACCCTGGACCCCGCCGCCATCACCGAGGCCGATGTGGCCGCTTCGCTCCCGCGCGCCGCGACGCCCGACCCCGACCTCCTCATCCGCACCGGCGGCGACTTCCGCGTCAGCAACTTCCTGCTCTGGCAAATCGCCTACTCCGAGATCGTCGTCACGGACACGCTCTGGCCGGACTTCCGCCGCGAGGCGCTCTACGCGGCCGTCCGCGAGTTCCAGAACCGCGACCGCCGCTTCGGCCGCGTCGAGGACGACGAGCCCGCCTCCGTGGAAATCGGATGAGCGTGGGGCACGACGGGGCCCCCTCGCAATAGCCCGTTGCCCGGCCCGTTCGCGCCGGGATTTCGCCCGTTCTGCCTGAGGGGCCTCGCACGTGCCCAGGTAGCTTCCCCACCGGTTGGTTCAACTGCGCTCCATGCATCGTTTCCGTTTCGTGTTTGCCGCCGCGTTGGCGGTTCTGACGGCCGTTCCCGTCCTCGCCCAGCCCGTCGCGCAGACGTACGAGATCTTGGGCGTAACCGTCGAAGGGGTCGAGTCCGAAGCGGACGAGGCATACATCATCTCCGTTGCCAACCTGCGGCCGGGGACCCGGGTCGCGCTCCCCTCGGATGAGGCGTTCGGGCAGGCCGTGCGCAAGCTCTACCGGCTGGCCCAGGCGTCCGATGCGGAGATCCTCGTGGACCGCGTGACGGGCACCGGCGTCTTCCTGACCATCCGCGTGGAGCAGCAGGCTCGTCTCGGCGAGGTCACGCTGGAGGGGCTCAGCCGCGGCGAGCGCGACGACATCACCGATCGCCTCCCGCTCATCCGCGGCCGCCGCGTGCGCCCGGGCGACGTGGAGCAGAGCCGGCTCATCGTGCAGGAGTACCTCCGCGAGAAGGGCTATCGCCTCGCGACGGTGGAGGTGGACCAGCAGCCCTCCGGTGACGACCGGCTGGCGATCACGCTCACCGCGGACAAGGGCGACCGCGTGGAGGTGGACGACGTGGTCTTCGTGGGCAACGAGAACTTCTCCGAGCGCACGCTCCGGAAACGGCTGAAGAACACGCCCGAGGACCGCTGGTGGCGGTTCTGGAAGAGCGAGACGTTCACGCAGTCCGGTTTCGAGGAGGACAAGGACGCGCTCATCCGCTACTACAACGACCGCGGCTACTACGGCGCCCGCATGCCAGCGGGGCAGACCCGGAGCTCGTCGTGGAGATCGAAGAGGACGAGGGCCCGCTCTACCACATCCGCGACGTGGTCTTCGAGGGCAACACCGTCTTCGACGACGACCGGCTCCAGTTCGCGCTCGGCATCCAACCGGGCGACCCCTACAACCGGTCCCTCATCGAGAAGAACCTCTACTACAGCCCGGACCACTCGGACGTGGCCAGCCTGTACACGGACCGCGGCTACCTCCGCTTCAACGTGGTTCCGCAGACCGTGGAGGTGCCCGGCGATTCCCTGGACCTCTACTTCGAGATCACCGAGGGCGACGTCTACGAGTTCGGCACCGTCGAGATCGCGGGCAACACGCGGACGAAGGAGCACGTGATCCGGCGCGAGATCCGGACGGTCCCGGGGCAGACCTACAGCCGGCAGGCCGTCGAGCGCAGCGTGCGCGACCTCGTGCAGCTCAACTACTTCGATCAGAACTCCATCGCGGGCGGCCCCTCCATCGTGCCGAACGACGAGGACAAGACGGTCGATCTCGTCTACACGCTGGCGGAGCAGTCCAGCGATCAGCTGGAGCTCTCGGGCGGATACGGCGGCAGCCTCGGCCTGCTGCTGACCGCTCGCGTGACGTTCAACAACTTCTCGGCGCAGAACCTCTTCAACGGGGAAGCCTGGAGGCCCATCCCTTCCGGCGACGGTCAGCAGCTCTCGCTGCAGGTGGTCACCAGCGGCACGCGGTACCAGAACTTCTCCCTCTCGTTCACCGAGCCGTGGTTCCGCGGCCGCCCGACGCCCGTCGGCTTCTCGCTCGGGCTGCAGCAGTACGAGAACTCCCCGACGCAGACCGATTACCGGATCCGCCTGGCCACGGCGCAGGTCTTCGCCCGCAGCCGCCTGAAGTGGCCCGATGACTACTTCCAGGTGGGCACCACGCTCGGCTACCGCCTCTACGACATCTCCGGCACCTCTTCGCTCCAGCTCCCCGAGGGCATCAACCAGGAGCTGACGGTCCGCCAGACGCTCTCGCGAAACGCGCTGGACAACCCGGTCTTCCCGAGCGCGGGCTCCAACAACCAGCTGGCGCTGACCGTGGCTACGCCGCTGCCGGGCTTTATCCAGTACTACAAGGCGGACTACGAGAACGCGTGGTACGCGCCGCTCGGCGGCCGCCTCTCGCTTGCGTTCAAGTCCCAGTTCGGCTACATCGGATCGCTGACGGGAGATGAGGTGGAGTTCCAGCGCTACCTCGTGGGCGGCTCGCCGCTGGAGACGAGCCGGAACCTCGTCGGCTTTGGCAAGGACCTGATCTATCTGCGCGGCTATCCGGCGGAGTCCATCGGGCCGCGCCAGTCGAACAGCTCCGTGGGCGGTCGGATCTTGAACAAGTACCAGAGCGAGCTGCAGTGGGTGGCGTTCCAGACACCTCAGCTCTCCCTCGCGCCGTACGTTTTCGCCGACGCCGCCAACGCGTGGGACGGGCTCTCGGACTACGATCCGTCCGAGCTGTACCGGTCCACGGGCGTAGGGGCCCGCGTCATCCTGCCCATCCTCGGTCTCGTGGACCTGAACTACGGCTACGGCCTCGATTCCTTCGAGCCGCTCCCGGGGGACAGCGACAGCGGCGACCCCCAGTGGCGGTTCCAGTTCACCCTCGGTGCCGGCTTCTAACCATGATGCGATTCCTCT
>LWDU01034906.1_pt1 | contig 13714 bp, 13 predicted proteins | sample 727161 | NCBI WGS metagenome assembly LWDU01 (sample SAMN04566230, study PRJNA314399) | hydrothermal vent metagenome | isolation source: deep sea hydrothermal plume seawater | place: Mexico: Gulf of California, Guaymas Basin | collected 2004-07-11 | reverse complement strand
CATATCTTTTTCCTAATTTCTTACAAAGCCTCTCTGCATATCTTTTATTTGCAGCATAAACACTTCTTGGAAAAAAATAGTATTTTAATACTGTATGAATAGGCTCCTTATAACCAAAAGCAGCCTGTGTACTAGCAAAAACAAAAGATGTTTCCTTTCTCATATATGTAAATATTTCTGACAATCTGAGTTGGTAAAACTTCTTTATTTCATTAACAAAACCAGATGATGGAGCCGCCAAATCAAAAACAAGATCCGCTTGGTTTATCGCTTCTTGGATTGCCTCACTTTTACTTATATCACCAACTAAACATTGAATACTTAATCTTTTCAAAATTGTGGCTGCATACTCAGTCCTGACTATAGCCTTGAGACATATATTCTCAAAATCTCTCAAATACAAGCATAGTTCCAAGCCAACTTGTCCATTGGCAGCTAAAATTACAATATTCTTTACATCTTTATTATCCATGAGTCAAAATCCATATATCTGCTCTATAACCTTAGTAGTCATTAGGCATTCGCTTGCATTGGTATAGGATACTTTCTTGTTAGTAAATGATGAAATATAATCTTCCCAATACCTAAAACCCTGACCAATTGCTGTAGAGTGGCCAATCCCAACTAAAAAATTATTGATTTCATATGTTTTATTGTTGCTCGTATTATGAGGAATTACTAATGGTGGCTGAGATTCATCATATAGATATAGCTCAACAGTAACATGTTCGAAAACATAACTAATCTTATCCTCAGTTTCCTGTAAATGAGTGATCAATATTTTGCAATCGATGTCTTTCTGATTATGCATCTTGAGTAAAAATTCTGCATCAGTATGAATGTCTAATCCAGCATTGTATTCCACAATTGCATTGATTATCTCTATATCATTAGGTTGAATTGAGAACAGCATGGCATCAATCCAGTGAACACCCGATTCAAATAAGATACCCCCGCCAGAGAGCTCAACATGGCTATGAAAGCTACCTGACTTTATTTTGAAATAACCATATTCACATCTGACTTCCTTAAGATCTCCAAACACCCCATCGTGAATTATATTCTTAATAATATTGACATGACCAAGTGCTCTTCTGTTGTAGCCTATAGAAAAAGCATAATCTTCATAATCATTAGTAATTGCTAGATGCTCTTTGACAGATTTGGCAAATGGTTTTTCACAATAAATGCCTTTGACTTTTCCTCGGATGGCATCATATATAGGTGGTCTAACGCCATATGGTGTCCCTATAAATACTAGATCTGTTGAGGGATAACTATCAAATTCATCCAATGATTTAAATACAGGTATGTTTAAACCTTTCAACAATGGCAAATCATTATAAGGCTCTAAAACCCAACTAATATTGACGTCACTATTGGCCGTCAAAATAGGGAAATGCTGAGTTGTAACATTCTTTCCAAAGCCTATTATGCCCAAATTAACCATCTTTTTTTCTGATATAAATCTTTAATTAATTAATCTAAATAACTTCGTTGAAGTGAATTATCATATCGTTAGCTCTATCTTTATATCGATGCTTGAGCGATATTTCATATGCTGCATCCGTTATCTTTGTTCTTGATTGTTCATTTTTTAAGTAAAATTCCGTCTTATCTATCAATTCTTCAGCAGTAGAAAAATAAACGCAAGCCTTATCCTCTGGAAAAAAATCTAATTGTTGTTCAGTTCTATTCGTGATTACGAAACCTTTGCATGCAGGAATCTCAAAAGTCTTCATCGAATGCCCTTGTCCATTAAAAGCACGTATAACATTGAAGACAAGAGTCCTTTATCCTCTCCTTGCCAGGACTCTCTCAATGGATGTGAAGATGGTAATTTAGACCATTGATTCCCCCATATTTTTAGCCCATAAGATTGGATAATATTAGGCCATATTTCAACATTTGGTTGCCAGGTTCCTAAATAAGAAATAGGACTCCTATAATAGTCGAAAAGTTCTGGTTTTGGCTTTTTAGGAACATGCAAGCTCTCATCACTTGCAAAAGGGATATAGGTTACATGCTTTGCTCCATACCAATACCAAGTGGGAATATAATGGCTATTATATGTAAATATACCTGTGTAATAGGGTATTTTTTTTAAAAAATTAATATCATTTTCTGGAACTGGGTCTGTAAAATAATTGAATATAGGGATGCCTTTTTGATCGAATGTATTAAGTAATTCCTCTGGCCATGACTGACTTTTACCACCTTGTGAGGTTAACGCTATATCTGGTTTAAAATCTTCTATGACACTAATAGATCTATTTATAAGTGATTTAGTTCTAAAAGATGCTGTCATATGATTAATTCTTTTTATAACGCGTTGGGCTATATGATATGGATATGTATTTTGTAAACCTTGTAAATTACTGCTTGTTGATTTATCAGATCCATCAGAACTCATGGAAAGAAATTTAACTTCATGCCCTAATTCTGCAAATGCTTTTTGGTAATAACCAAGTATCATATTGCCATTGGAAGTGTATTCACCAAAAAGAAGAATTTTCATAGTCTATATTTTGAAAGATTAGATATCATATTAGCAATCATACGATGTCTTGGAATATTTTATTCATAATAGATGCTTGTTTCTTTAATCCCAATTCACTTCGAGCATATACTGATGCTCTCTGTCCTAAGTCTTTCTTATTTTCCTTATTTATTAAGGACTTTAACAATAGTGCTAAAGCATCTATATCGCCTTCTGGAAATACCCACCCATAATCAGATACTAATTCAGGTAGCGTCCCAGAATCTGAAACCACTGTGAGGCATCCTGAGCCCATCGCTTCAGGAGCAATTCTTCCATACTCTTCTTTAAAATTATTAGTTGTAATAGAAGGTATAACAATAATATCTGAAGCATTCATATAGTGGGCTATTTCAGAATGATCTGCATCAAAAAATACTGTTCTATCTTTTAGATTATAAAGATCAATCAAGGAATCAATTTTTTTCTTATATGCATCAGTGTATAACTCAAAACTATCAATTAGAAAGGTCCATTCTTCACTCCTAATCTTATCTAATGCCTCTATAAGTATATGTACACCTTTACCCTCAGTTATTCTTCCCATATAGGCTATAACTGTTGTATTGAGGTTCAATCGCTCTCTGAAAGCTGCTCTTTTAATATTATTAATTTGAAACCTCTCTTCATTAAATCCTAGTGGAATTTTTGAAACATTAGTTACCCCTAATGCAGAAAAGATTTGCACGCCATCATTGCTTATAGCAAATAAGTGATGAAAAAGATTCTTGCTAAATCTTAAAAACAATAATTTGATTCTTGATGATAAGAATCCTTTGAAGAGTCCCAATCTTTGAATCTCATCCTGAAGTAAAAGCGACCTATTCTGATTAGTTCTACAGACAAATCTTATATTATTAAATTTGCACCATAAACCTAAGAATATAGCTAACAATGTTATAGGATCATCTTCGAAATAAATAATGTCATAACCAGATAATTTCAATACGCCAATGATTCCCTCATATCGACTAAATCGATCGGAACCTAACATTTTAAGAGCTGTAATATTGACTTGAGAACCAGTAATTGGTTCACATTCTATTTTTTTACATCCGATATTTAGATATCTAGGAATTATAAGAGTTACTTCATAATTATAATGCCGGGCTAGAGTTTCATAGATATCTCTATTAACGCTGACATGACTTGCTTTAGATATTGCTAGTAATTTCATTAAAACTTCTAAGCTTTAAACTCTTTTTGACAAAAAATTAATAGTTCATCTATCTCATCAGCTAAAGTTTTTGAAGCTTCAATATTCATACTTTCGAGTATTTTACATTCATACTCAAGATCAATTTTATTACTTGTATCATAAGGATGATTTTCTATTTCAATATTGTAATCAAATAATCTTTTACATCTTTTTGCAATTAGTTGGGCCAACTCAAGTATTGTCAAGCTAAACCCACTTCCTACATTAATAATTCTTTCCTCTATTATAGTAATATCCACTAATTGACTAACCAAGAACTCAATAGATGTAATTGGAATAAAATCACGTGTTGATTGACAATCACCAGCAATAAATATTTTCTTTTTTAGCACTGCCTGCTTACAAAAACTATTTGTGACTAACATCCAACAATCTGCGGTCAGATCTATTGGGGCACCTATGGAATTTGATAACCTTAGAACTACGCCTGTTAACTTTTCATCATCATTAAACTCTAATACATAATCTTCTGCTTTTTTATGAGTCATTGAGTAAGGATGTTTAGGATCAGGTATAGATGATTCGTTTAACACTCCTTGTAATGGACTTCCATAAATATGTGCAGTAGAGAAATAAATAAACTTCCCCACATTATTTCTATATGCAGATTCGAGCAAATTCAGAGTGCCTTCAGTATTAATTACAGAGGCTCTTTCTGGGTCTTCTTGACATTGTGATACATTCATAGCTGCTAGGTGAATGATTGTATGAATTCCTTTGCATCCTGCATCAAGATCATTCTTGTTGCTCATATCCATTTTTATCAAATCACAGTCTTTGAGTTTTAATGAATGGTTACCAGAATTTCTAGTGCCGAGAACAACTTTCTGATCTGTATTTGTAACAAGATGTTTAGCTATTCTTCCACCTAAATAGCCAAGACCGCCAGTAATTAAAATCACATTAATCTTTCCATACTTTCCAAGGAGCAGTTCCAGAGTCCCATAATTCAGATAAATGATTTTTATCTCTTAGAGCATCCATGCATCCCCAAAAATCATAATGCTTCCAAGCTGCCATTTGATGATCTTTAACTAGATTATTTAATGGCTCTTGTTCAAATACAGTTGAGTCATCATCATTTATATAATCAAATACTCCAGGCTCACATACAAAAAATCCACCATTTATCCATGAGCCCTCTCCTTTTGGCTTTTCTAAAAAATCTGAAACAATATTATTATCGTCTATCGTCAAAGCACCATATCTATTTGGTGGTTGTATGGAAGTCATAGTTATAAGTTTTTCTGAGTTCTTATGAAACTGTAAAGTGTCATTGATATTCACATTAGATAGCCCATCCCCATATGTTAAAAAGAATGTTTCATCGCCAACATGATCTTTAGCTTGTTTGATTCTCCCACCAGTCATAGTATTTAAACCAGTTTCTAATAGAGTAATCTTCCATGGCTCTGATTGATTATCAAAAAACTCTGCATGATTATCTTTAAGATTGATTTTTATACTACTTTGATGAAGGTAGTAGTTTGTAAAGTACTCTTTTATTACATAGCTTTTATAACCTAGTAATATAATAAAATCATCAAATCCATAAGAAGAATACATTTTCATTATATGCCATAAGATAGGTTTTCCACCTATCTCAACCATGGGCTTAGGAATAAGATTCGTTTCCTCACTGAGTCTAGTCCCAAATCCACCTGCTAAAATTACTACTTTCATCTTTCTTAACCTTTTTTGCTCCAATTATATTTAATATCTTCTAACATTATATTTTCTTGTTCTTGTGGATCATGAATTATATTAGAAATATTTAAAAGTAAATTCCTGCCCTCTGAAAGACCTTGAAAGCCAAACCAAATCATTGGAGGGACTGTCAGTCTGCCATAATTATCTTCAGAAATTATTAATTCTTGATAATTATGACGTGTTAGTGAGTCTTCTCTATCATCGAATAAAACAAAACGTATTCTCCCAATAGGTACGATGATATTTAGAATCATACTAAAATGTCTTTTCCAGCCTTTAATTGAATTAGAATTAATATTAGAAAAATAAGCTTCGCCGAACCCTTTATAACCATCCTCTCCTTTTTTCATTCCATGTTGAATATTCCCATCTTCAACTTCAATGATTTTTAAGGGTGTGAAGATAACGCCATCTAGAGATTTAGTTAATTTCTTTTCACCTAAATTGACCATTCAATTCCTTTGTTTTCAGCTAACTGCATGTATTCATTAATTTGTTCTACTGCAAATTCATACATAGATTGACCTTCAGCTCCTTGATAATAGTCTTTATACCAAGAAACTGTCATTCTTACTGTATCTTCAAACTCTAATGTTGAAATCCAATTTAAATCGGCTAAGGCTTTATCACAATTTAATTTCAATAATCCAGCTTCATGTAGATTATCATTCTTATCAGAAACATCATTCCAACTAACGTTATCCCAAAATTCTGACATTTCATTAATCAATTCACTTACAGAATAATTTTGATCTGTAGTAGGTCCAAAGTTATAAGCTTCCCCATGTAATTTTTCACTTTCAAAAAGGGAAACACCAAGTCTTAAATACCCACTTAAAGGCTCCAGTACATGTTGCCATGGCCTTGTTGATTCTGGATTTCTAATTTCAACAGGTATATTTTTAGACCATGACTTCATACAGTCTGGAACAATTCGATCTTGTGCCCAATCTCCACCACCAATCACATTTCCAGCCCTCGTTATACCAATACGTACATTGGATTGTGAATGCATAAAATAAGACTCAATAAAGGATCTTATGGCAATCTCTGCCATACCTTTCGATGCACTATATGGATCTTTTCCACCCAGTCTATCAGTTTCCCTATAACCCCAAGACCATTCAACATTATCATAGGCTTTATCACTGGTGATCATTACTACAACAACAGGCTTTTTGTAATCTCGTAATGCTTGGAGAATAGTTGCACTACCTAAAGCATTAGTTGAAAACGTATCTAATGGATCCTGGTATGACTTTCTTACTAAAGATTGTGCAGCTAGATGAAAAATGAAATCTGGTTCAGTTTCATCAATAACAGCCTTTACCTTTTCAAAATCTCTAACATCTATTCTTTTATCATCAATAAGATCCGATAAATTAGCTGCTTGAAAATTCGAAGGTTCACATGGCACATCTATTGAAATACCGATAACTTTTGCTCCCATTTTAGATAACCATATTGAAAGCCAGCTTCCCTTGAAGCCAGTATGACCTGTTATCAGAACAGTTTTACCCTTATAAATAGATTCTAATTTATTACTAATGATGAGCCTCCAATGTTATAAGTATTATTATCTTTATTCTTAGTTATTAACAACTACATTATAAACTTTCAAGAAATTCTTACTAGACACCAAACCTAAGACAATAAAAATAATTAAGTTTAGAAAGAGTATCTGCAGATATAACGGAAAAGATAATAATAACTTCAGATAACTTATTAGAGATACAGCAACTAGCAATATGATTGTAGGCAATAAGATATCTTTAAATATAAACAAAAAGAAATCTCTAGGTTTGTAATCTATAACTTTTAAAGTTTTATAAATTAAAAACCAATAATTGGTAATCATATGAGCAATTATGGTTCCAGATATTGTTCCTATTATTCCATATTTATAAGTTAATATAATAGTCAGAGTTATATTAAGAATAGCCTGAATTAGAGTCACATAAGAATAGTGAACATGGTTCTCTGTAGCATTTAATATAGCATCTGATGGCCAATTTAGAGAGTATGTAAGCAACCAGAATATCATTAGATATAGAAGATCATTGCCATAAAATACAGTTTCTCCAGCCCACATTATAATGATAATCTCACCAAAGAATATCAGGTTTATGGATGCCCAAAGAGCAGTCAAAAAAGTGAACAATATGAGGCTATTGTAAATAGATTTTAATTCTTGAAGTTTTTTTTGCTTATATTTTCTAGTAATATACGGCATTTTATTCATGCTCACTATACCTATTGTAAAAAGTATTAATACCATGATCTGCATTGGAATTGCATAGCCAGGAACTGCACTAGGTCCCATTATAGAACCAATTACTAAAGTATTAATTCCATAAAGAAAAGAAGCAGCAATCATTAATATAAAAAAGTGGCCACTGGGTTTAAGGATACTTTTTGTGTATTTGGTATCTATATTTTTTCTTGATATTGAAAATCTTGGAAGTATTTTTTTAAGGTATACTTTAGCTCCTAAGCTAGGTAAAAAACTCGTTACTGCAAAGATGCATGCAAGAGTAATTAGCTTTAAACCGGAAATAAGGCTTAGAATGATTGCTATATACCTTGTGAGATTCCCAAAAATAATCAATGCTATTTGCTCCACATGAATAAGATCAAGACCTCTGAGAACATGACGGTAAGTATGAAATGGAAAAGTTAGTAAAAGTGAAACTATAGTTATCCCAAAGGGAATAAGCACTTGCTCTGATATAGTTTTTGAAGAAGCTAGAATAATCAGAAATAATATAGTTATTAAGCCTAGAACACTTAGGGTGATCTTTAAAAATAAGAAAAAACCAGATGAAGCAACTTTACTATAATAGTCTACTTTATCTTCTGAAATTTCTTTTGCAATGGCATTCGTTATAACTTGCAAAATACCAAAATTCGTAAGATAAATTAATGATGTTATGGATAAAATAATTAGCCAAATTCCATATTCCTCAATAGTAAGATATTTTACATATAAAGGTATTAATATAATTGGAGAGAGCCCACTTATTACCCTCTCTATAGTTGAGGTGATATTTGCTTTAAATGCGGCTTTATTCGTTTTTAAAATCAAAAAGGATTCGGAATTCCTCCGTCCCTAAGAAGTGCTAAATCTGATATCATCATTTCTTCAACCAAAGCTTCAAAACTAATTTTTGGACTCCAACCTAAATCTTTTCTTGCAAGTGAAGGATCTCCAAGTAAAGCTTCTACTTCTACAGGTCTATAATACTCTTTGCTAACCCTGATAATCTCTCTCCCACTTTGATCAATCCCGATTTCATCAATGCCATTTCCTTTCCAAGTAATTTCTAAATCTATATGCTTCGAAGCACATTCCACAAAATCTCTAACACTAAATTGTTCACCAGTAGCTATAACATAATCATTAGCTTTTTCTAGTTGTAATATTCTCGACATTGCATCAACATAATCCTTTGCATGTCCCCAGTCCCTTTTAGCATCCAGATTACCTAAAAATAATTGTTGTTCGATTCCTAATTTAATCTTTGCTAGACCTATCGTTATTTTCCTTGTGACAAAGTTTTCACCTCTTAGAGGTGACTCATGATTAAAAAGTATTCCATTAGATGCTTCTAAACCATAAGCCTCTCTATAGAGTTTAGTCATATAAAAAGAATACATTTTAGCTATTGCATATGGGCTTTGGGGATTGAAAGGAGTTGTCTCTGACTGTGGTATTTCCAAAACTTTTCCATATAATTCTGAGGTAGAAGCCTGATAAAACTTTGTTTTTGTTTCCAGCCCAGAAGCTCTTATGGCCTCTAAAATATTTAACGTACCTAGAGCATCTACTTGCCCTGTATAAGCAGGCATAATAAAAGAAATCGCGACATGACTTTGAGCAGCTAAGTTATAAATCTCATCTGGTTGCAACTTTGCAATTAGAGCAAATACATTATTCGCATCAGTTATATCTCCATAATGAAGAATAAAGTCAGTATCTTGTTGATTTGGATCTTTAAAAATTATATCTAATCTACTTGCTGAGTTTAAATTTGACTGGCGTCTTTTTACTCCATGAACAATATAATTCTTATTAAGCAAATTATAAGCTAGATATGCTCCATCTTGGCCAGTAACTCCGAATATTAATGCTGTTTTCATGATCTAATTTTACTTACATACTATTTTTTAACAATAAATTTAAGAGCTATCAATACTATATAAATTTTTCTATTTTTTTAAACTCATAATCATAATTCCAAGTGGACAATATTTTCTCTCTATTCTTTTGTCCAATTTCGTATAACTCATCCTTTCTTTTATGCAGATCTAATAATAACTCTTTAATACTATTCTTATCATTAGGGTCACAACTAAAACCAAACCCATCCAAAACAAATAATTCATGCCAATCTTTTACATCTGTCACTAGAGGGACTAATCCTAGTGCCATATGCTCAAATGGTCTTTGTGCTCCACCAGCCATGTCAAACTCAGGCTCAATCCCATTTTGAAAATTTTTTTGAACAAGGCATAATCCAATATCAGCCTTTGAGCATTCTCTTAATAAATCTTTTCTTTTCTTAATTAAGCCTATGTAATTGACTGTTTGAGTTAGATCTCTTTTAATGATCTCATCTTTAATGATAGAACTATATCCCGATGGTCCTGAGATATCAATGCCAGCTATAGTAAGCTCAACAGAATGTTTTAGATCCTCTATTGCCTCAAATAATTGCAGTGGCAATCTATCTGGACCTATCATTCCATGATAAAAAAGTTTTAATTTTGATTCAGATGACTGTTCCTTTATAGGCAAGCTTTTAACCTCATCTAAAGGCGGGTAAGCATGGGTATATATGGTATTTTGATAATCACCTACTTCATTGATAAATTTATTGAGCCTAGGTTGGTTTGGTAGAACACATAAATTTGCTAACTTTGCTGTTTTTCGCCTTGCTTTTATAAGGAATCTTGGACTAATATCTAATTCATTATTGACGCATAATAATTCATTATAGATCAATATAACTTTTGAATTTTTCTTAATGAAATTAGCTATTGGACAGAGTATTTTCTCTACAACATAAACAACATCTGGCTTCCAAGTATATAGATAAAAAAGTACCCATAAGTTGTAAAAGAAGTATTGCAACTTCTTCATTAAACCGGTTTTACAGTAAGCTAGCATTTTTATTCTGATATTATGATTCAGATCCATTTGTATCCTTTGGGATGGATCTGGAATATTGTGAGCGCCCAAGAATAATATATCCCAATTCTTTTTACCTAGAATATTAGCGCCATGCATAATTACTGGCCAATGAATAGGATCAGTGAATTGAATATACAAAATTTTTTTCATATCTATTTGTTTGGACTTTTTTTATAAATATTAAGGGTCTTATTGGTATGATTTGTAATAATAACTATAGAAGTCTAATTTTTTATATATCTAGAAAGCCTAAATTTTTAATCTTTTCAAATTGTTTTTCCCAAGTAGTTTTAAATAAACGAGTTTGAAAGAAATTCTCTTGAAATTCTCTACCTTTAATAGCCTCTAAAAAATCTGAATTAAAATAATCAGGATTTACAAAAACAGCATTTACTCCATTGCTATCAACCGTTATAAACTTATAGCCTAATTGGGAAAAGTATGTTCTCCATCCACCAATAGAAACACCATAATATAGCCTGCTTTCTTCAGAAAAATCCATATAGTTTCCATTTCTTACTAACATATGTTTATCATAAATAATTGTTTTACTATGATTAGGGCCAAAAGCAGAATTATATTCAACAACTACAATTTTTGGTCTAAAATCAAGATCGAATAATGATTTAACTATATAGTAATCATTTCCATCAATATCAATAGAAAATACATCAGGTGTTTTAGAACTACTAAGAGCAATAACATCATTAGCATTACTTTTATCTACAAATTTGTTGACTACATCTACACCAATACTAAATTGATTAATAAATTGCCTAGATCTATTGACTTGCTCCAAGCTGCCTTCGATCATTACACCAGAAAACCTTCTAGCGATTGCAAGCCATGTAGTATTATTTTCAACCCCTGTTGAACTTCCTATTTCAAAGAAATGTTTATCTGAAACTTTTAATTGATGAATCAAGTAATCTAATAATCCATCCTCTCCATTTTGACTAAATCCTGAAAATTCCCATGTCATAGGGTCAGCGCTTCTAATATTATGATAATTTTTAGTTCCAGCACCTCTTGATAAACCTCTTGTAACTTCTAATAAGTTATACATCCTTCTAAAAAAATTAATTAATCTACTGATCATTTCTTCCTCTTAAATTAGTTCCTTTATTGTTTCTGCAATTCTATTGATACTGGAGTCACTTAATAATGATGAAGTTGGTAAATACAGTCCATTGTCTGCAAGTATATCTGAAATAGGAAAACTTCCTTCAATACAATAGTCATATTTCATTAATACAGGTTGTCTATCCATACCAACAAAGAGTCTTCTTGTTTGAATATTATTATTAGCTAAATGATGCTCTAGCTGATTTCTAGTAAATCCAGCTTTATCTGAATCAATTATAATTCCAGTCATCCAAAAAATATTCTTTGCGTACTCTCTTTCGTCCTGAAAATGAATTCCTTCTATATCTTGGAGTATCTCTCGATATTTTTTATTTATAGAAATTCTAGCATTAATAAGTTCTTCAATATGAGTAAATTGAGCATATGCGATAGCTGATTGAAGATTGGTTAACCTATAGTTATAACCTATATCTTCATGAATAAAATTTCTTGGACCATCTGGATGAAAACACTGGTTTTTAAAGTATTCAACTTTTTTATATAGTTCTTCATTATCAGTTAATACTATTCCTCCTTCACCAGATGTAATAACCTTATTTGAAAAAAAACTAAAGGTTGATATATCTCCAAATGAACCAGCTTTTCTTCCATTGTACTCTGCACCATGAGCTTCTGCAGCATCCTCAATTATGAATAAATTATATTTTTTAGCGATTGCTTTTATAGGATCCATATTGCATGGATGTCCATAAAGATGAACAACCATTATAGCCTTAGTTTTTGATGTAATGCTTTTCTCAATTAAATTTGGATCAATATTCCATGTGCCTTTTTCAGCATCTATAGGGACTGGAACAACTCCTTCATATAACAATGCATATGCACCGTATATACCATTAAAGTTTGGAACAATTACCTCATCACCGTTGACTAATCCTAGTGCTCGTACTGCTAAATGCAATGCTACAGTTCCATTAGAAACTGTAGAGCCATACTTAACACCACAAAAAGAAGAGAAATCATCTTCAAGCTTTTTACTATATTCTCCTCCAGCAGATATCCAACCACTATCAAAAGCATCAATTAGATACTCTCTTTCAATTTTACCTAAAACTGGTTCTGCAACAGGAATGAAGTCATTTTTCATAACATATTCATACTAGTCTACGTTTACTCTCTTTCTTGATATCTTCATCAACCATTAACTTCACTAATTGCTTGAAAGAAGTTTTTGGATACCAATCCAAATCTCTTTTAGCTTTTGAAATATTTCCCATCAGTGGGCTAGTCTTTGTTGGCCTGATAAGGCTGCTATCAGTTTTAAGAAAATCATTATAATCTAAATTAACAATCTTAAAGGCCTCCTCTACAAACTCTTTTACTGAATGTGTTTCTCCTGAAGCAATAATGTAATCATCTGGCTTTTCCGCCTGCAGCATTCGCCATGCACATTCCATATATTCTGGAGAATACCCCCAATCAATTTCTGCTGATATATCACCAAGAAATAGTTTTTCTTGTTTTTCTAGAAATATTCTCGCAACACTCTGGGTTATTTTTCTAGTTACATATTCAGGTGTTCTTCTTGGTGACTCATGATTAAATAGTATCCCAACACAAGCATGCATACCGAATGCTTCTCTGTAATAACGAGTAACGTAATATGCGAATGTTTTAGATATTGCATAAGGGCTTTGTGGATTAAATTTAGTGTCCTCATTTTGAGTTTCTTCTTCGCTTATCCCATACATATTTGAGGTACAAGGTTGAAAATACTTAATTGATGGATTGAGTTGCTTAATTATTTCTAAGATTTTTGCAACTGATGCTGCTGTTACATCTGATGAGTAACCTGCCATATCATAACTCCATCCGACATGATCCTGGTCTGCTTCATTATAAATTTCATGTGGATTAACATCCGAGATAACTCTATAAATTGATGTAATATCCAATAAGTCTCCCT
>LWDU01043145.1_pt1 | contig 13719 bp, 12 predicted proteins | sample 727161 | NCBI WGS metagenome assembly LWDU01 (sample SAMN04566230, study PRJNA314399) | hydrothermal vent metagenome | isolation source: deep sea hydrothermal plume seawater | place: Mexico: Gulf of California, Guaymas Basin | collected 2004-07-11 | reverse complement strand
TTTATTCTTTGTTCGCAGGCGCAACCATTCTTTTTCTGCACTGGCAGCAGTTCTAACCGCAGCTAATTGAATTTGATAACCACCCACTCGCTGGTTTTTAATTGCTGGATCTCGAATAGCCGGGGGTGCAGGGTTTGGCAAAGACGTTGATTGAATTTTAGGGATCAGGTTTAGCATATTTTTAGAAGATTTTTTTCTCAAAACGGAAGATGCCGAATTCAAAGCGGGCTTTTTTATTGCTTTGACTTCTTCAGTCGTTGGTTGAGAACCAATGGTTTTTGGAGCTTGGAACTGGCTTTCGGGTTTAAACATCAACTCGTCTTTTTCAAGTATTTTTGACCGAGACGGCAAAAGTGGGACTTCAGGACGTGGCAATAGATTTTCAGCCTTCTTCTGCGGCGGCTTACTCTCCAATCTGTCATAAACGAGTTTATCGCGATTTGGGAAATTTTTGCCACCCGGCTTCACTGGGCGTACTTTAAAAGGTTCTTCTGGCGCTCGCACAATCGGTAAACTATTAACAATTGAACTAAAAATTACATCATTCCATTGCGCCCAAGTGAAGTATACTCCCCCTCCTATTATGAGCAAAAATAATATGACCCTTATTCCAATAGTTCTCCGCCTGGGCCGCCGGCTAATTGACTCAAACTCAAGTGTGTCAGCTCGAAAGTCGTTATTATCAAGCCCAGGAATTTCATTAAGCTGTATATCACTAACTGTTACACCCCCATCGACTGAAGATTGGTATGATGAATTTGTAGCTTCGTCTCTAGATTGTATAGAAGGAGTATTTTGAGAATCACTTTCGCTACTTGGATCTACTGTATTTTCAATATCTTTATCGGGTGGAATATCACTAGAGGTCATCACCGCATCTCCTGAACTGGTTCGATTCCCATTAATTCTAATCCAGAAGCAATTACCATTGCCAGAGCTTTTACCAAAGCCAACCTCGCCAAGGTCAAAGGCAGATTATCCTCAGACAGAAATCGCAAAGATGCATTCTCTTTACTTCCTTTGCTCCAAAGAGCATGAAAAGCTGCTGATAAATCATGCAAGTAATACGCAATCCTATGAGGCTCACGAGCTTCCGCGGCTCCTTTCAGGGTCTGTGGCCAAGCAGCCATTATTTTTATCAAAGCAAGCTCTGCCGGGTCGATCAAATATCCAAAATCGCTATTTCTTAGAGCTTCAATTGAAATTTCTTCAGCTTTAAATATTTCCGCTGCCTGACGCATAACCGAACTGCAACGAGCATGAGAATACTGCACATAAAATACAGGATTATCGCGACTTTGCTCCAAAACTTTTGTAAGGTCAAAATCAAGTTGTGCATCATTCTTTCGGGTTAGCATAATAAAGCGAACAACGTCCTTACCTACTTTATCTATTACTTCACGCAATGTAACAAATGTTCCCGCACGTTTAGACATTTTAACCGGCTCACCATTGTCCATTAAGTTGACCATTTGACATAACTGAACATCGAGTTCACCGGCTGTCTCAGTCATTGCTTTAACAGCGCCCTGCATACGTTTAATGTAACCTCCATGGTCTGCGCCCCAAATATTAATCATGATCCTAAAGCCACGTCTGAACTTATCTAAATGATATGCCATATCAGTAGCGAAATAAGTCCACGTATCATCAGATTTCTTAATCGGCCTATCAACATCATCACCGAATAGTGTAGCACGAAATAAAGTTTGGGGGCGTTTTTCCCAATCGTCTAGCTGCATACCCTTAGGTGGAGGGAGGGCGTCCTCATATATTAATTTCTTGTCTTCGAGAATAGTCATAATTTCGTCGACACCCTCGCTCTCAACTAGATTACGCTCTGAACTAAAGACGTCATGAACTACTCCAAGAGCTAATAGATCTTCACGAATCAAACTCATCATTGAATCTATTGCAAATAAGCGCAGCGGTTTTAGCCAGCTACACTCCTTCTCATTTTGCCACCTATCTCCGTCTCTTTTAACAAGTTTTTTTCCGACATCGACAAGATATTCGCCCGGATAAAGTCCTTCTGGTATCCCACCAACATCAGCACCAAGAACTTCCAAATATCTAAAATGTAGCGACCGAGCAAGCATATTGACCTGTGCACCAGCGTCATTGATGTAATATTCTTTAGTAACATCATAACCAATTTTAGCGAAAAGATTAGCCAACACATCGCCAATTACTGCGCCTCGGCCATGCCCCACATGCATCGGCCCTGTGGGATTAGCTGAGACATATTCAATATTAACGGGTCTGTTGTTGCCTAACGTTGACCCACCGTATGCAATTCCTGCTTCTAAAACCTCAGCCAGACGTGCATGCCAAAAATTATCAACTAATACAATATTAATGAATCCAGGCCCGGCAACTTCAGCAGAAAACACACAATCCAGTTTCAATAACTCTACGACAATTTGTCCTGCTAGATCTTGGGGCTTTAGTCCGGAAGAATTAGCTAAAACCATAGCAGCATTCGTAGCCAAATCCCCATGTGTTATGTCTCGTGTTGGCTCTACCAAAACCTGTTTAAAATCTTGATCTTCGGGTAAAGTGCCTGATGCGACGAGATCTTTCAATATCTCAACGACAAAATCCCGCATATATTCAAAGTAATTTAAAGCTGCCATAAAATTGGTTCTTTTGTTGATGAAAATAGGTACTTCAGTTTTCCATAAGAATTAACTTACTATGTTCTTCATAAGCAAAACGGTCTGTCATACCAGCAATATAATCCGCCACGACTTGCGCCTTCTGCTCTTCGCTTTCGCCACTAACCTGTTCTTGCCATTCAATAGGTAAATGATTTGGCTCGCTTAATAGTAAAATAAATAATTCTCTCACCACTAAGCTCGCCTTTTCAGTCATTCGGCGCACCCGATCGTGACGATACATATTGTCAAAAAGAAAGTCCTTAAGTTTTCTATCTATTTCATGCATCTTTTCAGAGAACGAAACAACTGGATAGCTTAGAGCTCTTATATCATCTACGCTTTTTAATTTAGCTTCTTTTAATCGTTGACTTGATTCTGTCAAACAATCGTTCACCATATGTCCTATTAAGTCGCGTATCGCTTCGTGACGCTGGCGTGATTCACCAATGCCCGGAGCCTTACGAACAACGTTAGCGAAGATATCTCCCACCATTGGCAAATCGAATAATGCTTCCATTTTAAACAAATTAGCACGCAAACCGTCATCAATATCGTGATTATTATATGCGATATCATCAGCTAAGGCGGTTACCTGAGCCTCACCACTGGCATACGTGCCAAGCATCAAATCGTTTTGTAGATTATAGTCGCGAACTTCGCGCGGTAAAGGTTTAGCTCCTTCAACTTCGATAAGCGGGCCATTATGCTTAACGGTACCTTCTATAGTTTCCCAACTAAGATTTAAACCATCAAAATTGGGATAACGTTGTTCCAACCGTGTTATAACTGACAATGTTTGCGCGTTATGATCAAAACCGTCGTAAGGCAACATTAAATCGGCCAAAGCATGTTCACCAGCATGCCCAAATGGGGGATGACCTAGGTCGTGTGCTAACGCGAGCGCCTCAGCTAGATCTTCGTGTAGTCCTAAACAACGGGCAACTGTCCGTGCTATCTGAGCTACTTCAAGTGAATGTGTTAAGCGTGTTCTATAATGGTCCCCTTCGTGATTTACAAAAACTTGAGTTTTGTATTCCAGACGACGGAAAGCAGTAGAATGAATAATGCGATCGCGGTCGCGTTGAAAACAATTCCTCGTTTTGCTCTCGGGTTCGGTATATAGCCGTCCCCTAGTAAATTCTGGCAAGCACGCATAAGGTGCCATCTGAATTTTATTCAAAATACCCTGTTCCATGAGTTATAACTAAACCATAGTTTTCAAAAAACCCGCAATATTTTATACATTTAAGCCAGGTTTATTTGACTTTTTTTTATTTAAGGTTACATAAGCAAGTGTATATAATTACTATTACATAATTGAATTTAGGTTAAGATAACAGCAATGAGTGCTCTATCTATCACTGAAAGCGCAGCAAAGCGAGTTACTGAACTCATTTCTTCTGATGGAAATGAGAGTAATATGCTGCGCATTACAGTATCGGCAGGTGGCTGCTCCGGATTTTCATATAGTTTTGGGCTTGATGATGAGCAAGCTGAAGAAGATCAAATTTTTGAAGCGCACGGCGTTAAGGTTATAGTCGATGAAATGTCTCTAGAAATTTTAGGGGATTCTGAAGTTGATTTTGTTGAAGACCTAATGGGATCAGCCTTTAAACTCAGTATACCAAATGCAACTTCGTCTTGTGGCTGCGGAGTTTCGTTCGCGGTATAAGGTAGCGTTTCTATCGATATAGTTAGATTTCATTACAGGCGCTGTTACGTATAAATCATAGTAATATTTTATTTGGTTAAATCTTAAATGGTCAAAATTGCGACATGGAACGTCAATTCTGTTAGAGCCCGCCTACCTCATTTACTCAGATGGCTCGATGAATTTTCTCCAGATATAGTTCTGCTACAAGAACTAAAATGCGTTGCTGAGGCTTTCCCACATATTGAGGTTGAAGACAAAGGTTATAATATCGCCGTATCTGGTCAAAAAACTTATAACGGTGTCGCTATCCTCTCAAAGTCACCAATTGATATAGAATTGACAAATTTGCCGGGCAATAGTGAAGACATTCAAGCCCGTTATATTGAAGGTTTCACGAGCGGTGTCAGGGTTGCGGCAATTTATCTGCCAAATGGTAATCCTGTAGATACCGACAAATATCCCTACAAACTAAACTTTATGGAACGTCTCCATGATCGTGCAAAAGAACTTCTTGCAACTGAAGATCCATTTGTTCTTGGAGGTGACTACAATGTTATTCCAGAAGATGCAGATGCTTATGAGCCTGAAAACTGGAGAGGAGACGCTCTTTTCCGTGCCGAGACCCATGCATTATGGCGTAAGTTAATATACCTTGGTCTGACAGATGCCTTCCGTGTTTTTAATCCGGAAGCGGGAAGATATTCATATTGGGATTATCGCGCTGGCGCCTGGAACAAAGATCATGGCATACGCATTGACCATCTACTGCTATCGCCCCAGGCTGCCGACCTCTTAATATCATCCGATATTGACCGTTCACCACGCAGTTGGGGGAAACCTTCTGATCACACGCCTGTTTGGTGTGAGCTAAACATATAGCAGCAAAATCCTAGTTATTATTAAAACCATAATTATTACACTCCATAACTCATTCTTCTCCAGGATAAAACACACAATTATGCTTTGATTAAATTTTACTAGACCAACAATAAAAAATACTTAATTATATAATTCATACACTTATATACTTTAATGTTTATTTAAATCCAAAGGGAGAAATCCAAATGATAAAATATTCAGCTAAAATTCTTACACTCGGCGCGGTATTTGCCATTCTAGTTGGCACCGGAATATGCAAACCATTAAAATCCGCAGAATTTAATTTTCGAATGCATACTTTTATTCCGCCCGTTGCCAACCCAGCCAAAACATTTTTAGCGCCTTGGGCAAAAAAAATAAATAAGGATTCTGGTGGCCGAATTAATGTAAAGCCTTTTTGGGCAATGCAATTGGGCGGAAAACCCACTCAATTACTTGATCAAGTACGTGATGGTGTTGTTGATATCGTATGGATTTTGCCAGGTTTCACGACCGGCCGAATGCCTAAGATTGAAACTTTTGAATTACCGTTCATTCACAAAGATGCGGTTTCAACAACGCTTGCGCTCCAAGACTTCCAGGCCAAACACCTGGGCGATGAGTTAAAAGAATATCATCCCTTGATGCTTCACGCACATGAAGGTGAACTCTTTATGACCAAAAAACCAATCACCAAAATGTCTGACCTTAAAGGCCGCAAAATGCGCGCCGCAAACCGGTCCGGTGTTTGGCTACTGCAAGCCCTGGGTGTAGACGCCATCGCAACACCTCTTGGACGGATCCCGCCAATGCTCGCCAAAGGAACCATCACTGGCGTTATGTTGCCCTATGAGATTTCTCCAGCAGTTAAAATGCATGAGCTGACATCTTACTTCACCGAGCTGGCAGAGCCTGATACACGTTTGGGAACGGCCGTGTTCACATTCCTGATGAACAAGAAAAGCTATGCAAAACTTCCTGCAGACCTGAAGAAAGTCATTGACGCAAACTCTGGTCGTAGTATTGCACGATCTGTTGGTGAAAACTGGCAGGCTATCGAGGCACCTGGACTTAGAGTTATGAAGTCCAAAAAGAAAAATAAGTTCTCTCGTCTTAGCGTTGAAGAGTCGATGAAAATCAAAAAAGCAACAGCAGTTGTATATGATCAATTCAAGGCTGAAATGAAAAAGCATAACATCAATGGTCAAGAACTGATCAACGATGCCCGTGCAATGATCGCTAAATACCGCAAATAGAGAACAGGTACTAAATTACCGTGAACGAAATTCTAGAAGGTTCAGCCCGGCCCACCGATAAGGTGGGTCGAGTTCTCTATAAGCTGTCTGCCGGATTGACATTGTTCGGCAGCTTTGTCATCGCGTCTATGGCAGCCATCGTTACCTTCAATGTCACGTGGCGAGCAGCGTCACTTGGCTCCGTAACCGGTATTATTGATCTTATCGAGCTTTTGACCAATACGGCTGTATTTGCCTTTCTGCCCTACTGTCAGTTGATGCGGGAAAATGTCATCGTTGATTTCATTTTGACGAAAGCACCCACCCGAGCAAAAACGATGTGTGATGCCTTTGGTAGCCTCATATTCATCGTGATTGGCTGTCTTCTTACGTGGCGGCTTATTTTGGGCGGCTTCGATATGTACAAATACAACGAGTCCTTTACCACTATTGGCTTTCCGCGTTGGATATCTTTTCCTTACGCAGCTTTTTGTCTTTCCTTATTGGTTACTGTTTGCATCTACACATTTGGCCGATCCATCGCTGAAACGCGCGCTAATAAGTTCTTTGACGATTCATTAAACGGGCCCGGCCCTGAAATACACGGGGAGCACTAATGCCCTTAATTGATTTAACGGGCCTTCAATTCGGCATTACCGGCTTCGTCATCCTTATGACGCTCCTGGCCATTCGAGTGCCGATTGGTGTGGCCATGCTAGCCGTCGGTATATTGGGCTATCTATCTATCGCCGGCCCGGTCGCTTTGATGAGTTATTTGAAAACTGAGGTCTATTGGCGCTTTACGACTTATGATTTATCGGTGGCACCCCTCTTTATCATGATGGGCCAATTTGCCGCTAAAGCGGGCCTTTCGCAGGCACTGTTTACCGCAGCCCATCGCTGGCTGGGACATTTCCGAGGGGGTGTTGCCATGGCCGCTGTCGGCGGTTGCGCCGGTTTTGGAGCGATCAGCGGCTCGTCACTTGCAACCGCTGCAATTATGGGCCAAGCCGCCCTCCCCGAGCTTAAACGTTTTAATTATTCCGGCTCCCTCGCCACAGGTTGTTTGGCAGCCGGCGGCACCCTTGGCATTCTTATTCCGCCGTCACTAATCCTGATTATTTATGCGATTATGGTCGAAGCAAATATCGCAACTCTTTTCCAAGCAGCCCTCATTCCCGGCATTCTTGCCGCCCTGGGTTATATGCTGGTAATTTCTTTGGTTGTGCGTATTTTCCCGGATTCCGGACCTGCTGCACCTAAGGCCAGCCGAAGGGATCGCTGGAGAGCCCTTGCCGATATTTGGGCGGTATTATTAATTTTTATTCTGGTGATGGGCGGCATTTATTCCGGCATCTTTACTCCTACCGAAGGCGCTAGTATTGGCTGTGTCGGCACATTCCTAATCGCCATAACCCGAGGTGGTATGCGTTGGGGAGGCATCAAAGAAGTCTTTTTCAGCACGGCTTCAACAACCGGCCTGATATTCCTAATTATCCTTGGCGCAGCAATATTTAACGCCTTCCTTGGTTTTACCGAACTGCCGAATGAGCTCGCAGATTATTTCAAAAACTCAGGTTTGCCGCCGGTGACCGTTATAATGATGATGGTAGTGATTTATATTCTGCTCGGCTTCATCATGGACAGCCTATCGATGATCCTGCTAACCGTGCCGATATTCTGGCCAATCATTGCTGCCCTCGATTTTGGCATGCCAGTAGATGACGTAAAACTTTGGTTTGGAATCATATCTCTGATTGTTGTAGAGGTCGGATTGATAACCCCACCAGTTGGTCTCAATGTTTTTGTCATCAGCTCGATGGCAAAAGATGTCCCAATGATCGAGACGTTTAAAGGAGTGATACCATTCTTTCTTTCAGATGCTGTCAGAGTAGTTATTATAATATGGCTACCGTCTCTAACCCTTTTCCTGCCACACTTACTAGCGGCAGATTAAATTCAGTTGGGTTAAATCAGCGCTTCCTTATACTTATTTGTCGGCTCAAACTCTGAAACATTTACTACTCTGGGATTGCTAACATAGAGCTTTCTGTTTGGGTGCATACCAGCTCCAAGAACCGCAGACACGGCTGAACACCGCATTCTATTTAGCAATCTAGTATCAGCTTGTCCCACTGACGGGTGAGTTCCACTATTCTTAGTAACAGCATCCTCCCATTTAGCCTTTCGCTCTTTATGAGTTTTCGGATCATTTAATTGTTCGCAGTTTAGTTCATTCTTATTCAAGTCAACCTTGATATTGTCGCCTTCCTCAATAAGCGCTATCGGCCCTCCCTCGGCCGCTTCTGGACCAACATGACCAATTACCAATCCAACCGACCCCCCGGAAAATCGACCGTCAGTCATCAAACCAACCACAATATCCCGCTCACGACATAGGGTGGTTATTCTGGAAGTTGAATCAAGCATTTCAGGCATTCCCGGACCGCCAACTGGTCCTTCATATCTAACGACAATCATATCCAAATTTTTGAGCATTTCTGGCGTCGAATCTAAATATTCCAGCAATTTTTGTTCACCATTAAAGATTTTGGCTACACCCAAAAACACATTGTCTTCTAACCCTCCTTCAACACCGGCTAACTTTAAGACCGCGCTAAATTCGGGAGATAAATTACCGCCCAATACTCGCAAGCCCCCGGTTTCTTTATAAGGATTTTGTACGCTATATATTACATCACCATCTGGATCTAGAGGGCATAACCGTTCAATTTGTTGGTCAGGGTATTTCCATTTAATAACCCAGCGTTCATTAAGTCTTTTACGATGACTTGCATCCCTCCTTTGCGATCAATATCGACCATTGAATAAGCTCCAAAGGGACGAGCATTTACAACTACTGGAATAACATTTTCAGATAAATGATTAAACTCAGCAGCACTCATAATGTCTGTTGAAAAGTCCTTGTAGCCAGCCGCGCGAGCTATTTCCGGAGCATGGAGCATAACGTTAGTCGACCCTCCGACTGCCATTGAAACTATAATTGCATTTCTGATTGAATCTCTCGTTACGATGTCACGTGGCGTTATACCTTTTGTTATCAGATTGGATAGATAATCAATAAGCTCATTCGGAAATTTATTGGTTCGGCGTAAATCCTCCGAAGCGGGCGATACCATATGTACTGGTTGCATCCCAACTACGCCTATGAAGGTTTGCATCGTATTATACGTAAACATGCCCCCGCAACTACCAAATCCAGGGCAGGCCTCCACAGCTATACGGCGTTTTAACAGCTCGTCATCGCTTCCTGCAATTTGGTAGCATGAGACGATATCGATGGCTTCACCCGTTTCAGAGTCAACTCCAGGTCTAATAGATCCATCAGACATAATTATAGCTGGTCTATTATGCTCTAGAATAGCCGCTAACGTACCTACAGGCGGTTTATCACACGCCACAACGGCTATCACACCTTCCAAGCCGGTGGCACTTAAATGTTCACATAGAGTATCATTGGTAACCTCTCGCCCTATTAAAGAATATCGCATTTCTGAAGTTCCGTTCCTTATGCCGTCTGAAGTGGCAACCGTAAACTCTGGCTGGACTAACCTCATGGATAATTTACCGGGTTCAACCCCAACTCTATCACGAAGCGCTTCGTGTATAATATTAACCTTTCTACCGACACCCATGTAACATTGAGAATCGCCCTTATTTCCAACTACCCCTATTGAAGGTTCATGAATTAAATTAAGGTCAGTTCCTAACTCTCGAGCGATACCAAAAGTCTGTGAATTTCGACCAGGATTTTTATCAATCAGTACTGTCTTAGAATTCTTCATTTACACCCCAACAAATCAGTTGCCACCATAAAGTCAGCGCGCATACCGCGCTGTGGCTTAGATTTAAATTTTTGATCGCGCATTAGGTATACATGTATTCCCTCGAATATGTTGCCATACAACAGGTACAACATCTATTATTTTTATTTAATTAAGCTATTCATACCTTATTATCTAATGGATTCAATATTTTTATTGAAAGCCACAAAATTCGCATAAATTGTATTTCAGATTTCTTTAGTCATTCTTAATCGGTTTGTTCAATTTCTCTTAAGCGCTTTCTAAGCTCAACATCCAATTGTGCTAACTGATGATCAAACTTGGCTATACGACTTAAACACTCTCGACGTCGGCCCGACAGAAAATGGTTACCGAGCCGCCGTAATCCCCAAAGCCCAAAAACTAAAAATAAAAAACCACCAGCTCCGATAAGAATAAAAGCGGTCAATTGGCGATCATAGGATACTCCAGCCGCCACTATCGCCCCCCAAAATCCAATTGTAATAAAGGCTAAAGCTCCAACCGCTATAACTCTCGTCATAAATTTATAATCGTTTTTCTCATCCTGTTCAGCATCTAAAATTGCATTAGTAAATTCATGAACAGCCATTTCTTGCCAGCGTTTAAAAGACATACCACCGCTATCCGACCTACCTTCCCGGATAAAGTTTTCCAACCGTTTAACTATTAATTCACTGCGCTGCTTAGGAGTTGGCTTATTACCTGACCGATTTTTTTCATTACCTGCACGATTTAAATTATTTTTTATATTTTTTTTTTCAGCTTTTGAACTCATAGAGTAGGATCATCCCAATTATTTGAAAAGTTGTTAAATAAAGCGCCCTTCATGAAACCGCGTCACGACGTTCATCTACACCTTCGGGATCTTGGTGTATAAGAACCTCAGTATTTGGAAAGACTTCTTCAACCATATACATCACTTCATCAGCAATTTCATGTGCCTCGGATAGTGAGATATCTTTTGGCATTTCAGCATGAAATTGAATAAATGAAGTAGCACCGGAAGACCTTGTACGCATATCGTGAACGTTCAGAACCTTCTCATGGCCTTCTGCAATATCTTTAATGCGTTTTCGGTCTTCATCTGGGAATTCTCTATCCATTAAGACATCAAATGCCTGTCCCCCAATTTTATAGGCACCAAACGACATATAAAAAACAATCAATACAGCAAATATAGGATCAGCCATGGTCCACTGTAATTTTGCAGAGAGGATCAATGATATAATAACAGCTACATTTACAAGGATATCCGCTCGATAATGGAGAGAATCAGCGCTAATCGCTATAGAATTTGTTTTTTTTACTACGTAAGTCTGAAAACCAACCAAGAGTAAGGTCATTATAATAGCTATTACCATAACCCCAATACCAGTATCACTATTTGAAATTTCCTGCGGCTTCACAAAGCGATCAACAGATTCTAAAAGAAGGAATACCCCGGAACCGGCAATAAATGCTGCTTGAGCTAAGCTGGCCAGGGCTTCCGCCTTACCATGACCAAATCTATGCTCTTTATCAGCTGGCTGAAGTGCATGACGTACTGCAATTAGGTTCACTAATGACGCACCGGCATCAAGAATAGAATCAACTAAAGATGACAATAAACTAAGGGAGCCAGTTACAAACCAAGCACTCATTTTAATCAAAATCAAAAGAGAAGCTACAGTAACAGAGGCATACGTCGCAGCACGCATAAGACGCTCATTACGCAACTGAGTAACTTCTGCGTTTGTGTCTAGTTTTTTTTTATTATCGTTCAATATTTAAATCACTCCAATTGTCAATTACACTCAAACTAATTATGGGTAAAGCCATTTGGTCTGCCAACCACTATCAGATCTAATATACACATAGCGATCATGCAGCCGAAAATTTTTTTCAGCCCAGAATTCAACCCTTTCATGAAGCACTCTGTAGCCTTCCCAGAATTTGGGACGCGGAACTTTCTCCATTTCAAATTTCACTGTGAATTTTTTTATTCGCTTTTCCAACTCAAACCGGCTTATTAACTCACGTGATTGCTGTGACGCCCAAGCTCCTATTTGACTCGCTCGGTCTCGACTCTCAAAATATAAATTGGCTTCTTCTTCGGTAACTTTCTCAACAGCACCATCGACACGCACCGTCCGACCCAACGTCTTCCAATGAAAACAAAGCGAAGCACGAGGATTTTGTGATAATTCTACACCTTTCTGACTTTCAGAATTTGTGTAAAAAATAAAGCCGCTTTCGTCTACACCTTTCAACAAAACCATGCGTACAGAAGGTTTGCCAAATTTATCTGCTGTCGCCAAAGCACAGGCATTTGGATTATTTAACTCAGCGGCACCCGCTTCTTTTATCCATTCATTGAAAATTACTACAGGCTCATCTGCTGCAAATTTAAATTCATCCATCAAAAGATCACTATTCCAATTCTTTAAGAAAGATTTTATATTATGATATTATTAAACCTAGTCGGTATTTATTCTGACAATATACGTAAATTAAGCAAAATTAAAAACATGCCATTTAAATAATTAACACAGGAACAATAAAAAATGAAAGCTTCAAAACTTTTTATCATTCTAGCTGTTACCTCAATTCTATCAGCATGTGCTGAAAACCAAAATAACCAGAAACAGACAATTGGTACTATACTTGGCGCAGGCCTCGGAGCGCTCGTCGGATCTCAAGTTGGGACTGGCAAGGGTAAATTAGTCGCAGTCGCGCTTGGTGCTTTAGGCGGAGCATTTGCTGGTAGCCAGTTGGGTAAAGCACTCGATGATATTGATCGGTTAAAAGCTAACCAGACTCAACAAAGTGTGCTAGAAAACAACAAAGATGGCGTTTCTTCAACCTGGAAAAATCCAAATACAGGTAATAGTGGCCGCGTTACACCCACTCGCACAACACGCAAGGAAAGTTCGGGTGAAGATTGCCGAGGATATGAGCATGAAATATTTGTAGATGGCCAAAAAGAGGTTGTCAAAGGAACGGCATGCCGAAAATCAGATGGCTCGTGGCGAGTTATCAACTAATTTAATTGAATAATGAATTTACAGGACTTGAAATCATTTGTTATAAATCGTGACAGTTTCAGGATAAAATACTGCCATTTTATATTGCTATTCAGTGCGGAAAACCGCATAAAATAGTTACAAAGTCTAGACCTTTGAAACACATTAAATATTTTTGTCAATCATCCGCTAAATTTCATTTGCGCAACATTTTATCGCTGATCGCATTTACAGACAATTGACACTAGAAAGTATGATGAGGGATCAATGAATATTTCATCAGGCCTTATGGCAGGTAAAAAAGGATTGATTATGGGTGTCGCCAATAATCGATCGATAGCCTGGAGTATCGCCAAAGCCGTTTCGAGTGAAGGAGCCGAACTTGCCTTCACCTATCAAGGAGAGGCTTTACTGAAGCGCATCACTCCTCTTGCGGAATCAATCGGCTCGGATTTCATCATGCCGTGCGATGTCACGGATAGC